>ERZ1026800.1861-NODE-1861-length-12559-cov-3.803732_pt1 | contig 12559 bp, 10 predicted proteins | sample MGYA00520873_ERZ1026800 | MGnify/ENA primary metagenome ERZ1026800 (study PRJEB33270, sample SAMEA104284475) | anaerobic digester metagenome | biome: Anaerobic digester microbiome; feature: mesophilic sludge digester; material: Anaerobic digester biomass...
CATCCGGTGATTTTTTACAATCGGAGTTCACCATGGAAAATTCGTAAACATTCCCCAGGTCGTCCGCCACGGTCATGCCGGACTGGATGTACCGGAACACGCGGGTGGTTTCGCCAAGATTTCGAACCGTAAAACTGAGGCTGAAATTCTGCTCGTCGTTGAACTCCCCCGTTGTCACTTCCTGCGAGAGGGTTAACGCCCAGCCGTCATAGACCACCGGTATACCGGCTGGCACCGGCTCGGTCGGCAGGCTTTCAACCGTGGGTTCCGTGATGGGCGCCGGGTTGCCAACCGGCGGGTTGGGTGCTGCCTGCCCGGCAGACAGGGTGGCAAGCTGGTTTTCCATGGCAGCCATGGTGCTTCTCAACTGCTGCTCCTGTGAGGTGTTGATCGGTTTGCAAGCCGCCAGGATTAACATCATGACGCCAGCAATCAGTAAGAATCGATATGCCTTCATTGGGTTCCTCCCTGCTGTTGATAAATGATCTGGATGTACGCCTGTTGCCGTACTGATTCCATCATATCATAAAAAACGGGCTGGCTGGAAATTTCCGGATTGAATTCATGGCGGTTTTTATTTGCCTCCGCCCTGTTTTTTTGCTACACTCAATCCCATGAGCACCACGTTCCTTGGAATTCTCTCCATTCATGCCCGCCCACCCTTCACCTATGCCGCACTGGACGATGACCGGCGCGTGGTGGCGCTGGGGCAGGGCTGCCTGGCGGATGTGCTGGCATTTGCCGCCGGGTTCGATTCCGCCCGCGTGGGCATTGGCACACCCGCCCGCCCGGCAAACGGCTGCCTGGCAGATCCCGACGGGCGCGCCCGCTTTGAGCCTCAACCGCCCAGCCGTCTGGCATATCTGCGGGTTGCAGATTACGAGATGACCCGGCGGGGGGTGGGCGCACCCGTCCGCGTGGCGGCGGAAGGCAGCCCGCGCTGGGTGCAGCGCAGCCTGGCACTGGCGGAACAGCTCGCGGCTGCCGGGTTTGCCGCCCATCCGGCGGAGGATGCCCCCCGTCAGTGGCTGGAGACGCCCGCCGAGGGGGTCTTTGCCGCCCTGTTGGGCATGCCGTCGTTTGCCTGTGGCACGCTGGAGAGCCGCCTGCAGCGCCAGCTTGCCCTGCACCGCTGCCGCGTTCACCTGCCCGACCCGATGGATTTCTTCGAGGAGGTCACACCCCACCGGCTGCTGAACGGCATCCTGCCGACCCGCATGATTCACAGCGCGGCGGAATTAAACGCCCTGGCAGCGGCTTACACCGCCTGGCTGACCTTCCACAACCCCGCCGGGGTGATGGCAATCGGTGATCCCGCCGAAGCGCTCTGCTGGCTGCCGGCATCCGATTTCTTCCACAACCCGCCCCCATCCCCCGGGCGGCGGATGGACCTGCCCGCAGGGGTATAAGCAGCACCCGCAGGGGCATGGATGAAACCCTGGGCGCCGCTTGCCTCTCCCGGTGCATCGGTGGAACCGCTGGAACCGGGTGGTTGGCGGCTTGCCATTCCCGCGGGGCAGGCAGGTGCTTTCCGGGTTGCCCAGGTGGACGATTATTATACGCTGGCGCGGCGCAGCTTCCGCTGGTCTCCGCCCTGCCGCCTGGCGCTGCGCGCCCGCGTCTCCGCCCGGGACCTGCCCGGCACGTGGGGGTTCGGCTGGTGGAACGACCCCTTCAACCTCAGCCTGGGGCTGGGCGGGGCGGCGCGCCGCGTTCCGGCGCTGCCCAACACCGCCTGGTTCTTCCACGCTTCACCTCCCAACCATCTCTCGTTCAGCACCAACCTGCCGGCACAGGGATTTCTGACGGCTGCATTTCAATCCCCGCATCTGCATTTTCTGTTGATGGCGGTGGGGATGCCCTTCCTGCCGCTGCTGGCTTTTCACCCCGCCGCCCGCCTGCTCCGCCGCCTGGCGCACCGCATCATCCGGGAGGATGCGGCAGTCCTGGATGTGGATGCGACCCAATGGCACGAATATGTTATCAGCTGGCTGCCGGAGGGTGTGGAGTACCACGTGGACGGCAGGATGGTATTCAGCACGCCGGTTTCACCGCTCCCGCCTTTGGGTGTGGTGATCTGGATTGACAACCAGTATGCCGCCTTTCCACCTGATGGCAGATTCCGGCTGGGTGCGCTGCCCTCCCCCGAACCAGCCTGGCTGGAAGTGCGATCGGTACAATGTCATGTATTGTAAGTGTTCCGGAAGGGCACGATCCCTCCCGCAGCATCCACCCATTTTAATTAATCAGCCCTTCAATCCATTTTGCATGGAGGATTGGAAAATGAATAAAAAACCTGTATCACGGCGCTGTTTTTTACAGCACACAGCCCTGGCTGCCGGTGGGATTGTGCTGGCAGCCTGCACACCCGAAAAGACGATCCCGGATGCCGGGTCTGAATCCACCCTGGCACCCCAGGATCAGGAACTCCCCGACTCTTCAACTGGAGGGAAACCGCTGAAAATTTTGATCGTCTACGACACGGTTTATGGCAACACCCAAATAATCGCTGAAGCCCTGCGGGACGGGGTTGGCAGCCGGCATGAGGTGGATTTGATCAGGGCGGTTGATGCAGATTTGGACGACCTGGAAAACAAGGATGTGCTGATGGTCGGATCCCCGACCCATGGAGGATTATTTATCGAATCCATCAAGACCTTCCTGGCTGCCATTCCTGAAAACGGTTTGGCAAATATGAGCGCCGCGGCTTTTGATACCGGCTCCACGACGGAAAACCAGGGATGGTTCGGTCGATTTATTATCAATTTATTGGGTTATGCCTCCCCGCGCATCGCCAGGGAGTTGGTAAAACGGGGCGCCAGCGTCATTCGTGCGGAGACATTTTTCGTCCTCGATACCCAGGGACCCCTCAAGGAAGGCGAGGTTGAACGCGCCAGGGCGTGGTCGGCTGGTGTACTGGAAGAACTCAACAAATAGCTGGCGGTCCTGACGATCAATACCCGGGGCGGCTGCCGTACAACTGCTCGCTAATATGAACTATCTGGCGCCGCAGGCGTTCATCCCGCTCCATCATGTCCGCCACCTTGTCGCAGGCATACATGACGGTGGTGTGATCACGCCCGCCCAGCAGTTCGCCGATTTGCGGCAACGAGACATTGCCCTCCTCGCGCAGCAGATACATTGCCACCTGGCGGGGTAAAACCACCTCGCGGGTGCGCCCACGACCGACCAGTTCCTCACTGCTGAGTCCAAATGTGCTGGCAACCAGTTCCACCACCCGCCGCGGTTCCACCGAGCGGCGCTGGGGCAGCAGGTCCACCAGGGCGGTATCCACCAGCTCCATTGTCAGCGGCTGGTTGCTGAGATCGGCATATGCCAGCACGCGCGTCAGCGAGCCTTCCAGCTCACGAATATTGGATTGAACCGCCTGGGCAATTTTTTCCAAAATCTCCTGCGGCACATTCCTGCCGGCGCGCTCCGCCTTGGAGCGCAGGATGGCGATGCGCGTCTCCAGGTCGGGCGGCTGAATGTCCACAATCAAGCCCCACTCAAAACGGGAGCGAAGCCGCTCCTCCAATGAAGCCATTGCCTTGGGCGGGCGGTCGGAGGTCAGCACAATCTGCTTCTCCTGCCCATGCAGGGTGTTGAAGGTGTGGAAAAACTCCTCCTGGGTGGATTCCTTGCCGGCGATGAACTGGATGTCATCAATCAGCAGCACATCAATGGAGCGGTAACGCTCCCGGAATGCCATGGTATTGTGGGAGCGGATGGAGTTGATCAGATCGTTGGTAAATTCTTCGGACGAGACATACAGGACATTCAACCCCTGCCGATAAGCATGGCTGCCGATGGCATGCAGCAGGTGGGTTTTACCCAGTCCCACCCCGCTATAAAGGAAGAGTGGATTGTAGGCATGGGCGGGTGATTCTGCTACCGCCATGCAGGCGGCGTGCGCCAGGCGGTTGCTACTGCCCACCACAAAATTTTCGAACATGTAGCGGCTGTTGAACTGGGAAGCCGGACGGGAAACCAGTTCCCCCTTTCCATTGCCGGATAATTCATCCGCGGTATCCGGATCCTCCGGATGTAAAACCACAAACTCGACCGTCTGCGGGCGCCGGAGCATGTCAGTCAGAAGTTCCTGGACCGTGCCGGTCAAACGTGTATCCAGCCAGTCACGGGCATAGGCGTTTTGCACACCCACAGTAAAGGTATCCCCTTCACAGGAGACCAGTTCCGTTGAACGGACCCATGTATCATACGTGGCTTTGGACATTTCCGTTTGCAGTTGACCGAGGGCACTTTGCCAGGCATCTTCAGCGTTCATTCATTCCTTCTCCTTATCTCATCGTTCCATGCCGGTCGCAGGCAGCACGAATGGATAGAAAACCACTGCTGTTTGCAGTGGGCTTCCTTTGTCACCAATATTGTTGTCCATTAGGATGGCAATGCCATCCCGGGGATTTGTTGCGATACGCCGGATGACCCTCCCAGCGATAAATGAATGATAGCAAAAAGGGCAGGGATTCGCAAGTCGAAAACCCTACGCCAGCCTAAAAAATCCGCGATCTTTAAGGTAATTAACCTTAAAGAAATTTGGTTCCTTTAAGGTTGACGAGAAAAGAAAATAACCTATACGCATGGCACTATTGCGCTTGAAAAATTAATTTACCCCCCATATATGGGGGTTAGTTCCTTACTTACCCCTTTAGTTCCATATATCGATTCGGATTCCAAAATTTTGACGGGCGCGAGAATCAGTGCGCCCATCCGATTCTCGTACCGAAACTGGAATCTCAACGGGTTGGGGTATAATCCCACTGCTATGCAACTCACATTTTTCCATTGGCTCCTGGCTCTCTCTCCCGTCCTGGTGATTTTAATTCTCATGCTGGGGTTCAAATGGGGCGGCAGTAAAGCCGGCGCCATCAGCTGGATTGCAGCCGTGTTGATTGCCCTGCTGGCTTTTGGCGCCAGCCCAAGGTTGATTGCCTATACCCAGGTGAAAGCCATCCTGCTTTCGCTGGATGTCCTCTACATCATCTGGACGGCACTGCTGCTCTTTCATACTGCCGATGAAGCCGGAGCCGTCCGGGTGATCGGTGAGGCTCTGCCCGCGCTCACTGCCGACCGCACCGTACAGGGTTTGCTGCTCGGCTGGCTTTTTGCCTCCTTCCTGCAGGGCATGGGTGGTTTTGGCGTGCCGGTGGCAGTGGCGGCGCCGCTGCTGGTGGGGCTGGGTTTCCACCCCGTCCAGGCGGTCATCATGGCGTGCATCGGGCACGGCTGGGCGGTCAATTTTGGTTCGCTTGCCACTTCGTTTCAAACCCTGATGGCGGTCACCGGTCTGCCGGGCGAATTGCTGGCACCGGATTCCGCCCTCTTTTTGGGGATTTCCTGCATCGGCTGCGGGGCAATTGTAGCGCTGGTGGCTTCCGGCTGGAAGGGCATGCTGCGCACCCTGCCCGGCGTTTTGGTTTTAAGCGCAGTGATGGGCAGTGTGCAATACTGGCTTGCCACCCACACCCTGTGGACGCTGGGCGCCACGGGCGCTTCGATGGTGGGGCTGGTGGTCGGGATCGGTGTGGCGCGCCTGCCCTGGTACCGCGGCGACCCCGCGCTGAAGGTTAAAAATGGTCGCAGCCTCAGCCAGACCGCTCTGGCACTCTCCGGCTATCTGATTTTGGTGGTGCTGGCTTTTGGCATCAACCTCATCCCGCCGGTAAACAAACTGATGGATTCGGTGCAGTTCACCCTGCAATTTCCGGAACTCATTACGTCGCTGGGCTTCTCCACGCCCGCCGAACCCGGCAGGAGCATCAACATCTTTGGGCATCCGGGCGCCATCCTGCTGTATTCCTCGGTGCTGTCCTATTTCATATATAAACGCGCCGGTCTCTACAAGCCAGGCGCTGCCAGGCGCATTTTGACCAGGATGACCCATGGCGCAGTCAACTCCTCGCTGGGGATTGTGGCAATGGTGGGCATGGCGGTGATCATGTCGCATTCCGGCATGACCAACCTGCTGGCGCAGGGCATGAGTGCCAGCTTTGGGGCGGCGCTTTACCCTGCCGTGGCACCGTTCATCGGGGCGCTGGGGGCATTCATCACCGGCAGCAACAACAACGCCAACGTGTTGTTTGCAGCCCTGCAAATGCGCACTGCCGAATTGCTGGGGTTATCCATCCCGAAGATTTTGGGCGCCCAGACTGCGGGCGGCTCGCTGGGCAGTGTTTTGGCGCCTGCCAAGGTCATTGTCGGCTGTTCAACCGTGGGTCTGGGGGATAACGAATCAGCGGTGATGGGTAAAATTTTATATTATGGCATAGTGCCGGTGGTGATTGTCGCCATTGCGGCGCTGGTATTGTAAATCCCCTGCCGGCTGGCTGGCAACGGACTGGTCCTTCCTGCTGGCAATGGATTGGTGTTGTCATGGCTGAACCCGGGTCGTTCGTGCTTTTAAAAAACCCCTGGGGGGTATAATCATGAAAGGCACCCTGATAGCCATCTTTGTCTGCGGTGCGGGGTTCATCTGCAAAGGTGAAGCGTTCCCTTCAAAAAAGTTGAACCGGGTGGAATTCACCAGCTCGCTGGAACCAACCGCAATCATATTACATGCCGGAACCCCCTGTGCAGCGTCCCCTGTGTGTCGCCTCTTCATTAATAGTACCATTCCTGCTGATCTCATCGCCGTGGTTTGAAAATGAGTAAAAGAGAAACATCCAAAAAGGTCTCCATTAAATCATGCCTGATCATCGGGATCACCTTTCTATTGATCGGATGTACTGTCCGCACATCCACTCAGGATCATTCCGAAACCCCGGCTTCCTTTCCACCTCAAACCAGCCTGCCGCAGCTGTCCCCCGAAGCCAGACCGACGACCACAAAAAAGACCGGGATTGATAATCCGGTAAAACCGGTCATCACCCCAACCTTAATTCCTTTATTAATGGAAGGCGCAGCGTGCATACCCGAACATGAGCAGATTGAAGCGACGGTCATCAAGGTGATTGATGGCGATACCATCAGCGTGGAAATTAAAGGTGAAATTGTGGTGGTGCGGTACATCGGGATTGATTCCCCTGAAATGAACGATCCGCAGGGCGAAGCCTCCCGCCAGGCTAATTATGATTTGCTCCAGGATCAGGTCATCTTAATCAAGGACAAATCCGACACCGACCGTTATGGTCGCATGCTGGCTTATGTCATCTCCGGGGGCATGTTTATCAATTATGAAATGGTCAAATCAGGTTATGCCGTTGCCAAAGCCTATAAACCGGACACAGCCTGTGCCCTGACATTTGAAAGTGCCCTTCAGCCAGCCCTGCCGGTGCGCCTCCAGACTGTGCCTGCCTTCATACCATCAACAAACCCGCCCGGCGGAAGCCCCTGCAATTGCAGCATTCATTACAATTGCAGTGATTTCAAGACCCAAAAGGAGGCGCAGGCATGTTTTAATTCCTGCGGCGGGTCGCCGAATGACAACTGGTCGTATCTGGATGGCGACCGGGACGGGATTGCCTGCGAGTTGCTGCCGTAATGGGATGGGGACCGCACCACCCACACCGGGCATACCCTGCAGGGAGGCATTGCCGCTGTGGTTGGGGTGGTCAAAGGTTTACCTCCGGCGAATAACCGGTCGGTTTACAGGGTCGATCCTTTCCGGATGCATCATCCCTGCGCCCGGGCGGGGAAATTATTTGTCCCAATATTTAATTAAAAAACCGGGGCGGATAATACCCGCCCCGGCTTGTGGCGAAGGAGGAACACAACCGGGGGATTTCCTTCATTCGCCCCCGGCAATCATTAACCGTTAAGCAACCTTCACATCAATCTTCCTCGGCTTGACCTCTTCGGACTTGGGCAGCCGCAGGGTCAGCACACCGGCATCATAGCTGGCTTCAATTTTCTCCGCCTCCACGTGCGAGGGGAGTGCGATGCTGCGGCAGAATGAACCCCAGCGGCGCTCGCGAAGATGATAATGAGCTTCCTTGACTTCCTGATCTTCCTTCACATCCCCCTGGATGGAGAGAACCCCGTCTTTGAAGGTCACATGGATGTCTTCCGGTTTTATCCCCGGTACAGTCGCCTTGACGAGATAGGCGTCATCCTGTTCCACCACATCCAGCGCCAATGACCAGGTGGGCTCCGGCACGACTTCGGGTTCATTCATCCAGCGGTTCATCAAAGCCCTCATTTGATTCATTTCACGATATGGATTCCAACGAGCTAACATGGTACACCTCCTTAAAAGCAACCAGTAATTATTATTTTTTTTACCCTTCGTCATCATTATAAAAAAACTGTATAGGATTCAGATCAAAGATTTGTTGGAAATATATAAATTCTTTCTGTGTTAGAATCGCTTTCAATGGCTGAATTGACCCTGATTCTGGCATCCAACTCACCCCGCCGGCGGGAACTGCTCGGCTGGACAGGCTGGCGCTTCACATCCGCTCCGGCGGATATTGATGAAAATCCCCTGCCCGCTGAATCCCCCATGGAACATGTGGAAAGACTGGCGGAAGCCAAGGCGCGCAAGGCGGGTGAATCCTGCCCGCCTGATTGCGTGGTCCTGGGCGCTGATACCATCGTTGTGGATGGGGATGAAATCCTGGGCAAACCAGCGGATGCCGCTGACGCCGCCCGAATTCTGCTCCGCCTGCGGGGGCGCACCCACATGGTTTACACTGCCCTGGCGCTCTTTCGCCCGGTGGATGGCACCTTGCTCAAGGACCGCTGTATGACTGCCGTCCCCATGCGCAACTACTCCACCGCCGAGATGGAAGCCTACATCGCCACCGGTGACCCGCTGGACAAGGCAGGGGCTTATGCTATTCAGCACCCTGGTTTTCACCCGGTGGAGAATTTCAGCGGTTGTTTTGCCTGTGTGATGGGCTTTCCCTTCTGTCACCTGGTGCGCTGCCTGCGTAAATGGGGTTTTCATCCCCCATTGGATGTGCCCGCGGCGTGCCAGACCGGTTTGAATTATTCCTGCCCGGTGTATCCGGACATTCTGAATGAGGTGCCTGTTGAGTAAACCTAATCGCTGGATTTTCCTGCTTCTGTTGATTGCCCTGCTGGCGGGATGCACGTCCCCGACCCCTGGCGGTAATCCAAGCCAGACCACCACCCTGCCCCCGCCCGTACTGCACACCACCTCCACGCCCGATGTAATCCCCGCCGCCCGCTCATTCCTGGATGCCTGGGAAAATGAGGATTATGCCGCCATGTACGGCATGCTCTCGCTGCTGAGCCGGGATGGCATCAGCGAGGAAGCCTTCACCAGCCGCTATAAGGACATTGCCGGCAACATGAACCTGGTCTCGCTGGAGACGGAAACTCTTTCCTCGCTGGTCATCAGCCCGTCACAGGCGCAGGTCGGTTTCACCGCCGCCTTCACCACTGCCCTGGTGGGCGTGCTGACCCGCGAAATGCAGATGAACCTGGTGCTGGAGGATGACGCCTGGAAGGTTTCCTGGGAGGACGGCATGATCATGCCGGAGTTGCGCGGCGGCAACCGCTTCTACATGGATGTGCGCATCCCCACCCGCGGCAACATTTATGATAAAAACGGCAGCGCCCTGGTGATGGAATCGGAAGCTGTGGCGCTGGGAATCGTCCCCGGACGGATCAACCCCGACCGCGAGGGTCGTCTTTTGAACGAGCTTTCCTCGCTGACCGGCTACACGACCCAGTACATTCAATCGCTCTATGAATACGCCGCCCCCGAGTGGTACATCCCGGTCGGTGATGCCTCCGCCCAGGCAGTGCGGGAACGCTGGGATGTGCTGTCCACCCTCAGCGGACTGGTAATGAATTTTTACGACACCCGCTATTACATCAATGGCGGCACCGCCCCCCACGTGACCGGCTATGTTCAGTACATCCCGGTTGAGGAGCTGGAGGATTACCAGCGCCGCGGCTACCTGGGGGACGAACGTGTGGGCATGGCGGGTCTGGAACAATGGGCGGAGGACGATCTTGCCGGTCGGCGCGCCGCCTCCCTCTTTGTGGTGGACACCAACGGGCAGAAGCTGAGCCGCCTGGCTCAGGTGGATGCCATCCCCTCCGCCAGCGTTACCACCACCATCGACAAGACCCTGCAGGTGGAAGCCCAGAAGGCACTGGCGGATTTCCGGGGTGCAATCGTGGCAATCGAGGTTGACACCGGTAAAGTGCTGGCAGTGGCTTCTTCACCCTCCTTCAACCCCAACCTGTTTGACACCAACAACTACAACTCCGCCTGGATGCTGAGCGACATGCTCAACACCACCGATAACGCCCTCCTGAACCGCGCCACCCAGACCGGCTATCCGCTGGGTTCAGTCTTCAAGATCATCACAATGGCGGCAGCACTGGATACGGGCATTTTCACCGAGCAATCCTCCTATGAATGCGGTTACACCTTCACCGACCTGGAAGGCGTCACCCTCTACGACTGGACTTACGAAAAAGACGTACCCTCCAGCGGCACCCTGACCCTGCCTGAGGGCTTGATGCGTTCCTGCAACATCTGGTTCTACCATATCGGCATGGAGTTAAACCAGATGGGCAGACCGAATGCCATCACCGACATGGCGCTGGGATTTGGATTGGGCAAGCCCACCGGCATTGAGGGCGTCCCCGAGATTGCCGGCAGCATTCCCTACCCCGAAACCATGGCGGATTCCGTCCAACAGGCAATTGGGCAGGGCGCCATGCTGGTCACCCCGTTGCAGGTGGCTGCTTTTATTGCCGCCGTTGGCAACGGCGGCACCCTTTACCGCCCGCAGGTGGTGGAAAAAATTTCCCTGCCCAACAATACCAACACCTATGAATTTGAACCCGTCGAGAACGGCAAACTGCCCATCTCGGAAGCGAACCTGGAAATCATCCAGCGCGCCATGCGCAGTGTGGTCACCAACCGGCGGGGAACGGCGTATTATGCTTTGGCAGGCTTGACGGTGCCCATTTACGGTAAAACCGGCACCGCCCAGAATCCGTTTGGTAAAGCCCACGCCTGGTTCACCGGCTACACCGACACCAACCGCGAGGACAAGCCCGATATTGCCGTGGTGGTAATCGCCGAAAACGCCGGCGAAGGCTCCGAGATGGCGGCGCCCATCTTCCGCCGCATCATCGAGGTATATTACACCGGCAAGCCCTCCAAACTGTACCCCTGGGAAAGCACCTATTACGTCACCAGGACGGAGACACCCGAAACCCCCACTCCCTGACCCATGTCTGATGACCTGACACCCGGCACTGTTGTTCGCTACCAGAGTGGATTCTACACTGTGGAGATCGGTGACCGCCGGGTTTTATGCCAGCTGCGCGGGCGCCTCAAGCGCGGACCTGCCCGGGCGGATTTGGCTGCGGTGGGCGACCGGGTGGATGTGCAGTTACTTGAAGACGGCACCGGCAGGATTGAATCCATCCTTCCCCGCCGTAATGAACTGGTGCGCCTGGCACCCACCCCGCGCGGCGAGTACCGTCAGGTGCTGGTGGCAAACCTGGATCAGGTGGTGCTGGTTTTCTCCTGCACCCAGCCCTCCCCGCACCTGCGCATGCTCGACCGTTTCCTGGTCATCTGCGAGAAACAGGGTCTGCCAGCCATCATCGCCATCAATAAAGTGGATTTGATGGACGCGGAACGCGCCGCGGCGATGTTTTCGATGTACCCGCCGCTGGGCTATCCCGTTCTGCTGCTTTCCGCCAAAACCGGTTTCAATGTGGATCAACTGCTTGAGCGGCTGGCGGGACACATCACCGGTCTGGCGGGACCTTCCGGGGTGGGAAAATCCAGCCTGCTGAATGCCGTGCAGCCCGAACTGGGCTTGCAGGTGATGGAGATTGGCAGCTACGGCGACCGCGGGCGGCATACCACCGTGGTGCGGGAGCTGCATGCCCTAAAGGATGGGGGATATGTGGCGGATCTGCCCGGTTTGCGCTCACTGGCATTGTGGGATACCCAGCCGGAGGAACTGGACGGTTATTTTCCGGAACTGCGGGACCTCGTCTCCGCCTGCCAGTTTAACGACTGCACGCATCAGAACGAACCCGGCTGCGCCGTCCGTCAGGCGGTGGAGGATGGCAGAGTTCATCCCGGGAGGTATGAATCCTACCTGCGCCTGCGGGCGGGAAGCGAATAAAACCCCGGGCAGGGATCAGCCCCGCCCCGGCAATCATTTTGGTGCAGTCAAAAACCGACCGGCATCCTGCCGAGTCTCAACCTTATGATAGTCGGAAGGAACAGGAACACCCCAATGAGTGCTAAAATCATCCATAGGAAACCAAACGATAAGGAGACCTGCCATGAATCGAAACCTTGCACTGCCCGCCCTGCGGCTGGCAGCTTTCCTCCTGTTCATATCCCTGGCAGCCTGCACATCCGTGCCCATCCCCCCCCCCCCCCCCCCCCCCCCCCACCCCCCCCCCACCCCCCCCCCACCCCCCCCCCCCCCGGGGCCCCCCCTTACACCCGTCCCCCGCCCGCCCCCCCCCGACCCCCGCCTCTTTCATCTGCGCCCCCCCCCCCCTCCCGGGGAGGGGCACCTCCCCCCCCTCCTGCTGGCGGGTGGGCGCGGGCTGATTTCCCCGGCCGCCCCCCGGGGCA
>ERZ1026800.1869-NODE-1869-length-12540-cov-2.208652_pt1 | contig 12540 bp, 16 predicted proteins | sample MGYA00520873_ERZ1026800 | MGnify/ENA primary metagenome ERZ1026800 (study PRJEB33270, sample SAMEA104284475) | anaerobic digester metagenome | biome: Anaerobic digester microbiome; feature: mesophilic sludge digester; material: Anaerobic digester biomass...
GTGTATTCACAGAAGTTTGGGAGTAATTCGTTAGAGATATTTTTGCAGGAAATTAACCTTATAGAACTTGAGCAAAGTAAAAATCAAGACGGAAGTGGAAACTATGTTAACCTTATGACACTACATTCATCAAAAGGATTAGAGTTTGATTATGTTTTTATAGTAGGAGTTGAGGAGGGAATACTCCCTCATTCTAGATCATTTACGGATGAAGAAGAATTAGAAGAAGAAAGAAGACTGTGTTATGTTGGTATTACAAGGGCAAGGGAAAAGCTTTATTTAACTTTTTCTGAAAGAAGATTAAGCAGGGAGGGATATTCTACACAGATACCGTCAAGATTCTTAGGTGAGATACCACAGGATATTTGTGATTATTACAGTTGGCAGAGTTAATTTCCTCCTGTAGCTTTAAGATATTTTGCATTACATCTTGGCCATTGACTACTTCTGGTTGCTTCTCCTGCTCTATATTTTTCTACAGTATGTTTAATTTGTGCATATCCATCAAAGATATTTTCGTCGAACTGTTTATTCCACCAGTAAGGACTCCATTGAAAGAGGCCTTTGTAATTACTTTTATTTGATTCTGCATTACATCCTGATTCACAGTACATCATAAACTTAAGCCAATCTTTTTCTTCTTGTGTATATGGACCTGAATCTACAACTGAATACCAGAATGGACAGTTGTACCTAGATGTTCCTATCTCCTTTATCTCTTTTATTGGTTTTTTAATTATTATTTCATCAATCAATTCGCTTTTAACAAGCGCATTGTCTTCATAGGTGTTAAAGTATACTTGCTTCTTAATTCCATTTTTGCCTTCTTGTATTACTTTTTCTTCTCCTTTTAGAAGTTGAGGATTTTCAATAATTTCTTTTTCAAAAGGAATTTCCTCAAGCATTTCAAATATTGTGTTTGTAGTTCTTACAATCTTTATTACACTTCCATTTATTACATACTCTGTATTAAGGTATACATAATCATTTTTATTAAGCTCAATGTTGTTCTCTCTTAATATGTCATATACATTGCTAAGTGTAGTAAGAGTGTTAAAAACAGTATCTCCTCTTTGAATAGTAATTAATTTTGGTCCATAGGAGGCTTTCTCTTGTAATGGGTCAGGTAAAAATAGTACTTCCCTAATTTTTTCATCTATTGGTATTAATGGTTGGCTTGCAAAGACAAGGTCATCAGATTTAATAACTAGAAAAAAGGAGAAAACTCCTAAAATTATAAGGAGAAGAGATATTAGTACATGTTTATTAGATTCATTGTTTTTACAAGACTTTTGACTATCCATATCTATCCCAGTATATTACGGGATATTCAAAGTATAGCATGATTGTCAAAAGATGTGTAAAATACAAGATATGAAAAATTTTAAAAAGTATTTTTTATTTATCTGTATATTATTCTTATCACCTTTTATCCTTTCAGGGTGTACTGTGTCAGAGGAAAAAGTTAGTGAGTATGAAAGGATTGTATCTGATGCAGATCTTTTAATTAAAGGGAAAGAATATTCCTTGGCTCTTGATAAACTAAATGATGCTACTGAAATCATACCCTCTAGAGTAGATGCTTTTGAAAGAATAGTTGGTATTTTTACAGTTAAGAATAAACCAGAGGATGCAGCTAAGGTAATTGAAGAGTCTGGAGGACAGCTTAGTCAGAGTGATAAAGCTAAACTGTATACTCTTGTTGGTGATGCATATTACAATCTTGGGGAGTTTGATAAAGCAGTAACTAATTATCAGTTAGCATTAGGAATGTCTGATAAAGATATGAGTGCTTCACTTGGATGTGCTAAAGCATATCTTCAAATTGGACAAATAGAGAAGGCAAAAGACCTTCTTGAGAAGACATATGAAGGGGATATGGTTATAGAATCTAATCTTCTTCTTTCATATATTCAAGCTTTAAGTGATACAAAAAAGGCAGAAGAAATTCTAAAAGGCGTAGAACCTGGTGATAAGTGGAGAGAGGCATATACCAAGTGGAATGAGGTGCTGGGTAGTTTAAATGATGATGAGCTTTTTAATGCTGCTAAACTTGGGAAAGAGTATGTTGATAGAGGGTATCCATATCTAGCTATTGCTCTTTTGGAGCCTAAGTTAGGTAAAATGGGGGAGTATGCTGATGGACTGTATATTCTTGGTAAGGCATATTATGAGAATGGTGATTATCGCAAAAGTATAGATGTACTGCAGGATATTTCTACTTTAGGAGATCTTAATCAATACATTTACTGGGTACTTGCAAGAGATTATTATCAGCTTAATGATATAAATAGCTCAATTGCATATTATGATAGTGCTATATCATATGGTGCTTCACAAGCTCACTTCGCAATGTACAAAGAGTACCTAGATATCCTTATGAAAGAGAATTTAACAGAGAAAGCCTTAGAGGTAATGAGAAGTGCTGAGAAGATATTTACTGATACATGGGTTCCCCTTTATTATGTAAAGATATATTCTTTAAGAGATGATAGTGAAAAGTTTACATATTATGTAAATAAAGTGTCATATGAAGATTTAGATGATAGTGAGAAGGCAGAGTTCTTGTATTCAAAAGGTAGCTATCTTATCAAAAAATCAAAGCTTGATGAAGCACAAGAGGTTTTAGATGTTTTTTGGGAACTTAACCAGTATGATCCGAGATATAACTTGCTTGTTGCAGAAATTAGTATAAAAGATAATGATTTTGAGAAAGCAAAAGAGTATGCTAAAAAGGCTATAGAGTATGACCTAAAGGGAGTTGTATCAAAAGAAGCACAAACACTGTTGGCACAGATAGATTAGTTTGGTATAATCGCTCTCGTGTCCTAAGATTTCCATTTAGGCTTTAATTTATACTTTTAAAATATGCAAACCTATGATGTAAAAATGCCTCTTGAGCAGATAAGGAATATTGGAATTATCGCTCATATAGATGCAGGAAAAACAACTACTACTGAAAGACTTTTGTACTTTACAGGGCAGATTCATAAAATTGGAGAGGTAGACGAAGGTGCTACTACTACTGACTTTATGGAGCAGGAAAGAGAAAGGGGAATTACTATTCAATCTGCTGCTGTTACATGTTTTTGGGATTTTGATGGAAAGAGATATAGAATTAATATTATAGATACACCTGGTCATGTAGATTTTACTGCAGAGGTTGAAAGGTCTTTAAGGGTACTTGATGGTGCAGTTGTTGTTTTTGATGGAAGAAAAGGTGTTGAGCCTCAGTCTGAAACAGTATGGAGACAAGCTAATAAATATCATGTTCCTAGAATATGCTTCTTAAACAAAATAAACCTTATTGGTGGAGATTTTGATAAGAGTTTTGAAACTATAAAAGAGAGGTTAAGCAATAAGGCAGTAGCACTTACTATTCCAATAGGGAGAGAAAGTCAGCTTCATGGATATGTTGATTTACTTTACAATAAGGCATTCTCATATGACAGTGTAGAAGCACAAGAACTTAAAGAAATTCCCATTCCTGATGATTTAAAGAGTAAGGCAGAGGTACAAAGAGCTGCCCTTATCGAAGCTCTTGTTGAAATGGATGATAAATTAATGGAGAAGTATTTTGCTGGTGAAGAAATTACTGTTGAAGAGCTAAAAGTTGCCTTAAGAAAGGGTACTATTGAAGGGAAGCTATTTCCTGTTTTAGGTGGTGATTCTAGAACTGTAATGGCTAAAACAATTTTGGATTACATTGCTCTTTGTTTACCATCTCCTCTAGATTTACCTCCTGTACAGGGAGATGATCCTAGAACTGGTTCTGAAATTGAAAGGAAACCAGATGAAAATGAGCCTTTTTGTGGACTTGTATTTAAGCTTGTTAGCGACCCTCACATTGGGAATCTTTCATATTTTAGAGTTTATTCTGGTACTCTTAAGGCAGGATCATATGTGTATAACTCTACAAAAGGTGTTAGAGAAAGAGTAAGTAGATTGGTGTTAATGCATGCAGATGATAGAGAGGAGGTTGAGATGCTTAGAGCTGGAGATATTGGGGCGATTGTTGGATTAAAATATTCTACAACAGGAGATACCCTTTGTGATGAAGCTAACCCTATTATCCTTGAGCAGATTACATTTGCAGAGCCAGTAATTTCTCAAGCAATAGAGCCTGCAACTAAATCTGATGAAGAGAAGATGGCAGAAGCATTAAACAAGCTCACAAGAGAAGACCCAACATTTAAGGTCGAAACTAATCAAGAAACAGGTCAAACTATTATTTCTGGAATGGGAGAACTTCACTTAGATATTATGGTAGACAGAATGAAAAGGGAGTTTAATGTTCTAGCTAATGTAGGAAAACCACAGGTTGCATACAGAGAGACTATAAAGGGTGTATGTGAGCAGTCTGAAGGTAAGTATATTAGACAATCAGGTGGTAAGGGACAATATGGTCACTGCTGGCTTAAGATAGAACCTAATGAGAAGGGTAAAGGTTTTGAGTTCATAAATGCAATAAAAGGTGGTGCTATACCAAAAGAGTTTATTCCAGCTATTGAGAAGGGTGTTGTTGAAGCTATGAAGACAGGTGTTGTAGCGGGATATCCTGTTGTTGATGTTAAGGTTACATTATTTGATGGATCATATCATGAAGTGGACTCATCTGAGGTTGCATTTAAGATTGCAGGTGCTATTGCATTTAGAGAAGGATGTAAAAAAGCACAGCCAATTCTTTTAGAACCAATTATGGATGTTTCAGTAGAGACACCAAGCCAATATATGGGAGATATTACAGGTTCACTAAGTAGTAAGAGAGGTCAAATTCAGGGTACTGAAGATATTGGAAATGGTATTACTGTTATAAATGCATTAGTGCCTTTAGCAGAATTGTTCGGTTATACAAGTGAATTAAGATCTCTAACAAGTGGGAGAGGAGTTGCATATATGGAGCCTTCTCATTATGCTGAAGTACCTAAAAATATTGCAGATGAGATAGCTGGCTTAAAAAAATAATAAGTAATACTTGCATAAATACTTGTTTTTTGATAATATTCGTTGCGTATTGTACTGTTATACAGTAAGAGAAAAATATTGTTAAAAAACAATAAGAATATATATAAATTAATTAAAATATACTCATGGCAGACTATGAGAGAACAAAACCTCATGTCAATATTGGTACATTAGGCCATATTGATCATGGGAAGACCACTTTGGTACGTGGTATTCTTAATGCTTTCTCTCCTGAGAAAGATAAGATGATTGATAAATTGGATAAAGATCCTGAATCACGGGCAAAATCAATTACAGTTGCAATTGCTCATGTTGAGTTTGAGACAGAAAGTAGACACTATGCATTGGTAGATTGTCCAGGTCATAAAGACTACATTAAGAATATGATTACAGGTGCAGCACAAATGGATGGTGCAATATTAGTTGTATCATCTGATGATGGTGTTATGCCTCAGACAAGAGAGCATGTTCTTTTAGCAAGACAGGTTGGTGTTCCTAAGATGGTTGTCTTTATCAATACATTTGGAGAAGCTGATCCTGAGATTTTAGAATTGATTAAAACGGATGTCGCAGACCTCCTTGAGAAGAATGGATATGATAGAAATGCACCAATAATTGTCGGTAATGCACTTAAAGCTGAGAAAGGAGAGGAAGAGGGACTTACTTCAGTTAGAGAACTCATGAAAGCTGTTGATGAGTACATTGAGATACCTCAAAGAGAGGTTGATAAGCCATTCCTTATGCCAATTGAGGATGTGTTCTCTATTGAAGGTAGAGGTACAGTTGTAACAGGAAGAATTGAAAGAGGGAAATTGAAGTTAAATGAAGAAGTAGAAATACTAGGAATGGGAAGAAAGCCACAGAAGACTGCTGCTACTGGTATTGAGACCTTTAATAAATCAATGAAAGAAGCAGAGGCTGGTGATAATGTAGGTGTACTTTTAAGGGGTCTGAAGAGAACAGATGTTGAAAGAGGGCAGGTTCTTGTTGCTCCAGGTACAGGAGAAGTTCATACAGAATTTAAAGCTCAAGTATATATCTTGAGTAAAGAAGAGGGTGGAAGACATACTCCATTTGTAACAGGATATAAGCCTCAGTTCTATGTTAGAACAGCAGATGTTACAGGTGAGGTTTCACTACCTGAAGGTACTGAATTGGTTGCTCCTGGAGATAATGTTGAGTTGACAATTAAATTAGTTGTGCCAGTTGTATTAGAAAAAGGTCAGAGTTTTGCAATTAGAGAGGGAGGGGCTACAGTAGGAAAAGGAGTAGTAACAGAGATTATTAAGTAATCTTCTTGCAGGGAGAGTAAAATCTCCCTGCAATTTTAAGTTTAATTTAGCTCTTTAAGATAGAATGAGTGAGACAAGTTCAAAAATCAGAGTAAAGTTAAAAGGATATGATTCTTTAGTTTTAGATAAGTCCTCAAAAAGTATCATTGAGACTGCAATTAGCACAGGTGCTAAGGTCGCAGGCCCTGTACCTCTTCCTACAAGGAAAAGAAAGATTGCAGTTAATAGATCTCCATTCGTCTATAAGAGTTCAATTGAACATTTTGAGATTAATACTCATAAAAGAGTAATTGATATCATTGATCCTACACCTAAGACAATAGATGCCCTACAGCATCTTCAAATGCCTGCTGGTGTTGGTATCGAAATACAGTAAATATATGAAAGCAATATTGGGAATAAAAAAAGGAATGACAAGGATTTTTGTAGATGACAGGGCAGTACCTGTTACTTTAGTTGATGTTACTGGCTGTAAAGTAGCAAATATTAGAAAAGATGGAAAGGTGGAACTTGGTTTGGGAAATAAAAAGAAGGGTACAAAGGCACAGCTGGGGCAGTATAAAGAACTGGGATATGTACCAATGTATAAATGGGTAGTTGAAAGTGAGCTTCCTGAAGGGTTTAAAGCAGGAAGTGAGTTAGTAGCAGAAACCTTTAATGAAGGAGACACTGTGACTGTAACAGGAATTTCTAAAGGTAAAGGGTTTCAAGGTGTTGTAAAAAGGCATGGTTTTAAAGGAGGTCCTAGAACTCATGGACAATCCGACAGATTAAGAGCACCAGGTGCAATTGGAGCAAGAACTACTCCTGGAAGGGTGTATAAAGGAAAGAGAATGGCAGGAAGAATGGGTCATGATACTGTAACAATTAAGAATAAAAGAATTGTGGGAATAAAGGAGAATATCCTCTTAATCAGTGGTCCACTCCCTGGTTCTAATGGTGATTTAGTAAAAATATATACTGAGTAAATATGGAAGAGAAAGTAAAAAAAGAAAAAACTGAAGAAATTAAGTTAGACCCTAAAGTATGGGATGTACCTTACAATGCTGATTTAGTTGCACAGGTTCTTTATGTTCTTAACAGTAATGAAAGAAAAGGGACTTCTTCTGTTAAAGGCAGAGGGGATGTGTCAGGAGGAGGAAAGAAACCTTGGAAACAGAAAGGTACAGGAAGAGCAAGACAGGGATCAATAAGGTCACCTCTTTGGGTAGGTGGTGGTGTTACATTTGGTCCTAATATTAAGAATTGGAAAAGAAAGATTAACAAAAAGATGTCTAAAGAAGCTATGTGTATTGTACTTTCAGAAAGAAATAGAAATGATGCCGTTAAAGTGGTAAATGTTAACTCTAAAGGAGAGATTAAAGATATTAGAGAAAAAATGGAAAAGAATATATCAAAAAGTACCCTTGTAATTAGTGATATTGAAAATTTGAAATTGGCAGTTAGAAATATTAAAGGGGTTAATATTGTTAATCCAATGAGAGTAAATGTAAAAGATGTTGTAAAGAGTAAAGCTATAGTTATTGATAAAGATTCTGTTAATAAATTAGAGAATAGGCTTTTAAATGGAAAATAAAGAAATTATGCTAAAACCCGTTATATCTGAAAAGAGCTATGCTCTTGCAAATGAGGAAAATAAATATGTGTTTTTTGTCGACAGAGATGTTAATAAAATTGAGATTAAGAAAGCTGTTGAGAAGAAATACAAAGTAAAGGTTCTTAGTGTAAATATTACTGTTAAACCAGGTAAAAAGATAAATGAATGGAAAACCAATAGGACTTTTAGAAAGAGTGATTTAAAGAAAGCTGTTGTTACTCTTAAAAAGGGTGATAAGATTGATGAATTTTTAACTGTTAAATAATGGGAGTAAAAGAATTTAAACCAACAACCTCTACATTAAGAGGAACAAAATTAGAAGATAGGTCTATGCTTGAAAAGGATAGTGGGCCGAAATCGTTAACTATTGCTAAGAAACAGAAATCTGGAAGGAATAATCAAGGAAGAATTACTGTAAGGCATAGAGGTGGAGGGTATAAAAGAAGGGTAAGGAAGATTGATTTTAAGAGAGATAAGTTTGGAATTGAAGCAAAGGTATTAGGTCTGTATTTTGATCCTAACAGGAGTGCACATTTAGCACTTTTACAGTATGCTGATGGTGAAAAAAGGTATATAATTGCTCCTCGAGGAATAAAGGTAGGTAGCAAGGTGATTTCTAATGATGTTACAGATATTCTTCCAGGGAATGCAATGAGAATTAAGAATATTCCTTCAGGTACTATAGTACACTGTGTTGAGAGTAAGGTTGGAATGGGAGCTACATTTGGAAGGTCGGCAGGTCAAGCAATTGTTGTTCAGGGTATTGATCCTACTGGTAAGTATGTACAGATAAAAATGCCATCAGGTGAAATTAGGCTTGTTCCTGCAGATGCAATGGCAACAATAGGACAGGTTGGAAATGAAGAGAAGATTAATGTAAAGCTTGGAAAAGCAGGGAGAAGTAGGAACTTAGGTAAGAGACCTGTTGTTAGAGGAATGGCAATGCATGCAGTAGAGCACCCTCATGGAGGTGGAGAAGGTCGTGGAGTTGTTGGTAGAGCAAAAGATATATGGGGCCACAGAGTTGGTACAAGAACAAGAAAGAACAAAAGAACTGACAAATTAATAATTAAAAGGAGAAGGACTCGACAGAGGCCTTTTGCTAAGAAATAATTTAGAAAAATCTAAATATGTCTAGGTCACTAAAAAAGGGAGTATATGTAGATGAAAAATTACAGAAGAAAGTAGAACAGGCTCTGCAAAGTGGTAGCAGGAAGCCTATTAAAACATGGGCAAGAGCATCTACAGTTACACCACAGATGGTTGGACTTACCTTTGCTGTTCATAATGGTAAAAAGCATGAAGAGGTTTTAATTGAAGAATCTATGATTGGACATAGGCTTGGTGAATTTACACAGACAAGAAAGTTCAAAGGTCATGCAAAGAAGGGTAAGTTAGCTAAAGTATATGGTAGTAGTGGTAGATTTGAAGAATAATAATATGGAAGAAAAGAAAGTAAAAATAAAAATTAAGAATGTTGCACAATCTCCTCTTAAATTGAGGCTGGTTGCTGATTTAATAAGAGGAAAAGATGTAAATGAGGCTTTAGATATTTTGCAGTTTACAAATAAAAAGGGAAGTATATTTTTGAAGAAAGCTCTTCTGTCAGGTATAGCTGCTGCAAATGAAAAATATGGAGTAGATAAAGATGGGCTTAAAATATCTCATATATCAATTGATGGGGCACCAATATATAAAAGGGGAAGATATGCATCAAGAGGTCGTTCAAGCAGAATATTAAAGAGAAGGTCTCATATTAATTTAGAATTAGAAGTTAAGTAATGGGAAGAAAGATAAATGCAAATATAATTAGAATAGGAATTAACAAGACATGGAAGTCTGTATGGTACTCTCCTAAAGCTGAGTATCCTGCTTCTTTGTATCAGGATTTGCAGATAAAAAAGATTGTAAGTGAAAGAATGAAAGATGCAGGCATTGATTCTATTGGTATTAAAAGAGCTGCAAACAAAATTGAGATAGAAGTATTTGTTGCAAGACCAGGTGTTGCGATAGGAAGGGGAGGTGAAGGAATAGATTTGTTACAGAAGGATCTTAAAAGAATGACTAAAAAGGATGTTGAAGTTAAGATAAGGGAAGTTAAGAAACCTGATATATCTGCAAGAATAATAGCGAGAGGAATTGCAGATGGTATTGAGAGAAGACAGCCTCCTAAGCTTTTGATGGCTAGTGCAAGAGAAAAAGCTATGCTTGCAGGAGCAAAGGGTATAAGAATATGGGTGTCTGGAAGAATAAATAATGCAAGTCAAGCAAGAACTATAAAAACTAATGCAGGATCTGTTCCTGCTCATACACTTAGAGCTGATATTGATTATGCAAAAGAGGTTGCTCAAACATTAGATGCTGGATTAATGGGTGTAAAGGTTTGGGTGTATAAAGGAGAAAAAAATAAAATCGAGGAAGAAGAATAAATATGTTACAACCAAGAATTAGAAAATACAGAAAAGAGTTTAGAGGAAAAATGAATGGAGTTGCTTCAGCAAATAATACTATTGCTTTTGGCGAGTATGGTATTAAATCTATGGAGCATGGATGGATAGAGGCCAATCAAATAGAAGCAGGAAGAAGAGCTATAACAGGACATATGAAAAGAAAAGGTAAGGTTTGGGTTAAGATATTCCCTCATAAACCATATACAAGAAGAGGTATTAATAGCAAAATGATAGGTGGGAAAGGAGAAGTAGAAGGATATGTTGCAGTTGTAAAGCCGGGTAACATTATCTATGAAGTAAGTGGAGTATCAGAGGATGTTGCAAGAGAGGCATTAAGGTTGGGGGCAAATAAACTGCCAGTTAAAACTAAATTTGTGTCTAAAAAAGAGATATAGGCTTGTTAGATTTGCTTAATATTGATAGAATACTAGCCGTTTTAAATATTAGAAATAAAAATGGAAAAGAAAAATAAAAATAGAAAGAAACAATTTGAAGGAGTAGTTGTAAGCAACAGTATGCAAGGTACTGTAAGGGTTAGGGTTGATACCTTACAATCTCATCCCGTATACAGAAAGGTTGTAAATAGAAAGAAAGTGTTCTTTGCACATACTAATAAAGAGTTAAATGTCGGAGATAAGGTAGTGATAAGAGAATCAAGACCTTACTCTAAGAATGTTAAATGGATTGTAGTTAATACTAAATAAAAATGATACAAAGAGAAAGTAATATAACAATTGCAGATAACAGTGGAGCAAAAGTAGGAAAGGTAATAGGAGCTTCAGGATATTCTAAGATCAAGTTTATTGGTCTTGGGAGTACTGTTAAAATTGCAGTACAGAAAGCTTTACCAAATAGTGGAGTTAAGAAGCATGATGTCTTAACTGCAGTAATTATTAGAGTCACAAAAGAGCATAAAAGAAAAGATGGAACATATATAAGATTTGATGATAATGCAGCAGTGATAATTGATAATAAAAAGAATCCTGTTGGAACAAGAATATTCGGTCCAGTGGCAAGAGAATTAAAAGAGAAAGGGTTTGATAAAATAGTTTCTCTTGCTCCTGAGGTTTTGTAATTTATGAATTAAATATATGAAGATTAAAAAAGGAGATACAGTAAAAATACTTTATGGGAAGGACACTGGAAAACAGGGTGTTGTTTCTGCTGTAAAGAATGGGAAGGTTATTGTAGATGGTTTAAATATGTATAAAAAGCATGTAAAGGGTGATGGAAAAGAGAAAAAGTCTGCAATAATAGATATTGCTAAACCTATGGATGTATCTAAGGTTATGCTTGTATGTCCTAACTGCAGCAGGCCAACAAGAGTAGGTATTAAAAGAGAGAATGGTAAGGTTGAGAGAGTATGTAAGAAGTGTGGAAAGGTAATTGAGATTATTACTAAGGAAGAGGTAAAAGAAGAAAAGAAAGAAGTTAAGAAAACTGTAAAAAGTAAAACTAAATCAAAAACTAAAAAAGAATAATGGCAAGATTAAAAGAGGAATATGACAAGAGAATAAAAAAAGAGTTAAAAGAAAAACTGGCAAATAAAAATCTTCGTTTGGTGATAGTCTCAGTGGGGGACAACACCGTGTCAGCCAAATACTTGGCGCGTAAACAAAAATTTGGTGAGGCGGTGGGGGTAGAAACAATTGTTCACGAATTTGCCGGTGATGTTTCTGAAGATGAACTTGCTCGGCACCTGGCAAAATTAGCTGATGACCGTTCGGTTAACGGAGTTGTTGTTCAATTGCCCTTGCCGGAACAGTTGGACACGGAAAAATTATTGACTCTTATTCCGTCCGAAAAAGATATTGACGCTCTATCGCCGGAGGCGAAAGTCTTGCCGCCAGTGGTCGCGGCCATAAAAGAAATTTTAGAGAGAAACAGCATTTTGGTTGAAGGCAAAAAGGCGGTCGTGATTGGTCGCGGGCGGTTGGTGGGGCGACCGGTGGCGTTGTGGCTCGCGCAGAATGGAGCTGAGGTTGAGGTTGTAACTTTAGAAACCAAAAATCCAACGGCGGTTATTGCTCAAGCTGACTTGCTGGTCAGCGGCGCCGGTCAGCCGGGTTTGCTTAAACCGGAAATGCTAAAGGAGGGAGTAGTTTTAATTGATGCTGCGACGAGCGAGGTTAATAATAAATTGGCAGGAGACGCCGAGGCAGCTTGCGCCGATAAATGCTCGCTTTTTACCCCGGTGCCCGGCGGAGTGGGGCCATTGACAGTCGCGTGTTTGTTC
>ERZ1026800.1876-NODE-1876-length-12489-cov-3.425174_pt1 | contig 12489 bp, 10 predicted proteins | sample MGYA00520873_ERZ1026800 | MGnify/ENA primary metagenome ERZ1026800 (study PRJEB33270, sample SAMEA104284475) | anaerobic digester metagenome | biome: Anaerobic digester microbiome; feature: mesophilic sludge digester; material: Anaerobic digester biomass...
GGCAAGAATGCCTTCATCCTGCAATGCCTCACAGAAACGCCGCGCACCGCCGGCTTCTGGTTTTAGTTCCACACCGATCAGCAAACCGCGCCCCCGCACCTCTTTGATATGTGCGCTTGGGATTTCATTTAATCGGTCCATAAAGTAATTACCCAAGGTGAAAGCCCGCTCGGGAAGATTCTCTTCCTCAATGACTTCGAGGGCAGCGATGCCAACAGCGCAAGCTAATGGGCTGCCGCCAAAAGTCGAGCCATGCTCGGAAGGTTGGAACAAGCCCAAAATAGGCTCATCAGCCAGTACAGCTGAGACTGGTAGCATGCCGCCAGAAAGCGCTTTCCCAATGATAGTGATATCGGGGCGAACATTTTCATACTCTGAGGCGAAAAGTTTACCTGTGCGACCTAAGCCGGTCTGGATTTCATCAGCAATAAAGAGTACCTGATTTTGTTTGCAAAGGTCAGCTACTCCGCGCAGATACCCTTCGGGGGGAACAATCACGCCATTTTCACCTTGGATTGGTTCAAGCATGACCGCGGCAGTGTTTGGATTGATGGCAGCTCGCACAGCTTCGAGATCTCCAAAAGGCACAATCTTAAAACCGGGGGTAAATGGACCGAAGGCATCTTTATACAGAGGTTCAGAAGATAAGGAAATGATAGTGATAGTGCGGCCATGGAAATTCCCGGCTGCAACGATGATTTCCGCTTCATACTTAGGGATGCCTTTGACGGCATACCCCCACTTGCGGGCGACTTTAAGGGCTGTTTCTACTGCTTCGGCGCCGCTGTTCATCGGCAAGCTCATTTGATAGCCGGTCATGTCAGATAGTTTTTTGTAAAAAGGACCTAATTGATCGTTGCGGAAAGCACGGGAGGTTAAGGTGATTCGGTCAAGCTGATCTTGCAAAGCTTTGACAATTTTGGGGTGACGGTGCCCCTGATTGAGAGCGGAATATGCGCTTAGGAAGTCTAAATAGCGATTTCCATCGATATCTTCGACCCAAACGCCTTCACCTTTTGTCAAAACGACATCGAGCGGTTTGTAGTTATGGGCACCATATTTATCTTCAAGGTCAATATAATATTGGGAATTCAAGTTAATCTCCTTTCATGAGTGTGTATACGACCGCTTTTTGAGCATGTAAGCGGTTGTGCGCTTGGGGGAAAAGCCGCGAGTGAGGTCCATCGGCAACGCTATCTGTAATCTCCTGCCCCCGATGAGCTGGCAGACAGTGCATGACGATCACATCGGGAGCAGCTTCTGAAACCAATTGATCATTCACCTGATAAGGCGGGAAAACTTTTTCGCGCTGCTTAGCTTCTTCTTCCTGACCCATGCTTGTCCAAGTGTCGGTGTAAATTACATCGGCAAATTGCACAGCTTCGTGCGGGTCACGTAGGAAGGTCAGTTTGGCACCGCTTTCACGAGCTACATTTATGGCAGTTTGAACTGCATCGGCGGGCATATCATACCCTTCTGGATTGGCAATCGTAAAATTTGCGCCTAATTTTGCGCAAATTTGCATCAAGGAAACAGCAACGTTATTGCCGTCACCGACATACGTGACGTTGATACCCTGAATGCGGCCAAAGTTTTCGTAGATAGTTAGTGCATCGGCTAGAGCCTGGCAGGGATGGCTGTAATCGCTCAATCCGTTAATCACTGGGATATTTGCCCAACGAGCTAACTCTAAAACGTGCTCATGTGCAAATACGCGTGCCATAATACCTTGCACATAACCCTCAAGTACACGGGCAATATCAGCAATAGATTCCCGTTGCCCCAGACCGACCTCATTAGGAGAAAGGTAAAGGGCATCGCCGCCTAAATGGCGCATCGCCATATCGAAGCTGACCCGAGTGCGTAATGAGGGTTTTTGGAAAATCATCGCGAGCACCTTGCCCTTGAGGACCGGTTCATTGCCACCATGCGCATATTCTTCTTTGAGCCGGATGGCAAGATCAAGCAAGTTTAGTAATTCCTGGGGGCTGTAATCGATGATATCTAAGAAATCTTTATGCATACGCTCTCCTTAATCGTTTTAATATTAGTCAGGCGAAGCTACGGTTTTAGCTTTGCCTGTCACTCTGGGATTTTATCAGACTTCGTCTTAAATTGGGATATGAAAAAGATTTACTCGTGAACCGCCCTGTAAAAACTAATCTCTGGAATTTAAGCAGGCGGAGAAATGCTGCCTAAAAGGGGATTATTCATTGCTGTAAGGATTTCATCTTGCAGGCGGCTCATTTCTGCATACTCGTCCTCTTCAGCATGGTCATAGCCGCAAAGATGCAGCACGCCATGCACAAAGAGCATTTCTACTTCCTGCTGTAACGGATGCCCATTGTTTGCAGCTTGCTCCTGAGCTTTTTCGATGGAGATGACGATATCTCCTAAGTAATGCAAGCCGCTTTCAGGGTCAAGATAGTCATTTTCAAAGGAAAGCACATCTGTAGGAGCATCAACGCCGCGGTAGGTTTGATTAAGCTTGTGGATGGTTTTATTATCGGTCAATTTCAGGGTGACTGCCTCAACCTGCGCATAGCCGAGCTTTTCCAACGAGGTTTGCAGGCAAGCTTCCAGGCGGATGAGATCCACTTGATTTTGGTATTTTGGGGGAGATGAAAAATCAATCATTGCATTCTTGAAGCGTAAAGGTGGAATTTAGTCCTCATTAACTCCACTATCAGCTTGCTTTTTGAATTTCTTTTGCACTTGCGGATATTTTATGCGTGGGTGGTAGGAACGCTGTAAAGTTTCAAAGAAAGAATCTTCGATTGTCTTCAGGTCCTTGAGGGTCAGGTCGGTTTCTTCTAATTGGTCTGCGTCCTTATACATGGCGATGCTTTTTTGGATCAATTCGCGTAATTCTTCGTCGGTACGCGGGGCATCAGCACGGGCTCTGGCTTCGGTTCCATCCGCTAACATCAGAATGGCTGTTTCTCGGGATTGCGGTTTAGGCCCTGGGTAAGTGAATAAAGATTTATCGACGTCTTCGGGGTTCTCAGCCATTGCAATGGCTTGGGAGTATTGATACACCGTTACCATCGTGCCATGGTGTTCGCGAATGAAATCAATAATTCGTGAGGGCAAACGATACTTTTTCGCTAAGGCTACGCCGTCAGGAACGTGCTGGATGATTGTGGCAGCCGCTGTTGCGGGATCGAGATCGTCATGGGCATCGATTTTATCCTTGATTTGATTCTCGACAAAAAATTGCGGGTTGTTGGCTTTACCGCAATCGTGGAAAAGCGCGCCGACGCGGATGAGCAGACGGTCTGCGCCAATTGCACCGGCGGCTTGTTCGCAAAGGTTCGCAACCAGCAAGCTATGTTGATAGGAACCTGGGGCATTCTGTAAGATGTATTGAAGCAGCGGGTGATCTGGGCGGGAAATATCAATAAGCTGTAGGGTTGTAGGAATATCCAATACTTGGGCAAAGATAAATTGGAGCAGCAAAGCGAAGCTGCCCGATAATAGACCATTCACCAGGGAAGCAATTACCAATGTGGAAAGACCGACCATGTCGGTATACACATCGCCTAAACGGAAGGCAGCCACCACAGCCATTCCAAGTAAACCCGTAACAAAACCCGAGCCGATAAATGAGCCGATGTGGCGCGCTCTGCCAATGGTCAACATGCCAACCAGCGTGGGTAAAAGATAGAATAAGGCTAATTCGGCTTCACGGTTTTTTCCGAAGGCGAGCAAAATACTGAGGAAAAGGCTGATAAGCGTGCCAAACTCAAAATTGTAAATGATGGAGAGCGTCAACCCAAAGGCAGCCACGGGATATAGATAAGGGACGACGGTTCGATCGACCACCAAGAAGCGCCCTAAACCTAAGAAGACGACAAATGTGATCGCGATGATGGCAAGGTGCTTGGGATTGTAAAACTCTTGTTCTTGCCGGCGGTTGAAGTATAAGATGCTTAACGTGGCGAGCACACCGACCATAATTGCATTCGTAATATATTGATCAGTTTGATTGCTGGGTTTGGCTAAACCAAAGATGTTTAGAGCTTCTAAGTCTTCCTCGCGAATAATCTGACCGCGGCGCACGATTACCTCGCCGGCGATAATCTGGCGAGAGATAGGCTCAATGGTGGCACGGGCTTGTTCGCGGGCGAGATTCGTTTGTTCTTCGCTATAGAGACTATTGGGAACGATAAGAGGTGAGACCAGCGCGATGATCACCTGTGCTTGTTCAGTCGGGAAGGAAAAGTCAATCACTGCCGGCAAGTTGCTACGGATTTGGGCAACATTCTCGTTGCGAATTGTATCGCGCATAACCAGTTCCAACACCCGCCGAGCTTCTTTATCGATGTTTTGCCAGGTTTGATCGTCTAAGGCAAGAATTTGGGCAGATATACTGGGGTTTAGCTTGATCTCAGCAAGTGCTTCTAAGTCATCTAACTTTTGTTCGCGGGTGGCATAAGGATCATTTCTCACAGTGGAGATGTAGTATAGGATGCTATTGAGCGTCTCGAGCTGACGGCGGGCTATGCTGGGATCAGGCGGAAGATAAACTGGAGGGACTGCCGCAGCCGCTTCCATACGAGCACGTTCAGTATAGACTTTGCTTTCATAAGTAATTGAATAAGGCGCCAGAATATCCTGATTTGCGACCTCGCCGACTGCCACGGGCATATTGGCTTGGTTGATGACATCAGGCAGGACCAAACACAAGTACACCAAGATGCAGGTGATGATGAGAATGAGAATGCGGGCGGCACCTTGGGTAAAACCCGAAGAAGGACGCGAATCTGGCTGTTTTTTAGTCATTTCAGCTAAGTTTGGTAAGGCAATCCTTTACCACGCGGCTGGCATCTTGGTTGGTTGCGCGGCCAGCGAGCTTAGGAATAAGCACTTTGAGCACTTTTCCCATATCTTTTGGGGAGGTAGCGCCGGTTTCTTGGATAACTTCTTCTGCCAGTTGCACCAGTTCGGCTTCACTTAATTGCTTGGGTAAGTAAGCTTCCAAGACTTTTATTTCCTCTAGCTGTTCCTTGACCATTTCTGGGCGGTTAGCCTTTTCAGCATCCACGATAGTGTCGTTCTTCGTTTTGATTTCCTTTTGCACCAGAGCGATAAATTCGCTATCGGTTAATTTTGAGCCTTTAGCTACCTCTGCCAATTCAATCGAGGATATCAGTAAGCGGATGACCCGCTTGCGCAAGGTATCGTTGGCGCGCATAGCTGCATAAAGATCATTTTTTAGTATTGTTTCGTAATCCATAAAAGATATTATACCTGCCTTATTTAAGCTTTCTAAAACTACGGACCTAATGTGATATGTTCCCGTAAACCTTCAAGGGTGGATTGACCGATCCCTTTGACGTTGAGCAACGCCTCGATGCTGGTGAAGGGACCGTACGTCTCGCGATAGGCGATGATTGCCGCCGCTTTGACTTCTCCAATCCCTGGCAAACTCATTAGCGCGTCTGCATCTGCTGTATTGATATTGACTAGCGTCGGCACCGTTGGAGATTGGCTGATGGTGCTTGACCTTTCTGAAGTCGAAATTGGATCACCTTTATAAGGCACATAAACGCGTTGCCCGTCTCTAATAAACTCGGAAAGATTGATGCGTTCAAGGTCGGCTTCTGAGGTGGCGCCGCCGGCAGCTGTGATTGCATCTATGTTACGAGCATTCTCGAGTAGAACGTAAACGCCTGGGTTTTTCACAGCACCAGCCACGTGGACTTGGACTGTGGAGGGAGTTGCTGAGGTTAAGGCGGCAGACTCGGGCGTAGCCGTTACCAGTTGAATGGGTTCGCCTCGCTGGGGTAAAAAGAACAAGAGGATTACTCCTCCTATAAGCAATCCTCCTAAAAACCCGATTAAGACGTTTTGCCAAGCTTTCATACGGTTGGTTCAGGTAAAATTTCTCCAGCAGTTTCCATTGCGTACATGCGCTTGAAAGCCGCTAGGGCTACTTCAATCATATCCAAGGTGGGCTCGCGGGTTGTCAGGCTTTGCAGCCAAAGGTTAGGTTGTATCAGAGCCCGCACGAAACCGGATTTCTGCATGTTTTGTGCTGCCCAACGGATATATTCGTACGAAAGCCCGGCAACAACTGGCAGCAAGAGGATCCGTGAAATCAAGCGCCAAAGCAGAGGCTGAGGACCAAGCAGCGTAAACACGAGAATCGAGATGAACACCATCGAGAGAATAAAAGAAGTCCCGCAGCGCGGATGCACGCGCGTTTGCTGTGCCACGATTTCCGGCTCTAATTCAACTTGAGCTTCGAAAGCGTTAATAGTCTTATGTTCAGCGCCGTGATACATAAAAGTGCGCTGGATTTCTGGCATTTTGCCAATCAATACCATATAAACAACCAAGATTATGAGGCGAAGCAAGCCTTCGAGCAGGTTGCTGACCCAAGCGGTCGTTTGCAAGCCGCTCTCTAACCAGCCGGCAAGCAATGCTGGCAAGAGAAAAAACAAACCAACTCCAACGAGAATGGAAAATAGCATGGTGAAGACCAGTTCTTTGCCTTCGATTTTCTCTTCTTCTCCAGTTTGTACGTTAGCGGACTTCGTCAGGTATTCCATCCCCATACTCAACGAATCCCACAGGCTGACAATACCACGGAAAAATGGTGCACGCGCCCACCAGGATCGGTAGAGAGTTGGCAGCTGTTCATCAAAGAGGATTATTTCGCCTTTAGGATCACGTACTGCCATAGCCAGCGCCCGCTTCCCGCGCATTAGTACGCCCTCAATCACTGCCTGTCCGCCATAAGCCGGCAGGCGAAGTTCAGCGCTCTCAGCTTTCATGCTCAAAACCGGTGATAAAACGGATAAGTGCTTGAACACCTTTTTTCCAGGTTGGGAGGTGTTGGCGCTCATTGGGGGAGTGAATGTGATCATCCGGTAAGCCAAAGCCGGTCAGCAGAGATTTGACACCTAAATAGTTTTGCATGGTTGTAGCCACTGGAATGCTGCCACCTTCCCGTTTGAAAATTACAGGTTTGCCCCAAGTCTCGGAAAGCGCAGCAGCTAAATTTTGCAACCCAGGGGCATCATCAGCTAAGTAGGCTGGTGCACCAGAGTGTTTGACCATCGTCAGGCGCACCGTAGGCGGAACCTGACTTTCAATGTGGGTTTTGATAGCGTCATAAACTTGATCTGGATCTTGATTCGGAACCAGCCGGCAAGAGATCTTGGCATTGGCATACGCTGGAATAATCGTTTTGCTGCCTTCTCCGATAAATCCGGAATATAGCCCATTCACGTCCAAGGTCGGGCGTGCGCCGATGCGTTCTAGGGGGGTATAACCTGCCTCACCATAAAGCGCAGGCGCGCCTGTTATGGCGAGTAAATCCGATTCACGGGTTGGGTTAGCAGCTATGCGGGCTCTCTCTTCTGGCGTCAGAGGTAGGACTTGATCATAAAACCCAGGGACGGCAACCGAGCCATCGGGGGCATGCAGGCTGGCGATAATTTCGGAAAGTACAATAGCAGGGTTAGCAACTACGCCGCCAAAAAGCCCAGAGTGTAAATCTGCTTTAGGCCCATCGATGCGAACCTCAAAGTAGACCAATCCGCGTAAGCCGTAGACGATTGTAGGCGAATCAGGTCCAACCATGCCGGCATCAGGGTTGAGCACCATGCTGCAAGCCAGCAATTCTCGGTGTGTCGCGATAAATGCTTCCAAAGAAGGGGAACCGATTTCCTCTTCACCTTCGAAGAGAAACTTGAGGTTGAGTGGCAGCTCTATAGTCTTAACGATGCTATCAATAGCGCTTAGAACTGCCATCACTTGACCTTTCATATCAGAAGCACCACGGGCAATGAGATAATCGCCTTCTAGGGTAGGGTCAAAAGGCGGGCTTTTCCATTCATCCAGTGGAGCCACAGGCTGTACGTCATAGTGCCCATAGATCAGCAAAGTAGGTGCATCAGGCTTCGAAGAGCGTTTTTCCGCGAATAAAATCGGGTGCATTGGGGTAGGAAAGATCTCAACATGGTCTGCGCCGAGGTTTTTTAATTGGTCCACCAGAAAATCACAGGCGCGCTGCATATCCGCTTTGTGCTCAGGATCGGTAGAAACCGAGGGAATGCGTAGGAAATCCTGGTATCGAGAGAGATATTCATCAAAATGGGCTTGGAAATATTGCAAGGGAAGTGATTGTTGTGTCATGTTTAGTCCTTATACAAAAGTTGCCCATGATTATATGCGATTTAGGGGTGAATTGTGATAGCATAGACGTGTATTCAATAAAAGGAGCGGCAAATGGAAACTGACGATATTTTGGCGCGGTCGCTTAAGCACAATTTTTGGACTTGGTCTGCACAGCGCAACCCGGATGTAATTCCTGTTGAAAAAGCCGATGGCGTTTATTTCTGGGAACCTTCCGGAAAGCGTTACTTAGATTTCAATTCCATGGTTATGTGTGTCAATATCGGGCACGGCAATCGTACGGTGCAAGAGGCGATGATCCGCCAAATTCGTGAGCTTACTTTTGCGGGTCCGCATATGGCGACTAAAGTACGCGCTGAGTTAGGAGAAAAATTAGCGACTCTGCTGCCAATTGGCTTGGACCGATTTCTCTACACCCTCGGTGGCTCAGAAGCAAACGAAAACGCTATCAAATTAGCACGGGATTACACCGGCAAGTTCAAGATATTGACCCGCTACCGCTCGTATCACGGCGCTACGATGGGTTCGATGGCGCTAAGCGGCGATTACCGCCGCCTGCATTGGGAACCCCTGACCATGCCAGGCGTGGTGCATTTTGAAGACCCTTATCCTTACCGCTCACCGTTCTTCCCAGATGGGCAGGCGGTAGATGAACAGTATTTTAGCCAGGTTTACCTAGACCATCTTGAGGATATTATCCGCGGAGAAGGACCTGATACCATTGCCGCTGTGCTAATCGAGACGGTTACAGGCACGAATGGCATCTTGGTGCCACCGCAAGGCTACCTGCAAGGTTTACGCGCCCTGTGTGACCACTATGGCATTCTGCTGATTACTGATGAAGTTATGGCTGGCTTTGGGCGCACCGGCAAGTGGTTCGCTTTCCAAAACTGGGATATCGTTCCGGATATCGTCACGATGGCAAAAGGACTCACCTCAGGTTATGCCCCTTTGGGAGCGGTTGCAATGAAATCCGAAATTGCGGATTCTTTCAATGACAAAATGTACTTTGGTGGTCTGACTTATAACGGACATCCGGTTTCACTGGCGGCAGCCTTAGCAAACATTGAGGTTATTGAACAAGAAGGCTTACTGGAAAACACGCAGAAACGCGGAGAAACATTGAAAAGCCTGCTTGCTGAAATGAAGGCAAAGCACATATGTGTGGGAGATGTCCGCTCTATCGGGCTTTTTGGCGCAATTGAGCTGGTGCGCGACCGCCAGACGAGAGAGCCGCTTACGCCCACAGCTCAACCCCTGACTGCAACGATGAAAAAGGTTAAGGACTATTTACGTGCGCATGGGCTGTATATTAACAACACTTTCCATATATTGCTTATCATCCCTCCTTTGATTATCACTGATGAGCAGCTGCGCGAAGGCTTTGCTATCATTGATGAAGCTTTAACCTTAGCCGATGCCGACCTGTAAGCATAGAAACAAACCAGAGGAACGCCAAATACATGGATGCAACTGAACATGAAAAAATGATTATTATCGGCGGAGGACCTGCAGGATTAACTGCCGCTTTATATGCCGCCCGAGCAGAGCTACAGCCACTCGTCTTCACCGGGATGACGCTTTACGGTCAAGTCTCTCAAACTGATTTAATCGAAAATTATCCTGGTTTTCCGGAAGGCATAACTGGTATGGAGTTAGGCGAGCGCTTGGAAAAACACGCTACCCGCTTTGGTGCACGCATCCTCACTGAACCAGTTGAATCCGTTGATCTTCTCCGAAGCCCCTTTTTGGTTAAAACTTACACTAAGACCTATGAGGCTGAAACGCTCATCTTGGCTATGGGTGCTGATCACAAAAAATTGGAAGTCCCTGGAGAAGCTGAGTTTACTGGTAAAGGTGTCTCTTATTGTGCCACCTGTGATGGTTTCTTTTATCGAGGGAAGGATATTCACGTTATTGGTGGGGGTGATAGTGCCATAGAGGAAGCTCTATATCTGACCAGGTTTGCCAACAGCGTCACCATCATTCACCGCCGCGATGCGCTCCGGGCAGGTCCACTTTTGGAAAGGCGTGCCAGAGCCAACGCTAAAATCCGCTTCTTGTGGGATACGGTTGTAGAAGAAATCGTGGGGCGGGAAAGGGTACAGAACCTGCGCTTGCGCAATGTGAAAACTGACCAACAATTCGAAGTTCCGACCGATGGTGTTTTCATCTCCATCGGTCATGTGCCTAACACCGCCCTGATTGCAGACCAAGTGGAGCTAGACGAGCAAGGTTATGTGCGCATAGATTGGAAAATGCGCACGAGTGTTCCGGGTGTATTTGCCGCCGGCGAGATTGCTGATCCGCACTATCGTCAGATTATCACATCAGCCGCTATGGGAGCAGCCGCTGCGCTCCAGGCAGATTGTTACCTCAACGAACAAAATCCGTAAGCGATGCGTTTTTATGGCGTCGGCATGATGGCAGTGCCGGTTCCCATCCAGCTGAAAACGCGCTTTTCGCTCTCATAACCCGCGAGCTCATAAATAGGATTACTGCCTCCAGAATTGATCTGGCGGGCTACCGTTACGGACCATTGGAAAATATGGGGAGTGGCATCCAACGGTCTATATGTGCTTGGGAGGATGTATTTGGTATCCTGCACGTATTCGACAACGACGACGCCGTTCCCAGCGGTAAGGTCTTCTACGGTCACGCGGTAAAGCTCATTCTCGCGCAAATCTGCAACTGAAGCCCATTGGAGGGTGATTGCATTGGTAGCAGCGTTGAAAGCGGCACCAGAGCGTGGGAGTAACAAATTGGGGGCTGGATATGGCGGCGCTGGAGTTGCTGTGGGCGTCGGTCCAGCGGTCGGTTTACGCTCACACAAAGGAATCACCAGCGGCATGCCTTCATAGACAATATCGTTGCTCATGCGGTTATATTCGCGGATTGCAGCCATGGTCACGTTGTAGTTCATCGCAATGCTACTTAGTGTCCAGCCAGCTTCCACTGTGATCGTAATTGTTTGGCAGTCCGATTCAGCGGTCGCGGCTGTGGTGGATGTAGGCTGTGGTGAGGGGGTGGGTGTAGGCTGCGGAATTTTGAGCACATCCCCTTCTTTGATGGTACAGTTGGCATCCAAGTTGTTTTCCCTGATGATACTTTGCACGGAGACGCCAAACAGTGCCGCAATAGAGGAACAATAATCTGTATTCTTGACCACATATTCGATCGGTGGCAATGGCGTCCATGTCGGCATGGGTGTGGGTGTCAGCGTCGTTGTTGGTGTCAGCGTAATGGTTGCTGTTGGTGTTGGTGTGTTTTCTGCGGGAGCAGCTGCACCCAGCGTTTGATCGGGTGTTTGCATAAGGGTGAATGCTAGCCCAGCGAGGAGGGCAATAAAAACCAGCCCGAGGGCAATCGCCACCGGCAGCTTCAGGCGGATTTCGGGTGTTCCTTTGGAAGCTGCAAGAGTAGGAGCTTTTTTTGTCGAAGCTGTTGCGGTTAGCTGCGCTCCGCAAACCAAACAACGGGTTGCGTTTTCGCTCACGCGCGTGCCACAGACAGGGCAGATTTTCGTGTTTTTCGATTCTTTATCTTGTTTCATCATGATCTTTCCAGAAAAATGAGTATACACAGCGACGGTTAAACTGGCAAGCCGATTAGATTAAGCTTATCAGACTGATAAAATAAAACCGTGCTCAGTATATATGTCCATGTTCCGTTTTGTATACGTCGGTGTCTTTATTGTGATTTTATCACGTATGCTGGTATGCAAACTTGGCTGCCGGCATACGTCGAAGCCGCTATCAAAGAAATCCACTGGTTAGGCAAATCCCGCGGAGAAATCAACGAGCCAGCTCAAACTGTTTATTTTGGTGGCGGGACGCCTTCGCTGCTCTCGATTGGGCAAGTAAAGGCTTTGCTTGCTGCGGTGGAAATGAGTTTTGGGTTGGCGGAGAACGCTGAAATAACCTTAGAAGCTAACCCCGGCACATTAACCTTTACCTATTTGCAGGAATTGCGCACTATAGGTGTCAATCGTCTAAGCTTAGGGGTGCAATCCTTCTCCGATGCAGAACTTGCCCAATTGGGAAGAATTCACACGCGTGCGGAAGCGCTGGAAAGCATCCTGTGGGCAAAGCAGGCGGGGTTTGAAAACTTGAGTTTGGATCTCATTTTTGGCTTACCCAAGCAGAGTTTAAAAGCTTGGGAATATAACTTACAAGAAATCACGAAAATCCATCCAGAGCATCTCTCGCTCTATAACCTCATCGTGGAAGATGGCACCCCATTAGCTGAGCAAATTGCCAAAAGGGAGATCCCAGCGCCTGATGATGACGTAGCTGCGGATATGTATGAGCTCACCATGGATTTATTGACATCAGCTGGGTA
>ERZ1026800.1884-NODE-1884-length-12465-cov-3.007213_pt1 | contig 12465 bp, 12 predicted proteins | sample MGYA00520873_ERZ1026800 | MGnify/ENA primary metagenome ERZ1026800 (study PRJEB33270, sample SAMEA104284475) | anaerobic digester metagenome | biome: Anaerobic digester microbiome; feature: mesophilic sludge digester; material: Anaerobic digester biomass...
GTGGCCAGGATCAAGGGGATCGACCGGAACGGCTACCGGGTGATCATCAACAACGGAACCGCGGGCGGCCAGGTCATCTGGCACCTCCACGTTCACGTCATGGGGGGGAAGGACGACATGGGTCCTATGGTTGTCCGCTGAGCTTTTTCTTCTTCTTCAGCGTCTGCACGATCACCTTTTCTATGGAGCGGTCCGTCGCCTCGTCGATGATGAAGGTGTATCTCTCATGGTCGAGTCGGTCGCCCTTTTTCGGTATCCTTCCCAGGCGGTACTCGATGAACCCTGCAAGGGTCTCGAAGCCCTTCTTGTCGATATGGATGTTGAAGCTCCGCATGAAGTACTCGATGTCCATCTTCCCGCTCAGGAGGAACTTACCCCTGCCCAGTTCGACGACAAGCTCCTCCTCCGACTGGTCCCTGGTCTGGATTTCGCCGACCACCTCCTCGGCGATGTCCACATCGAACCCGACCCATTCGTTCTTGTCGTTGAAGTAGGCGGCAGGGATGCTGTTGTACATCATGCCCACGCGCACGACCCCGCTCTTCGCTACCTTGTCGTAGGTGGCGCCGGCGAAGACCGGGCCGGCGATCGTCATGACAACCAGTGCTACCAGGAAACCCGCAAGTATCTTTTTCATACCCCCTCCTTGTTCATATGGTTTCGTGCAAGATGGACTGACACCCCTAGTGGGTCAATATCTTGCTCAGGAACAGCTTTGTCCGCTCGTGCCTCGCCCCGGTGAAGAACGTGTCCGGGGAAGCGCTCTCGATGAGCTGACCCTCGTCCATGAAGACCACCCGGTTCGCCACTTCCCGGGCAAATCCCATCTCGTGGGTGACCACCACCATGGTCATGCCTTCCCGGGCCAGAGTTTTCATGACATCGAGCACCTCGTTGATCATCTCGGGATCCAGGGCAGAAGTCGGCTCGTCGAAGAGCATGATCTTGGGGCGCATCGCAAGCCCGCGGGCGATGGCGACCCGCTGCTGCTGGCCTCCGGAGAGCTGGTCTGGGTAGGAGTTGGCCTTCTCGGATATGCCGACCTTTTTCAGAAGCTGGTGGGCGTATGCCTCGGCCTCCTCCTTTTTCTGCTTGCGCACGTGGATAGGGGCGAGGGTGATGTTCTCAAGGGCCGTCATGTGCGGGTAGAGGTTGAACTGCTGGAATACGAAGCCGATCTCCTCGCGCACGCGGCGCAGGTACATGCGGTGAGCTCCTTCTTTTCAGAAATTACCCGATCTCCTCGCGCACGCGGCGCAGGTTGATCTTGGGGTCGTGGATGGGCATGCCGTCGACGTGGATCTCCCCATCCTGGATGGGCTCGAGCTTGTTGATGCAGCGGATCAGCGTGCTCTTGCCCGAGCCTGATGGCCCGCAGATGACGACGACCTCCCCGGCGTCAACATGAAAATCTACGTTGTTGAGGACATGGAGATCGCCAAACCACTTGTTCACCTGTCTGAACGTGATCATGCATGCTCCTGTGAATGCGGGCATCGAAAATATAGAGGAGGATCCCTTGTGGTGTCAAGCGGGGGAAAGAGCGAAACGTGCCCCAAAGGACGCCGGCCTGAAATTTGTAATAACAGTTTACAACATGCTCATCAAACTAATATTATAAGGAAGTACCCGGATCATGGAGCCGAAAAATCCTACAAAGAGGAGGATTCAATGAGGAATCAGAAATACGTTGGTCTGGCAATCGTCGTCCTGGCGGGGCTCGCGCTGTTCTTTGCCCTCTCATGCCCGGTCTCCGCTCAGGACAAGGTCCCCACACGGTACCTGACCATTGGCACGGGCGGCGTCACGGGTGTATATTTCCCGGTCGGCGGGGCCATAAGCCGCCTGATCAACGCCAACCGCGACAAGCACGGCATCAGATCAACGGTGGAGTCCACCGGCGGCTCCGTCTACAACCTCAATGCCATAAGGTCCGGAGACCTGGACGTGGGGGTCGTGCAGTCCGACACCCAGTACAACGCATACTACGGCAAGAGCCAGTTTGCAGATGCCGGCCCGAACAAGAAGCTGCGCGCCCTGTTCTCTATCCACCCGGAGGCCTTCACCGTGGTGGCACGCAAGGACGCCAAGGTCACCAAGTTCGAGCAGCTGCGCGACAAGAGGGTCAGCATCGGCGACCCCGGTTCCGGCCAGCGTGCGACCATGGATTTCCTGCTGGGCCGCATGGGGTGGGACCACTCGGCGTTCAAGGCCACCTTCGACCTGAAGGCCGCCGAGCAGTCCATCGCGCTGTGCAACAACCAGATCGACGCCATGGTGACCCAGGGCGTCAAGGTCCTCGTGGTCGGCGCCATCGACGGCGACGAAGTGGAGTGGGAATCGAGCACCGATGTGCTCACGCCGCTCGACGGCTCGACCGACGAGTCGACCGACGACAGCACCGACGACAGCACCGACGACAGCACCGCCGCAGAGACCACCGAGCCAGCCACCACCGAGCCGGCCACCACCGAGCCGCCGGCGACCGACCCACCCGACACCACCAGCCCCGACACCACCGCTGCTGCCGTGTCGGGCCTGCAGTACGCCGACGGGGTGGTCAGCGTGCGCCTCGACGACTTCCACGGTGGCCCTGATGTGGTGCTTGCCGTCACACTGGGTACCGGAGCAACGTTCAACACCCCCACAGGGCTCCCCGACTACCTGATCGTCAGTGGCTCGCTCGACGACGTGGCCCTGTCGCTCGACATGTCACCCACGTTCGGCGACTCGCTCGAGGAGATCCTGCCCGATGCCCCCGACGGCTTGGTGCGCGACGACCGGCTGCTCAGTGGCGACCTCTCCGGCGCGGTGCAGCAACTCGCGGGGGCCAGCGGCGAGGCCACCCTGCACGGCGCAGCGGTGCGTGGCGATTGGAAGGTGCGTTGCACGGTGTTCCTCAATCGCGCACTGCTGGCGTCCGGCGAGCTCACGATCGATCAAGTGGCGGCAGCGCTGCAGAGGGCACTGCTCTCGTTCACCGTCAGCGACGCCTGATCGGCCCCGACCCTGCGCACGGGCAGGGCCATCACTACGCTCCGCACATGACCCCTGCCGATGTTGCCCTCGGTTCCTTCGACCTCTCCGATCCCGAGTTCTGGATCGCCCCTCGCGAGTACCGCGAGGGTGCGTTCCGCACGTTGCGCCAGCAGCAACCGATCAGCTGGTGGGAAGAGTTCGACTTCCCCGACGCCCAGTTCCCGCGCGGCCCCGGCTACTGGTCGGTCGTCAACCACGAGGACGTGTGGCACATCAGCCGCAACCCGCAGCTGTTCGCCAGCGGTCGTGGCGTCAACATCGGCGACATGCCCATCGAGATCGCCGAGTTCTTCGGCTCGATGATCAGCATGGACGACCCACGGCACTTCCGCCTGCGCAGCATCGTCTCCAAGGGCTTCACCCCCAAGGAGATCGCTCGTGTGGAGGAGTATGTGAAGGTGAAGGCCGCCGGCGTGGTCGATCGCCTGTTGCACGACTTCCCCGATCGCGAGTGCGACTTCGTGCACGAGGTGGCGGCACCGATGCCGCTGCAGATCATCTGCGAGATGATGGGCATTCCTCCCGACGACGAAGAGCAGGTCTTCCGCTGGACCAACATCATCCTCGGCGTCGGCGACCCTGAGTTCACCACCACCTTCGAAGACCTCTTCGCCGCCGGCATGGGCATGTTCCAGTACGCCCAGGCACTCGGCGAAGACCGGCTCGCCACCCCGCGCGACGATCTCACCTCGATCATGATGCACGCCGAGGTCGACGGCGAGCGCCTCAGCGCGCAGGAGTTCGGCTCGTTCTTCATCCTGCTGGTGGTGGCCGGCAACGAGACCACCCGCAATGCCATCAGCCACGGCATGCACCTGCTCACCACCCACCCCGACCAGCGCGCACTGTGGTTCGACGACTTCGAGGCCAACACGCGCACTGCCGTCGACGAGATCGTGCGTTACGCCACGCCGGTGGTGCACTTCCGGCGCACGGCCACGGAAGACACCGAGGTCGGCGGGCAGAAGATCGCCGCAGGGCAGAAGCTGGTGATGTGGTACAACTCGGCCAACCGTGACGACAAGGTGTTCACCGACCCGTACAAGTTCGACGTGCTGCGGTCGCTGCAGCCGGCACAGGTGGGCTTCGGGTCCGGTGGCCCGCACTTCTGCCTGGGGGCCAACCTCGCTCGCCGCGAGATCACCGTCATGTTCGACGAGATCCGCCGGCGGATGCCCACCCTGCACACCGTCGGCGAGCCCGACTACCTGCAGAGCAACTTCATCAACGGCATCAAGCGACTGCGCTGCGCCTGGTAGCCCTGCCAGCTCACCGCGGCCTGGTAACGACAGCGTCAGAGCGTGCGGGCGTCGCGGGGCAGGTGCTCGACGTCGCTGAGCCGGTTGAGTGCGAACGTGTAGCCGTCGCGCATCTCCATCGTGGACAGTCGCGTGATCGACGCATGGTGCGTGACGAAGCGGTCCCACTCCCACGGCACCGGCTCGAGGCCGAGGAGCTGGCACAGCAGCACACCATTGGTACCGGCATGTGCGAACACGGCCACTCGCGCGTCGGTGTGGTCGAGGTGCCACATCGGCAGCGTGTGCTTGGCCCGACGCATGCCCCGCGAGGCCCAGTACGCATCGGCGCCGGCACGCACGCGCTCGACGAAGTCGCGCGGCGCTTCGCCGCCGGTGAGCCCGCCCCAACGCTCTTCGGCCGGCCGCGATCGGTCTTCCTCGTACGCGGTGCGCGCCAACTCGAAAGGCGTGCCGTGCCAGTTGGGCTCACGGATCTCCTCCAGGAACGGCTCGACTGCCTCGTCGCGGCCCAGCGCGGCCAGCAACGGGGCTGCGGTCTGGCGAGCACGCAACAGCGGCGAGATGATGATCTCGTCGAAGTGCTCGCCGGCCAGTTCGGCGCCCACCTGTTGCGCTTGCATCTGGCCGCGTTCGGTGAGCGGCGGGTTGACGACGTTGAGGCCTTCGCGAACCCACTCGGGCTCGCCGTGGCGGATGAGGACGAGTTCCATGGCACCGACGATCGTAGAGGGGTGACGGCCACCCGCCACGGCCGGACCGGGCCCCGCCGATAACGTCACCGTGTGGAAACGACATCTGCGCCGGCCGGCTGGCACCCCGACCCCACCGGGCGCTTCGAGTTCCGCTACTACAACGGCCAGCGATGGACCGCCGACGTATCGCTGAACGGCCAGCGCTTCATCGACGAGGTCGCACCGGTCACACCAGGGCACATCACACCAGGGCACGTCACCCCAGGGCACGTCACGGCTGGGCACGTCACCGCAGGGCAGGCGCCTCGGCCCGGTTGGGCCCCGGCTCCAGCCACACATCCGGCCAAGGGGTTCGCGCTCGCATCCTTCTGGGTCGGTCTCGGCTCGTTCGCATTCGGCTGGATTCCGTTCGTCTTCGTGCTCGGCGCCGGCGGCGCCATCACCGCCATCGTCTTCGGCATCATCGGGCTGCGGCGCGTGCGTGCCGGCAGCGGCGTCGGTCATGGCTACGCGGTGGCCGGCATCGTGCTGTCGCTGGCGGCGTTCGGCACTGCCACGGTCGGGTTCTTCTTCACCAGGCAGGTGCTCCGCGAGCTCGATCAGTTCTTCGACGTCGGCGAGCACACCGAGCGGGTGACCGGCTGCGCCCTCGACGATCGGTTGGTGCGGCTCGACGGCTCCATCACGAACAACGACGACAGCACGCACAGCTACACCATCTTCGTCAGCTACCGCGACGGTGACGAGCTGCTCGACACCGATCAGACCGTGGTCAGGTCGGTGGCGCCCGGTGCCACCGCCAGCTTCTCCACCAGCGCCTTCGTCGACGCCGAGCAGGTGCAGTGCACCATCGACAGCGTCACCGGCGTGGCACCGTTCACCGCCACCCCCTGAGCGAGCGGCGGCCCGGCCTCAGCCCGCCGAGGTGGCGGCCACCCACGCGTCGTACATGCGGGCGTAGACGCCCTCGCGCTGCACCAGCTCGGTGTGCGGGCCGTCTTGCACCAGGCGCCCGTGATCGAGCACCAGCACACGATCGGCACGGGCGGCGGTGGACAGCCGGTGAGCGATGGCGATGGTGGTGCGCCCGGAGGCCAACCGCTCGAGCGCATGCGACAGCCGCACTTCGGTGAGCGCATCCACCGACGACGTGGCTTCGTCGAGCACCAGCACAGCTGGGTCGATGAGCGATGCCCGGATGAGCGCCACCAGCTGGCGTTCGCCGGCCGACAGCTGCGTGCCGCGCTGGCCGACCTCGGTGTCGATGCCGTCGGGCAGGGTGTCGAGCCAGTCGCGCAGATCGAGGTCGTCGATCGCCGCTTCCAGATCTGCCGGCGACAGCTTGGGTCGGGCGAACGACAGGTTGGCGGCGATGCTGCCCTCGAAGAGGAACGGCTCCTGCGGCACCACCGTGAGGCGGGTGCGCAGATCGGCGTTGGACACGCGGGTGAGCGACACGCCACCCACCAGCACCGTGCCCGCGGTGGGGTCGGCGAGGCGGGCGATGAGGCGGCCGAGAGTGGTCTTCCCCGACCCGGTCTCGCCGACCACGGCCACCTGCTGCCCAGCCGGGATGTGCGCCGACACGCCCAGCAGCACCGGCGGCTCGTCGTCGTCGCCGCGGGTGCGGTAGCTGAAGTCGACACGATCGAGCGTGACGGCCAGCGAACCGGCAGGCAGCTTCACCGGCATGTCGGGCTCGGGCGGGCCGATGGGTATCTCCAGCACGCCCAGCACGCGCCGCATGCCGGCAACTGCGGTCTGGGTCTGGTCGAGCACCTCGGTGAACTCGGCGATGGGCTCGAGGAACTTGTACGTGAGGAACAGGAAGCCGACCATGGCACCGGCGGTGAGCCCACTGCTGGGGCCACGCAGCACGCCCACCGACACCACGGCGGCGACCGTGAAGACGCTGAACACCTCGCCGGAGGGGAACAGGAAGGCGCCGATGGTGCCGGCACGGATGAACGAGTTGGATCGTTCGTGGCTGGCCTGCTCGACCTGCTCGGCGAAGTGCGGCCCGGCGTCGTACGCACGCAGCGTCTCGGCGCCGGCGACCAGCTCGCTGATCTGGGTCATCACGTTGGCGTTGCGATCGCGAGCGGCGTCGTACGCCCGCGACAGGTGGCTCTGCACACGTCGCAGCACGTAGCCCAGCGGCGCTGCCACCACGAAGGCGACGAGCGCCAGCACCCAGTCGTACGCCAGCATCACGCTGGCCACCAGCAGCATCAGCGTGCCGTCGAGCAGCCACGCCAGGCCGCCCCACTGGAAGAACTGCGCGAGCGTCTCGACGTCGCTGGTGACGCGCGCAACCAGCGCGCCTTTCCGCTCTTCGCTGTGGTCGGCGATGCTGAGCCGGTGGATGTGCTCGAACAGGCGCACCCGCAGGCCGTAGAGCGCCTCCTCGCTGCGCCGGCCCAGGCGGGCGACGGCCGTGCGCTGCGCCCAGGTGGCGACCACGATGGCCACGAGCGCGATGGCCGCCATGGTGGTGACCGTGCCGACGCGAACGCCTGCCGGCGAGAAGCCACGGTCGATCGCTTGCTGCACCAGGATGGGGATGACCACTCGGCCACCCGCACCCACCAGAGCCAGCGCGAGCGTGAGCCCGAAACCGGTGCGTAGCGCCGGGGCGGCGCGCACCCCGCGCCCGATGGTCTCGGCGGTGGTCCAGCGGCTGATCGGCTCGGTCACGGATGCACCTGCAGCGGTTGGGCCTGCACGGGTTGGACCTTCACGGGTTCCACGACATTCGCGTCGAACGCTTCGCGATCCTGCTCGAACGCTTCGATGAGCTGGCGGTACGCGGGTACCGAGCTCATCAGCTGGTCGTGCCGGCCGTGGGCCAGCACGACGCCGTTGTCGAGGTACAGCACGTCGTCGGCCAGCGCGATGGTGGACGGCCGGCTGGCGACGGCGATCACCGTGGTCTGGCTGAGCGCGGCGCGAAGGTTGGCCAGCACCTTGGCCTCGGTGGTGGGGTCGAGCGCCGAGGTGGTGTCGTCGAGCAACAGCACGGTGGGCCGGCGCACCAGTGCACGCGCCAGCGCCAGGCGTTGCCGCTGGCCGCCCGACAGGCCCACGCCGCGCTCACCCAGCTCGGTCTCCAGGCCCGCCGGCAGATCGTGCACGAACTGAGCCTCTGCCACCGCCAACGCTGCCTCGATGGCATCGAGCGGCACGTCGACGCCCAACGCGATGTTCTCGCGCACGGAGCCGGCCAGCAGGAAGGGCTCTTGGAACACCAGCCGAGCACCACCGGGCGGCACGGTGACGCTGCCGGTGTCGGCCGCCACCAGGCCGGCGATGAGGTGCAGCAGGGTGGTCTTGCCGGCGCCGGTTGCACCCACCACTGCCACGGTGCGGCCACCCGCAATGGTGGCGTCGACACCATGCAGCACATCGCGTTCGCCGTCGTGGCTGAAGTGCACGTCGCGCAGCACCACGCTGCCGTCGGTGCCGCGACGCAGCGTGAGCGCCGGGTCGGCGACGACCGGCTCGTCGAGCAGCTCGCGGATGCGGTTCCAGCCGGCCAACGAGTGCGGCACCTCCGAGAGGGTGAAGCCGATGAGGCGCAGCGGGAAGACGAGCAGGGTGAACAGGTAGATGAAGCTGGTGAGCTCGCCCACCGTCATGTCGCCGGAACGGACCCGGTAGGCGCCACCCACCAACAGCAGGATGTTGACCACCGTGGGGATGCCGTCGAGCAACGCCTCGAACGTGCTGCGCAGCGTGACAGCACCCAGGCGGGCATCGCGCAGGCGGCGAGCAATGGTGGCGAGCCGTTCGGTCTCGCGGCCTTCCGCACCGAACGACTTCACCACCGCCACGCCATCGAAGCTTTCGTGCACGGCGGCACTGAGCTTGCCCAGCTCGTCCTGCGCGGTCTTGTAGTAGCGATCGACCCGACGTTGATACCCCACGTTGAGCGCGATGAGGCCGGGGAACACCGCCACTGCCGCCAGCCCCAGCGGCAGGTCGGTGAGCAGCAGCCACACGCTGGACAGCCCGACCAGCACCACCACACCGGAGGCGAACGGCAGCGGGCCCAGCACTGCAGTGGCAGCTTCGGCGTCGACACCAGCGCGCGTGATGAGATCGCCGGTGCTCTGGCGACGATGCCACGGCGCCGGTTGCGTGGTGAGGCGGTCGATGACCTCGGTGGTGAGCGACTCGGTGACCCGCCAGGTGGTACGACCAGCCCACGTGCGCCGCACCACCACACCCGCGGCGCGGACGAAGCCGATGACGATGAGCGCCCCGAGCACCACCACCACCTTGCGCGCGGAGACGGAACCTTCGTTGAACCGAGGGCCGATGACCTCGTCGGTGATGAGCCGCACGACCATGGCCGACAGCACCGTGCACGCGGCGAAGACCGCCGCGCCGGCGACGGCCGTGAAGAACGTGCGCTTGTGGTGGCGAACGAGCGCGCGAACCAGCTGGAACGCCTGCCGCAGACGACCGCGGTCGTTTGGAATGCTTGTTCCGTCCCCCACCCTGCTGTTCTACCAGCGTCGTGTGACGAACGGCCGTGGAATATGGTCGGGCGCGGCTCACGCCGTAGCGTGGCGGGATGCAGCAACTCGATGTCGGCCTGTTGGTGCTCCGGGCGGTGTTCGGTGTCTTCCTCGCCTACCACGGCTACAACAAGGTGTTCGGCGGCGGCGGGCTGGCCGGCACTGCCCGCTGGTTCGGATCCATCGGCATGAAGTGGCCGCTGTGGCAGGCCCGCCTTGCCGCGACCACCGAGATCGGCGCCGGGTTGCTGTTCGCCGCCGGTCTCCTCACGCCGCTCGCCGCAGCCGGCATCATCGGGTTGATGCTGGTGGCCATCGTGGTCGCCCACTGGAAGGTGGGCTTCTTCATCTTCAAGCCCGACCAGGGCTGGGAGTACTGCGCGTCCATCGCCGTCGTCGCATTGGTCGTGGCCACCACCGGCCCCGGTCGCTGGTCGCTCGATCACGCGCTGGGCATTCACTTCTCCGGCTGGAGCGGGGCACTGCTGGGCGGCCTGCTCGGCATCGGCGGGGCGCTGGCGCAGCTTGCACTCAGCTATCGACCGAAGGTGTCGCCATGAACGTTCCCTTTGCCGACGAACCCGCGCGCCCGCGCACTTCCGCATGGGTGAAGGCCGTGCTGGTGCTGTGCTGTGCCGTCGTCGCCTCGATGTGGATCTACTACTTCTTCTTCGCCACCGACGAGGGCGTGTACCAGTTGCAGGACAAGAGCTGGCGAGTGGCGGCCGAGCAGGTCTGCAGTGCGGCATCGGCAGAGCGCGAAGCGCTCACCGACACCAGTGACGGGTACATCGCCAACCCCACCGACGAGCAGATGGTGCAGCGCGCCGACATCGTCGACAAGGCCACCGACATCCTCGAGCGCATGCTCGACGATCTGGTCGCGATCCCGGTCGACAACGAGGACGACGCCACGCGAGTGGAGTTCTTCGCCGAGAACTACCGCATCGTCCTGGCCGACCGCCGTCGGTACACGGCCAGCCTGCGCAGGTTCGAGCTGGTGCCCTACTCGGAAACCGTCGTCGGTGGCGGGCCGGTCACCAACGTCGTGCTCGACTTCACCGCCGGAGTGAAGGGCAACGACGTGCCGGAGTGCTCGCCGCCGGGTGAGCTGGGCGGCGACGTGCAGGTGTAGCACCCGGCGCCGGCGGGGCTCAGGGCACGGTCACCCAGCCCTGGCCGTCGAGGTAGCGGCGAATCACCTTTGCGGGCGAACCCACTGCCACGCTGTAGTCGGGTATCTCGCCGGTGACCACGGAGTTGGCACCGATGGTGACGTGCTTGCCGATGCGAGCGCCGGGGAGCACCACCGCGCCGAAGCCCAGCCAGGAACCGTCGCCGATGGAGACCACTCGTTCGGGTTGCGTCTGCTGCGAGATGGGGCGCGTGATGTCGTCGTAGCCGTGGTTCTGATCGGTGATGTACACGTGGTGGCCGGTCCACACGTCGTTGCCGATGTCGATGCCGAAGTGGCCCACGATGCCGCTGCCCTTGCCGATGAGGCAACGATCGCCGATGCGCACCACGGGGTCGGCAAGGCACTGCTGCCCCGGCACCATGCCGGCGGAGAGCGTGACCTGGGGGCCGATCATGGTGCCCTCGCCGATGTGGATGAACCGCTCGTTGAAGATGGTGTTGTACGGGAAGCAGATGATGCTGCCCGCACCGAACTTGCCGAACTGCTTCCCGGCGCGGTCGCCAGGCCCGATGGAACCGACCCGGCAGGCCAGCGCCCATCCGCGACGAACCCACTGACCGCCGACGCGGTACCCGGCGGCACGGAGCTGATGTCGCATGCGGCGAAGCTATCGGCCACAAGCGGTAGGCTGCTCGCCACTGCCATGAGCACCAAGACATCCACTGAAACCGCCGCCCTACGGCATCCGGTCGCGAAGGGGTGGTTCGTCCACTCCTTCACCGCTCTCGGAGCGCTGTGCGGCATGTTCGGCCTGATGGCCGTCGGCGACAGGAACTACAAGATCGCCATCTTGTGGCTCGCGATCGCGATGGTGGTCGATGGCCTCGATGGCCTCGCCGCCCGCAAGTACGAGGTGAAGACCCACGTACCGCGAATCGATGGTTACACGCTCGACCTCATCATCGACTTCGTCACGTGCATCGTCATCCCGGTGATGTTCATGCTTCGCTTCTTCATGCTGCCGCACAACCCGTGGGGGGCCATCATCGCCTCGTTCGTCATGCTGATGTCGGCGTTGTGGATGTCTCGTACCGACCAGATGACCAGCGACCACTTCTTCAACGGCTTCCCCTGCGAGTGGAACATGATCGTGCCCACGCTGTTCCTGCTGAACATGAAGCCGTGGCCGACGGCAATCGCGTGCATCCTGCTGGCACTCACCCAGCTCACCAACTGGAAGTTCCTGCACCCGATGCAGGTGCGCAAGTTCCGGCCACTCACCATCACGGTCACCGTCGTCTGGCTGGCCACCGTGCTGCTCATGACGGCCGACCTCCCGGCTCGCAATCCCATCGGTGAGGCGCTGCTGATCGCGTGCCCGGTGTACATCGTCGGGGTCGGCGTGTGGCGCACCATCAGCGGCCCAACCGGTGGCGGCGACGAGACGGCCATGCCGTCCACCATGCACTGCTGAGCGAGCGACGCGATGTCCGACGGCGTGCTGCGGGGTTGCCCCACCGACGTGCCCGGCGTTCGCGTCGGGCACGCTCAGCGCGTGGGCCACGGTTGGCGCACCGGCACGACGGTGGTGCTGCTGCCCGAGGGCACGGTGGGCAGCGTCGACGTTCGCGGCGGTGGCCCTGGCACTCGTGAGACCGACCTGTTGCACCCAACTGCCACGATGCAGACGGTGCACGCGATCTGCCTCACCGGTGGCAGCGCCTATGGCCTGGCCGCCGCCCATGGTGTGATGGGGTTCCTCGAGCAGCGTTCCATCGGGTTCAGAGTCGGCGCCGGCACGGCCGAGGTGG
>ERZ1026800.1887-NODE-1887-length-12457-cov-5.755069_pt1 | contig 12457 bp, 10 predicted proteins | sample MGYA00520873_ERZ1026800 | MGnify/ENA primary metagenome ERZ1026800 (study PRJEB33270, sample SAMEA104284475) | anaerobic digester metagenome | biome: Anaerobic digester microbiome; feature: mesophilic sludge digester; material: Anaerobic digester biomass...
GTCCAACCACCATGTCCGAACTGGTGGAGGTCCGCAATGCGCTGGGCAAGGACGGGGCACGTGTCCAGGGCATCTTCGTGACCGTCGATCCGCAGCGGGACACACCGGAAGTGCTCAAGGCCTACGTAGAGAATTTCGACCCCAGCTTCATCGCGCTTCGGCCGACCTCGCCGGAGCAACTCGCTGCGCTGGCCAAGGACTTCAAGGTCTATTACAAGCAGGTCGAAGGCCGCACGCCCACCAGTTATTCGATGGACCATTCAGCCGGAAGCTATATCTACGACACCCGCGGCCAGCTGCGCTTGTACAGCCGTTACGGCATGGGCGCCAAGGCCCTGGTAGGCGATATCGCGCAGCTCTTCAAACAGGCATCCTGACCGCCATCGTGCGCGCCGGCAGGTAAAAAGCCCCCGCGGTGCAGCACCAGCGGGGGCTTGCGGGTCCTGTGCGGATCAGGCGTACGCAGCGAGCGACTTCTTCATTTTCTTCATCGCAGCCACTTCAATCTGGCGGATCCGCTCGGCGCTGACACCATACTCGTCTGCCAGATCGTGCAGCGTCATGCCGCCCGAGGCGTCGTCGTTGACCTTCAGCCAGCGCTCCTCGACGATGCGGCGGCTGCGGGCGTCCAGCGTGTGCAGCGCCTGCGCGATGCCGTCGCCGGCGAGCCAGTCGCGGTGCATCGCCTCGAGCCGGCGCGTCGGTTCGCTGCTGTCGTCGGCCAGGTAGGCGATCGGGGCGTAGCTCTCCTCGCCGTCGTCGGTCTGCGGCTCCAGCGCCACGTCGCCGCCGGTGAGCCGGGTTTCCATCTCGATCACCTCGGCCGGCTTGACGTTCAGCGCGCGCGCCATGGTGTCGACCTCGGCCGGAGTGAGCGTATTGCGGTGCGTGTCGGCGTCTTGTGCGTCGGCCTTGAAACCTTGCTTCATCGAGCGCAAATTGAAGAACAACTTGCGCTGCGCCTTGGTGGTCGCCACCTTGACCATGCGCCAGTTCTTCAGGATGTACTCGTGAATTTCGGCTTTGATCCAGTGCATGGCGTAGCTCACCAAGCGCACGCCCTGATCAGGGTCGAAGCGCTTGACGGCTTTCATCAGCCCCACGTTGCCTTCCTGGATCAGGTCGCCGTGCGGCAGGCCATAGCCCAGGTACTGGCGCGAGATCGACACCACCAGCCGCAGGTTCGCCTGAATCAGCTTCTCTTTGGCGATTTGCGCCTCGGGTGTCCTGCTCTCGCCTTCCACGATGGCCTTCGCCAACTCGACCTCTTCGTCCATGGTCAGCAGAGGCGTTTTGCCGATCTCCCTGAGCCACATGCGAACGGAATCGTCAATAGGCAGGCTCTCGATAGCGGCGATGTCCTGATCGTGCGTGTCGGCATCATGCACGGGAGCATCCGCAGGAGGCGCGGCCGGCTCCGGTGGGGCAGAGGGCTGCTCAACCGGAGGGCTGCTGGGTGGGTCGGGCGGTGGTGCTTCGTCTTGAGCGAGGGCTGGCAGGCACGCCCAGAGGGCCAGGCAAAAGGCGATCATCCAACGTGGCGGCAAGCTCGTCCACCTCCGGTAGGCGACGCGTCCGGTAGCCCCGTATGTTACCATCCCGCCGTTCGCTCTGCATGGCGACCGCCCGCCACGCGACGGGCCCATGCGGTCGATGAGGTTGCGGGCGATGGCGGTGACTCGAAGGGAACGATGACATGGTTCGGACTCGACTCTGGCTTCTCACACCCATGGCTCTGGCTATCATGGCAAGCGCCCCATCGGCCCAGGGTACCCTCCTGCTCAGGGATCCAGGCATCGGGCCCGACTCGGTGGCCTTCGTCTATGCCGGCGGAATCGAACATAAAGACGGCTCCGAGGTCATCCTGGACGAGTCGATACTGAAGCGGAGCCTCAACTATGGCCTCATTGCTCGTGGCCTGGCCTATCCCACCTATTACAACGGCCTCTTCTCCGACCTTCGCCTCCCCCTCACTCGGGCCATGGCCGGTGCCAGGTCCGAGGGACGGGGGATATGGCCATGCGACCTGACCACAAAAGGCTTCTTTGTGCCGAGCCTTGAGCCCCTCACCGAGAATGTGGTGATCCTCCCCAAGCTCTTCCGCCGCCTGGTGGACTACATGGGAGACGGAGGGATGATGGACGGCTTCCGGGCTCACCTGCAGGCCCGATGCGAGCCCCTGGTCAGGGTGTCTCAGGTCCACTTCACCCGGCTGGACGCGGTGGTCGATGTGAAAGGGGATCGTGTCAGATTGATCGAGTCCCCGGAGAACCTGATATTCCTGGACAAGGTGCTGTGCAAGAAGAGCTAAGGAGGCCATTATTCAGAGCTTGGTCGCGGCCTGAATTCCTTCCCAGAAGATCTCAATCAAAGCTATTTATCCTATCCCAGCCATATCAGATCTCATGCCCATCCTCAGAGATGACAAAGACCTGAAAGATGCCCTCACCAGCTGCCGCACCATCTGCGTGGTCGGCATCTCTCCGGACCCATACAAGCCCAGCTACTTCGTATCCGAGGTCCTGAAAAGGCACGGCTTCAAGCTCTATCTGGTCAATCCCAATTGTGCCGGCCAGACCATCCTGGGAGAGAAGGTATTAGCCTCCATCCAGGATGTCCCGGAGGATATCGATATCATCGATGTCTTCCGCCGACCATCTGCCGTCCCCGCCCTGGCCGAGGAGGCGAAGAAGAAGGGCTTTGGGGTATTCTGGATGCAGCCGGGAACAGAGAGCCCGGAGGCCATAAAGCATCTGGATCAAGAGGGATACCGGGTGGTTGCGGGAAGATGCGCAAAAATAGAGTCTAACAGACTACTTTGATTTATGTTTAAAAAAAAATAAATATTTAATGGAAGATCATGTAAGAATGCTGCATTCTTTTTCTATGATCGTCCTGGTCTTTGACGGGCTGGTAGAAGTGGGGCGGAAAGTGACGCTGGCAGTAATTCCTGTATCTTTCTTGATGATGAAAGGTCCTGCTACACTATTTCTTGGACGAATATTTCCCCATTTCTTGGATTCAGTTGGATCCACATTGAACTCAAATACTACATTTCTATCTGTCAATACATCGAAGAATTCAATTTTCCCTGAGGCATCACTGCTTGCTCTAGTTCCGCTATTATATACATAAACATATATATTCCTTACAAAGAGGAAACCTCTTCTCGCCAAGACATCTTCAAAATCTCCCGTATAACAATCCACCCATAATGCAGGTCTGAGATCTGCTCCCGCAAGGGGAGCGACTGCTGATGCTTGAGCAGTATCAACCACTGCAATCGCTGAAGGGACTTTGGCTGGTGTGGCTGAGGCAGCTAAAGAGTCTGGAGCGGAAATTTCCTTCATCAGAATATTCTTATTGAGTTCTGCTGGCTCTTGGGCCATTGAATTTGCTGCAAAAACCGCACAGGTGATGAGCAAAAGCAATATCATTTTTTTGTGCATCTACTCCTCCTCCCAAAATTTTCTTAAATATCAAGGTGATTGATTACTATTAATAGTTATTGATATTCGATCCATCGCCTCAATGTCTTCCTCAGCAAAAGCTAAATAACCTGGCCGAGACTACTTGGATCGATGTTCTCCGCCCGGGATGAGTACCATCTCATCAATAAAGAGCTTGCCGCACTGGTGAGGGACCTGCCCGATTCCCCTCTGGGGGAGATACTGAGCTATGTGCTTTCCGCGCCGGGAAAGAGGGTCAGGCCACTCATTCTTATTCTCTCTGCAGAGGCTCTCGGCACCCCTCCTGCCCAGTCCATAAGCGCTGCTCTGGCCATTGAGCTGGTTCATGCCGCATCCCTGGTGCATGACGATATTTTAGATCACGGCATAGAGAGAAGGGGCTCGCCCAGTGCTCTGGAGCGTTTTGGTCCTGAGGCCTCACTCCTGGCTGGCGACTGGCTCATCTCCAGGTCGATCGACCTGATATCCGGCTATAGCCAGCCGGTGATAAAGGCGTTCTCTCGCGCCTGCATGGACATGTCCGAGGGAGAACTGATGGACCTCTCCTGCGCAGGCTCGCCTGAGGATTACTATCAGTGTATCACCAGAAAGACGGCATCCCTCTTCTCCGCCTCAGCCAAGATCGGTGGGCTGATCAGCGGGGCAGGGGAAGAGGATGTGGCCAGGCTGGAGAGCTATGGGCTGCATCTGGGCCTGGGCTATCAGGTCCTCGATGACCTGGAGGAGTTCCTGGGCCTAGATCAGGGGAAGTCCTCCCAGAAGACCTCGGTCACCCTTCCCAAGATCTATGCCAGCCGAAGCTCTCGTTCAGCTTCTCATGATACCGATTCTGATGCTGGTTTTGATGCTGATTCGGACATTGGATCTGATACCGCCAACGTGGTGCAGATGTGCATAAAAGTCACCGATGATCACTGCAACCAGGCCAAAAGCGCCCTCCAGGCCCTGAATGGAGATGAAGAGAAAAAGCTCCAGCTCCGGGAGATAGTGGATGAGATGACCTGCCGGGGACTGCAAAGATGCAGATCGCAAAAAAGCCTCTGCTGAAGATCGAGGCCTCGGCTGATGGAACGGGGGAAGGAATCCGTCTTTCTGCCCGCGGCCCGGCTGCCCTTCTGGCGAAACCGATAATCGACCAGATCAATAAGGTCTTTGCCACGGAGAAATCCATCAGCTCCGGCCCGGACAGGTTCATCTTTTCCACCTGGATTCCTCCCGCCCCAAGCGTTGCCTTCGACCGCATGCTCAATGCTCAGGTGGGGGCGATGATCCGCCGGCCGGTGCCCGACCAGTTCTCCATTGCGGTAGTGAAGGCCTGCCCCAACGATTGCCTGCACTGTTCCGCCCCCTCCCGTCAGGGGCAGATACTCTCAAGCGACGTGATCAAGGGGGCGATCTCCCAGGCCCTGGATATGGGCTCGTATCTGGTGACCTTCGACGGTGGAGAGCCCATGCTCCGTAAGGATCTGCCCGATCTGGTTTCTTCTGTCGACCAGCGAGCAGTGGCCACCAGCTTCACCAGCGGCTATCACTTAACTTTAGAGCTGGCCAGGCAGCTGAAAGAGGCGGGACTGTATGCGGTGAGGATTAGCATAGATAGCCCCATCGAAGAGCAGCACGACCGCTTCCGGGGGCGCAAAGGTGCTTTTCAGGACGCCTTATCCGGGGTTCGCAATGCCCTGGAAGCGGGCCTTTTGGTGGACCTGTTCATGGTGACCTCCCCCCACAATATCGATTATCTGGAGGATGCATTCAGTCTGGCTGCAGAGCTGGGGGTGCAAGAGCTATCCCTCTACGAGATTGTGGCTGTAGGCCGCTGGGCAACCCATGAGGATGAGGTGCTTACATCTGGGGATGTGGCCAGGCTGGAGAGCTTCCACAAGGAGAAGAACAGAATGGAGGGCCCCAGAGTCTCCGCACTGCCGTATCTGTTGAGCCCGGAGATGTTCGGCTGCTTTGCCGGGAGAAGATGGATTCATGTTGATGGAGACGGAGTGGCCCTGCCCTGCGCCTATATGCCTCTGGGCTTTGGAAACATCAAAGAGAAAAGCCTGGAAGAGATCTGGAGAGAGATGACCCGCTACCCCTGGTTCAAGGGGAAGTGCTCATGCCAGATGAGGGACCCCGGATTCAGGGAGGCGCATAAGGGGATACTGGGGAAATAGGGCGAATTCCGGGCGAAATGAAATTTAATATTATCATAGAGAAGGACAATGACGGCAGATATGTAGCCGAGTGTCCCGACCTTCCAGGCGGCTTTTCTGAAGGAGAGAGCCTTGAGGATGCTCTGGAAAACGTTATCGAGGCAATAAGCGGATGCCAGAAATCCCGGCTTAAGGACGCAGCGAGGCGGCTTAAGATAGCATAATTCGATCGCAGGCTGGACAATAAATCATATTGAAGGCAGTCACTATATCTTTATCAAAGAAGGAAGCGACATCCATTTATCAATGCCTGTTCATAGAGATAGAGATCTTGGAGTTGGGCCTTCTTAAAAGGCTGATAAAAAGGCAGGATTCACAAACGAACAGTATGTAGCTTGCTTCTGCAATAAATGAAAAAGTGGTTGCCCTGTCTCAGGGATGGCTCCTCCTGCATGAAAGAGCTCTTTACGAGACTTTTCTACCTCTGCCACTCCGCGAGTTGCAGCCGCACACGCTCCGCAATCGGGCTCTTGATCTGCTCGTAGATGGCCAACGCCTCTCCTGCTAGCTTCACGGCCTCGGCTCGATTCCCTAGGCCATTCAGGACCAAGCTCATGTTCCAGATGGAGTTTCCTTCGCCCCTCCAATCCCCGATCTCTCTAAAAATGGTCCGAGCCTGATCGTAGTGCTCGATGGCTTTGTGCGGTTCCCCTAAATTTTTATAAGCTGTGCCCAGGCTGCCCAATGAATTTCCTTCGCTCCGTCGATCTCCGATCTCCCTGGCAATGGCAAGAGCCTGTTGGTAGTGGTCGATGGCTTTTCGGATCTCGCCTAGATTGATATTGGCTTGGCCCAGGCAGCCTAGGCATATTCCTTCATTCCTTCGTTCCTCAATCTCCCTAGCAATGGCGAAAGCCTGCTCGAAGTACTCTATGGCATTGTGGATTTTGCCCAAGGCGGCATAGGCAATGCCTATATTGCACAACGTAGTACCTTCGTCCCGCCGGTCCCCTATCTCTTTAAATATGGTCAGTGCCTGATCGTGATGTTCGATAGCTTTACGCGGCTCTCCTAGATTGGCGTAGGCCCGTCCCAGGTTGCCTAGTATAGCACCTTCGTCCTGTCGGTTCCCTATCTCCCTGGTGATGGTCAGGGCCTGCTGGTAGTAGACGATGGCTTTTCCCGTCTCGCCTCGGTCGGCATAAGCCAAGCCTATGTTACCAAAGTGTGCGCCCTCAGCGCCTCGATCCTGCATTTGTTTTGCCGCATCAGCGGCCGTCTCCAGCCAACGAATTTGTTCCTGAGGATGCAGGCGCAGATTCAGCACATATGCTCCTGCACCTGGGTAGGAGCTGCAGAGCGAGTCGGCAGCACGGCTATCCTTAAGGTTCCTCTCCGCCCAGCTCCATCCTGCCAGGATGTTGGCTCGTTCCCGATCGAAAAGCGCCAGACCTGCTAGGAGGTTCTCCCCACCCTGCTTGTATTGCTCATTGGAAGCAGAGAGTACTCTCCAGTAGTGTTCAGCATGGCGCTCTTCCGCCTCCCCCATCTCCCCGGCTTGCAAGCAGGAGGCGGCATAGATTCGCACTATGTCATGCAGGTGATATCTCCCGTACTCTACGCCCAGTGATTGGTACTCAACCAGGCTCCAGCGCATCAGCTCTCTCAGGTGCCGGTGACCCTCGTCCCGGCAGACCACCTCTTCTGCAGCGGCATCGAAGCCCGCAGGGAAGACGGAGAGCAGGAGAAAAACGCGGGCGGTCTCTTCAGTCAGACGGCTGTAGCTCAGGCCGAAGCTGGATTCAACATCCAGGTCCACGCCCTCCTTGCCGATGCGCTTCAGCCGGGTGCGCTCGTCCCGCAGATCTCGGGCTAGCTGAGCCGGGCTCAGGTCAGGGCTGTTGGCCAGCAAGCTTCCCGCTGCCCTCAGCGCTAGAGGCAGGTAGCCGCAGAGGCATGCAATTCTGCTCAGATCTTTGTCTTTAAGTTGTTCTGTGGATGGCGATGCCTCGGGATTCCATAATCTCAGCAGAAGCTCCACCGCCTTATCCTCCGGCAGGACATCCAGGTCCATTGGCACCAGACCGGGGAGGGTGAACTTGCGGCGGGAGGTTACAATCACTCCGCAGCCCGCTGGCGGCAAAAGAGGACGCACCTGTCGGTCGTTAAAGGCATTGTCCAACAGCATCAACACACGCAAGTCGTGAAGGAGAGAGTGGTAGATCCTGGCCAACTCCGCCTCGCTCCCTGGCAGCTTAGCCTCCGGATAATAGATCCTCACAACCTTGGCCATGGCCTCGGCTGGGGTCATGGGCTCCGGGCCCGTGCCCCTCAGCTCGACCAGGATCTGGCCGTCAGGATAGCGCCTGGCAAGCTTCTCGGCTAATTCGTAAGCTAGAGCCGTCTTGCCGATGCCTCCCATGCCACGCAGGCCGGTGATGGTGGCTCCCCGATCAAAGTCTGCCAGAAGGTCTTTTAGCTCCTCGTCCCGGCCGGTGAAGTCCCTTGGTGGAGCGGGCAGGTGAGGGACGAGGACCAGAGGAGGAGGCGGGAGAGTAGCGTCCCCTGCCACATTGATCTGCTGGCCGATCACCTTCTGGCCACGCTGGTCGAAACGGGATTTATTATCTGGCATGGTTCGCTTTTACTTGGATTTGTCCGTGTTCACCGGGCCGCTGAAGTTTCCAGAGAGAACAGGCCTGTTGACATTTCCCGCAATATTGGTCTGCGAGCCGTGCACAGTCTGGCCCCGCTGGTCGAAGGCCGTCCTGCCGCCGCCTCCTTTCTGCAGATCGTCCACCAGCCTCTGCACCTTTGCTGCGAAATCCTGGTCGTCCTTTAGCTTCTCCGCCAGAATCTCTTCGAGCGCACTCTGCTGCCCTTTGGAGTCCGGCCTCTTCTGGGCGAGGGCCAGAGTTTCCTCTGCATCGGAGTCGCCCCTGAACTTGTCTATCACCGCCTGACATAGCTCCCCGACCTTTGCGCCCAGCTTATCGCCTGCCGAGCTGGAGAAGGCTTCCGCCCCTTTGGCCACAAACGGGGCGGCTATGACGGCCAGCGTTAATGGATCCATCTGCATCACATCCTTGATGGTGTGTTGAGAGGGCTGAAATGATAAGCCTTTCTGGATTTGATGCTCAGGTAGGATGATCTGGGTAGCTCTGACCGGCTCAGGTCCAGGAACTCGCTCAACTCTCGATAGCAGGCTATTTTCCACCCATGTTTTAAATATCAAGAATCCACAAGTAGTATCTATGTGTGAGAGTTCAGGGGAGACCTCGCAACTTCCTTGCGATCTGTCGGAGCTTGGCGAAGACAGAGCAATTACCAGAGGCCTTATGAGACTATCCGAGAGGGCTTTAGCCTCGCTTCTCGAAAATGAGCCTGATATTTATACCGTAGAGGATCTTAAAGTCAGATTCAGGTAGCATGCAAGTTCCCAGAATGCCTAAGGGAAGCATAGTTTTAGTTCACTTTCCTTTTACAGATCTCAGTTCCACAAAGCTGAGGCCTGCTTTAGTCCTTCATGAAGGACATTTGGATGTGACCATAGCCCCCATGACTACACAACGTCCAGATCCTCCATTGCCATCGGATTTGTTAATACGCAAAGGCACGCTCTCCTTCAAAGCAACAGGATTGAAAGAGGAGTCTTGGCTCCTAATCGACAAGATAGCGACCCTGGAGAAGATGTTCATTGAGGGCATACTCGGGAAAGCAGATGATGATCTCAAACGAGATGTAAATGCGAAATTGGCTGAATGCTTGATGTTCAACGACGTTTCTGCTATCTAGGGCCATAATTATAGAGCGGGATAGTCCCTGGACATGCCCTTGCCACCTTATCCCGGCCATTCCGCCAGCTGCCTCCGCACACGCTCCGCGCAGGAGCTCTCGATCTGCTCGAAGATGGCCAGCGCCTCTTCTGCTCTTGAACAAGCCTGCGGGGCCGGCCCGCAATTATCACATTAACTATATAAAAATATTATTAGAACTATTATTGGATTATATCCATTTACATTTGCGTCTGCGCAAATGCAGTCGATCCGCCAATGATCTCAATATCTGGTGGCTCAATCGTAAGCAATTCCCTCCCTTTTGAACTTATCTCAAAGAATTTGTAGAAAAGCTCCAATTGAACTCTGATTATGTCTGCAGCTGGTATGGATGGCGTATTTCCAAAATATTCGCTCTCTTTATCCCATAGCTCGGTGCCGGGAAGTATTTCCAAAACGTTAGGAAGCACTCTTCCCGATGGCATAGTCTCTTCAACAAATCTGATCATCTCGTCTATCGATTCCACGGTCTCGTTCGGCAAGCCTAGGATAAATGAACAATGTGTTTTTATTCCCATTTTCTCAGTGAGCTTTACCATCTCCTTTGCTTTCTCAATGCTAAAGCCCTTCTTAACCGTATCAAGTACCCTTTGAGATGCGGATTCTATACCGAAAAATATATTTTTGCAGCCAGAGGAATTCATCACCTCCAATAAATCCTTTGATAATAAGTCCACCCTGGCGCTGCAACCCCATTCAAAATCGAGATGTCTTTCTTTAATGCCTCTGCATAGTTCGATAACTCTATTTCGTTTCATGGTGAAATTATCATCTGCAAAGCTGATTACATTTATTTTGTATTTATCTTGTACAAATTCCATCTCATCTAAGACATTATTTGCGCTTCTTGTACGGTATTTGCGACCGTGAAGTGCTGCTGTGGAACAAAATATGCAATTGAAGGGGCATCCTCGAGTAGTTATTATGGGAAAGCCCTTCTCTTTTCCCTCCCCTATGTAATGCTCAATCGAGGGCTCCAATAGATGAAAAGCGGGGAATGGTATGCTATCAAGATTCTCTATCCTATGCCTAAGTGGTGTGGAAAATACCCGATTATCATGGCGAAAGCTGATTCCTTTGACATTTTCTAGCTTTCTTCCCCTATCCAGAGCATCACAGATTTCGCATATCGCTCGCTCTCCTTCATATCGAACAACTATGTCCACTTCAGGAATCGTGTGCAACACATCTCGATGGATGAATGTAGCATGTACGCCACCGAATACTATTTTGATATTAGGATTGTGCGATTTTGCTGCTTTGGCAATGTCCACAGCATTTGCATAATTGGAGGTGAAGGATGTTATTCCTATGATATCAGGATCGAATTTCGATATCATATCGACTAATTCCTCTTTGGAAAAACCACCCCAATCCATGTCAACGATCTTAGCAGTTATGCCTTCAGATTCCATAGTTGATGCAAGGTAGCCCAAACCCAAAGGCACCGATGGCACTAGATCGTAACCTAACGGGATTCTATCTCCAACCCAACCAGGGGGATTAATGAGCAGTACCTTCAATTTTCCGCCCCACAAATTCTATTAGATTCATCTCTTCCAGCAGCATCAGGAAGGATAGTCCATCCCTTAATAATACATCATCGGCAACTGAAAACCAGATTTCTTTGAGCTCTTTTTGTATCTCTTTAATACTATTTTTTCCTGTGCAAAGGCGACAAATGATTGAGCCAGAAGAGTTAATAAAAAAGGGAAGACTGGATTTAGGGTGTACGCCTGCAAGATGATCTCCATCATCTACCCAACATGAGGGATGCAAGCGAATAGGATGAGCAAATGCGTAGTCCGGATAATTTACCACCAATTTCTCCTTTTTGGGCAATACCACCTCGCTTTTGATCAACTTTCTTTCGCTTAAGATGGAACCTATATTATTGATCAGATCTCTATACGGATCTTCAGCATCCTTAGACCTCAGAGGCGAAAAAGTGGCGACTGCGGGTTGATCGTACTCGATCTCTTGCGGCATTTAGACTGTCCTCTTCATCAGCTTTTTATCTGGATCATCCTCTTCGTCGGCTTATTATCTTCTTCGTTGCCTTCTCATCTCCAATCCTCGCGGCTGAAACTCAATACCCTCCCCAGACCAATAATAGCCGTAATCCTTGATTATTGGTGGCATTCTATATCTAGGCCACCATGGCCACCATGGGCCTAATACGATGTCGATATTCCTTTCGAGCTCTTCTTCTGGGATTTGCTTTATGTTCTCAGTCAAGGTCCTAAGCACATTTTGTCTCAACTCATACTCTGCAAAATCCCTTTCTTCCTCCGGTGCATTGGATGCTTCCAAGTATTCATCACCCAATTTCTTAAGGACTTCCGGCTTTTCAGAGAGCATGTTTAAAATAGCCGCTGCGGTTTTCATATCTTTAAGCTGTGCCTTTGTTGCTCTGAATTTCGGAATCTTTCTTCTGGGAATGTCCCCAGACGCTTCACTTATTGACATATTTAATACTTGCATTATTCGTATAAGTATTTATCTAAATTTGGGTACGCAAGTGTTCTAGCTATTTATATATAATCAAGCGTGTGATTTTGTAATATATAATTTTTATTGCATAACATGGACCATTTTTCAGCTCAGATATTATTGACGACTTGACGAGAAGCAAGGGGCTCTTCATAGCGCAGATATCGATTTGATTGGATTAGCTATGCTTTAAAAAATGATCTAATCGATCTAAACGATCATAAAATGCCGTATTGACGGCTTTGCCTATGTCCGGCCGCCAAACAGCAACCGTTCGGATTCATTTCTCATGGACAACAGGCTTTCACATAAACACAGGCTGGAAGCCCCGCTCTTCAGGGCGGGGAGGAAAGCCGTAAGTAGCCCACCAAAACCTATATATCACTTAGTGACTATACTGCCTACTGATGACTGAGCAGGTGTTAACCGTCCGATGCAAGTTAAGTCCAACAGACTCCCAGGCCGAAGAGATGGAGGATACTCTGAAAGCCTTTGCGGATGCCTGCAATTGGAT
>ERZ1026800.1895-NODE-1895-length-12413-cov-4.053231_pt1 | contig 12413 bp, 8 predicted proteins | sample MGYA00520873_ERZ1026800 | MGnify/ENA primary metagenome ERZ1026800 (study PRJEB33270, sample SAMEA104284475) | anaerobic digester metagenome | biome: Anaerobic digester microbiome; feature: mesophilic sludge digester; material: Anaerobic digester biomass | place...
GGCGTACTTGAGGGATTCCTCGAAGGCGGCGCGGGCCACGCCGGTGGCGGCGGCGAGCGCAATCGCCAGGTCGGCCAGCCGGCCGAGGGCCTCTGGGGGAGTGGCCAGCGCATCCACCCGGGCGCTGGCGGAGCGGCCGGCATCGGAGTCGGGCGGGGGAACCGACCGTGCCAGCTCGGCGAGATCTGCTGCGGAAAAGCTCAAGTCGGTCCTTTGGCGGGGTTGGGGTGTTCCTCCCGATCGCCGGTGCCGGGCAGGCCGATCCGTGCGGTCCATCCGTCCTGCCCATGGTTGAGAACGACGACGCCACCATGGCCGATGGTGGCGGCAAACACCTGGTCGGGGCCCCAGCCGCAGGTGGCGCTGAGGGCTGCGCGAATCGGCCCGGCGTGGGTGATGATCAGATGGCGGCCGGCCGCTAATGCATCGAGAGCGCCGCTCACCCTCACAGCGACCGCGTCGTACCGCTCAGCTCCGGGCGGGTCGAAGCCGAGGTAGGCCTCAGCGCTGTCGAGCGCTGCGGCGGGAACGTCGGCCCAGCACGCGTCCCAGCGGCGGCCCTCCCACTCACCGAAGTTGCGCTCGGCCCAGGCGGCGTCCTCCGTCCATGGGCCGCCGTCGATCAGCGCTGCGGTCGCTCGCGCCCGGGCGGCGGGTGAGGTGCGACGAAAGGCGACTTGGGACAGTGCACTCAGCTGCGGCGCCGGGGGAGCGGCGTCGTCGGCCAGGCCCGGATCGAGCCGCTGGCCCTAGCACCGGCCCTCTACCTCGGACGACACGGCGAGATGCCGCACGAGCGTCACTGTCGTGGGGCCCACGGTCGGCCTCACCAGCCGTGGCGCCACAGCGCGACGAGCACGGTCATCACCGCCAGCATCGTCGCCTGGGTGACTGCGCCCAGCACGTCGCCGGTCAGCCCGCCGAGCTTGGCTCGGGCCAGCGCACGGGTGGCGACGATGACGACGGCCCCGGCGACGAGCGGCGCCCAGAACCACCACCCTGCGGCGAGCACGGCGGCGGCGACGGCTGCGCTCGAGCACAGCACGGCGGTTGCGGTGCCGCCACGTCCGGCGACCTTGGCGCCCAGCCCCTGATCGGACACCGGCGCCAGCGACGCTGCCAGCGCCACGCCCGCCGCCCGGCCGATGACGTGGCCGGCCAGCATCACCGTCGCAAACGTCGCCAGGGGGAGTTGCGCCAGCAGCATCACCTGGTAGAGCAGCGAGGCGATCAGCGTGACGGCGCCGTAGGTCCCCACCCGGCTGTCGCGCATGATCTCGATCCGGCGCTCCGGGGTCCAGCCGCCCCACAGGCCGTCGGCGGTGTCGGCCAGTCCGTCCTCGTGAAACGCCCCGGTGACGACGACGGCCGCAGCGACCGCGGCCACCGTGGCGGGTGCTGCGCCCACCAGGGGTTGAAGCCCGGCCCGGACGGCGATGCCGACCGCCGCAACGACCGCCCCGACGAGCGGGAAGAAGGCCTGCGAGCCGCGTAGGTCATCGTCGCTCACCGAGGTGAGCCGAACCGGGATGCGGGTGAGGAACTGCATCGCCACCGCAGCGAGGTGCGCCCAGCGCCGGGGGCCGGTGGGGCTCACCGTCGGGCTCGCTGCGGGAGGCATCATCGACACGAGAAGGTGCCACATCCGCCCGTCGGTCCGGCAATCGCTCGCCGCTTGAATGTCCCAGTGCCGTCGTAGTCTGTCGCCGTGCCCAAATCCAGTGCCCCGCCAACCCCGCCACCGCTGCGCCAGGCGATGGCTGCGCCCAAGATGGTGCGGCCGTTCAAAGTGCACGCAGCGTTTGAACCGGCGGGGGATCAGCCAGAAGCCATCGCTGCTCTGGCAAAGGGCATCAACGCGGGGGAGCGCTACCAGACGCTGCTGGGCATCACCGGCTCGGGCAAGTCGGCCACGGTGGCGTGGATGATCGAGCAGGTGCAGCGGCCAACGCTGGTGTTGGCGCCAAACAAGAGCCTCGCCGCCCAGCTCGCCAATGAGTATCGCGAGTTCTTCCCCGACAACCGGGTTGAGTACTTCGTCAGCTACTACGACTATTACCAACCCGAGGCCTATATCGCCTCCAGCGATACCTTCATCGAGAAGGATTCATCGGTCAACGACGACATCGATCGGTTGCGCCACTCGGCCACCTCGGCCCTGCTGACCCGCCGCGATGTGATCGTGGTGGCCTCCGTCAGCTGCATCTACGGGCTGGGTTCGCCCGAGGACTACGCGCGGCAGCTGCTGGCGCTGCGGGTGGGGGAGTCGGTCGACCAGCGCGAGCTGCTGGGTCGCCTGGTGGACATGCAGTACGAGCGCAACGACCTCAACCTGGTGCGGGGCAAGTTTCGGGTGCGGGGCGATGTGATCGAGATCCACCCGGCCTACGAGGAGACGGCGGTGCGTATCGAGCTGTTTGGCGACGAGATCGAGACGATCTCGATCGTCGACCCGCTGACCGGCGAACGCGTGCGCACCCAGGAGGAGCTGGAGATCTTCCCGGCCACTCACTACGCCACACCGGAAGACAAGATGCGGGCGGCGATCGGGCGCATCGAAACCGAACTGGCGTCACAACTGCAACTGTTCGAGCGGGAGCAGAAGTTGTTGGAGGCGCAGCGGCTGCGCATGCGCACCGAGTACGACCTGGAGATGCTCGCCGAAATGGGCTTCTGCAACGGCATCGAGAACTACTCGGCGCCCATGGAGGGACGGGCGGCGGGGATGCCGCCCAACACACTGCTCGACTTCTTTCCCGACGACTTTCTGATGGTCATCGACGAGAGTCACGTCACCATTCCCCAGATCCACGGGCAGTACGCCGGCGACCGGTCTCGCAAGGCGAACCTGATCGAGCACGGGTTTCGGCTGCCATCGGCCGCCGACAACCGGCCCCTCCGGTTCGAGGAGTGGGAGCAACGCGTCAACCAGTGCGTGCTGCTGTCGGCGACGCCGTCGAAGTGGGAGATCGAGCACTCCGACAGCGTGGTCGAGCAGATTGTGCGCCCCACCGGCCTGATCGACCCCGAGGTGGAGGTGCGCCCCACCAAGGGGCAGATCGACGACCTGATGGCCCGCATCGACGAGCGGGTGACCAAGGGCGAGCGTGTGCTGGTCACGACGCTCACCAAGAAGATGGCCGAGGACCTCACCGACTATCTCTTGGAAATGGGGGTGAGGGTGCGTTACCTGCACTCGGAGGTGGACACGCTGCAACGCATCGAGTTGGTCCGCGACCTGCGCCTGGGCGAGTTCGACGTGCTCGTCGGCATCAACCTGCTGCGGGAGGGCCTCGATATCCCCGAGGTGTCGCTGATGGCCATCCTGGATGCCGATAAGGAAGGCTTCCTGCGCTCGGAGACGTCGTTGATCCAAATGATCGGCCGCGCTGCCCGCAACGTCGAGGGCCGGGTGGTGATGTACGCCGACAACATCACCGACTCGATGCAGCGGGCGCTGTCCGAGACCAACCGGCGCCGTGGTTTGCAGCAGGCCCACAACCTGAAGCACGGCATCGACCCCACCTCGGTGCGCAAGGCCGTCACCGACATTCTTGCCGATCTGCGCGGCGCCGGCGGTGGCACACCCATCCCCGGCGGCGGCCGCCGCAAGCAGCGGCCGGGCGAAAAAGCCCGCGCCGAGGCCTATGCCGATCTTCCACCCGAGGACCTTGGCCGCCTGATCCAGGCGCTGCGCATCGAGATGGAGGAGGCCTCCGCAGACCTGCGCTTTGAGGAGGCCGCCCGCCTGCGGGACGAGGTGAAGGAACTCGAGCGGGAGGCCCGCTCGGCCGGACTGTCGAAGTAGTCGGGTGATGGTGATGGTGCCCGAGCGCAGCACGCAACGGCCCCGCTGGTTTTGGGGCAAGTGGCCCGGTGCCGGCGTGGCGGTCAGGCTAGGGAACTGATGAGCGCACCCGAGACGATTCCCCAGACTCCGTCCACGGCTGTCACTCCGCGTCCACGGATGGACCATCTGCCCGCCCTCGACGGACTGCGTGGCATCGCGGTGGCCGCAGTGATCGCCTACCACCTCGACTTTGGCTGGGCGAAGGGCGGCTACCTGGGGGTGTCCCTGTTCTTCACACTGTCGGGCTACCTGATCAGTCGATTGATGGTCGCCGAGGTGGAGGCGACCGGTGGGGTGGATACGCCGGCCTTCTGGCGCCGTCGCATCAAGCGTCTTGCGCCGGCCTCCCTGGTCACCCTGACTGCGATTGCGGTGCTGGAGCACCTCGACCCCACGATCTGGTCCACCAACGGGTTTCGAGGGTCGATGTTGGGGGCGCTGTTCAACGTCGCCAACTGGCAGTCGCTGATCTCGGGCGCCGGGTACTTCGATCTGCTGGGCGTGGCCTCGCCGGTGCGCCACTACTGGTCGCTCGCCATCGAGGAGCAGTTCTATTTGGTGTTCCCGCTGGTGGTGTTGGTGCTGATTGGGCGGCAGCGCAAACGCATCGACCGGCTGATTCCGGTAGCGGCGGCGGGCATTGCAGTTTCAGTGGTGATGACACTGCTGCTGTCAGCGGACCCCGAGCGGGTCTACCTCGGCACCGACACCCGGATGGCCGAGATCCTCTTCGGCGTGCTGTTTGGGGCGCTGCACCAACGGTTTGGCGCGCGGCTTGGGAAGTGGGCTGCGAGCCTGTCGCTGCCTGCGTTGATCACCTTTGTCGTCGCGGTCGTCACCCTGCCGCCGGAGAGCCCGTTGGTGTCCCACGGGATCCTGATCGTCGGCGGTGCGGTGTGGGCCGTGCTGATCGTGGGGGTGGCGCACGTCGGACCGAAGGCCCGCATCGGGCTGGCCGGCACCCTTGCCGCTGAACCGCTGCCCTACCTGGGGCGCATCAGCTACTCGCTCTACCTGGTGCACTGGCCCATCCTGCAGGTGCTCTCTCAGCCACGTCTGGGAACGGGCAGGCTCGCCACCGTGATCATTCAGGTCGGCGTCTCGGTGGGGGTCGCCTCGGCGATCACGTTCTGGATTGAGCAACCGATTCGCAAATGGCGCCCCAAAGTGCCCGCCGTGGTGCCGCTGGCATGGCTGGCCGGTACGGCCGTGGTGGCCGGCCTGGTGATGATCCCGTTGCCGTCGGCCGAGGCCACGGTGGAGGACCTGGGTGCACCAATCGTCACGTTGCCCAGCGGCGAGAAGGTGCAGGACCCGGCGGACGTCAACTTCGGCGCGAAGGTGTTGGGCTTTGGCGACTCGGTGGGGTTCACCACGGCGTTCAACACCGACCTGTGGTTGCAGAACAACACCAACGCCGACTTCACCGGCCATGCCGCTCTTGGCTGTGGCACGGTTACCGAGGTGGCGCTGCAAGTCGCCCCGGGTCAGTCAAGGATGGCGTTCCCGCCCGGCTGCCTCACCGCCGAGGACATGGCGGGGCTCGTCAAGGAGGCCAAGCCCGACGTGGTGATCTACATGTCGGAGGGCATCGATCTGTACGACCACGAGATCGACGGCGAGTGGACCTCGATCCTCGATCCCGGGTTTCGCGACCTGTACACCAAGACGCTGGCCGCCAAGCTGGACGCCGTCGGCTCGGAGGGTGCCACCGTCCTGGTGGGCAACGTGCCACCGACCGCACCGGTTGACGCCAACGGTGTTCGGATCGGGACCGACTTCCCGCAGCGTGTGGAGGTAACCGACGAGATCATCACCGAGCTGGCCAACGAGCGCGTGGGCACCGTGGTGCTGGACTACGCCGGCGCCGTGCAACTGGCCGAGCAACAATTGAATCTGCGCCCGGACGGAGTGCACCCCAACATGGATCTGGGCGTCGGCTGGATCGACGCCTACTTCGGGCCGGTGCTGACCGACGCCCAAAGCCGGGCGCTGGACGAACAGAGCACCGATAACCCGTCCTTGTGAGCGGGGCGGCTCCCCCGCGCCGCGTTACAGAACGTCGACGGCGCGCTGGGCCAGCCAGGCATCGGCCAGACACAGCAGCATGGCGGCCTCGACCAGGGGCACGGCGCGGGGCAGCACGCACGGGTCGTGGCGACCCTTGGCCGCCAGCTTCACCGCCTCGTTGCCCCGATTGACGGTGTCCTGCTCGCTTCCGATGGTGGCAGTGGGCTTGAATGCCACTCGGCAGATGACCGGGGCACCGTTGGAGATGCCACCCTGGATACCGCCCGAGCGGTTGGCGGTGACGTCGGGCCGGCCATGGGCCCCTGGAACGAACGGATCGTTATGGCTGCTGCCGGTCATCGCGGTGCCCCCGAAGCCCGAACCCACCTCGAACCCCTTGGCTGCCGGTAGCGACATGCACGCGGTCGCCAGCGTGGCATCCAACTTGTCGAACACCGGATCTCCCAACCCGGCCGGTACGCGGCGGGCGACGCAGGTGACCACGCCGCCCAGGCTGTCGCCGGCGCGGCGGGCCTGATCGATCGCCGTCTCGATGCGTCGTGCGGCGTCGGGGTCGGGACAGCGGGTTGGACCGGCCTCGACCGAGGCGAGCGTCACCGACTCCGGATCGACAACGGCTTCGATGTCGCCCACGCTGCTGACCCAGCCCAGTACCTCGATATCGGCCGCCTGCGCCAACAGTTGGCGGGCGAGTGCGGCGGCGGCCACCCTGCCGACCGTCTCGCGAGCCGAGGCCCGACCGCCGCCGGAGGCCGCCTGAACCCCGTACTTGGCGTCGTAGGTGTAGTCGGCGTGGCTGGGCCGGTACACGTCGGAAAGGTGTCCGTATGCGCCGGGCCGCTGGTCGGCGTTGCGCACCAGCATGGCGATCGGTGTGCCCAGCGTGACGGGAGGTCGGTCGGCACCGTCCTCGGGCCCGGGCATCGCCACGCCCGACAGGATCTCAACCTCGTCGGCCTCCTGGCGTTGGGTCACCAGGCGGCTCTGCCCCGGCCGGCGCCGGTCGAGGTCGGCCTGGATCGCCGCCAGGTCCAACTCCAGCCGCGGCGGGCACCCGTCGACGATGCAGCCGACACCCACGCCGTGTGACTCGCCGAAGGTGGTGACGCGGAACAACCGGCCGGTGGTGCTGGACATGGCACCAGTATCGCCGAGGACCGGTTAGGAGTACTTGCCCAGCTCGAGGCGGGCCACCATGGAGCGGTGCACCTCGTCGGGACCGTCGGCCAGGCGGAGCGCCCGGGCCATACCCATCAGGTAGCTGAGTTCGGGGTCTGCCACGCCCTCGCCGCCATGGATCTGGATGGCCGCATCGACCACCTGTTGCAGGACGTTGGGGGCCACCACCTTGATGGCCGAAATGCTCACCAGGGCGCCGAAGGTGCCCTGGGTGTCCAGCTCCCAGGCGGCCTTCATGGTCAGCAGCCGAGCCTGGTCGATGGCCATTCGGCAGTTGGCGATGATGTCCCGGTTGCCCCCCAGGTTCATCAGGGGCTTGCCAAAGGCCACGCGGGCAACGGCCCGCTCGCAGAGCCGCTCGAGCGCTCGTTCCGCCGCTCCGATCGCCCTCATGCAGTGATGGATGCGGCCTGGACCCAACCGACCCTGGGCAATCTCGAAACCACGCCCGGGACCGGCGATGATCGCCTCGGCCGGCAGCCGGACGTTGTCGAAGAGGATCTCGGCGTGGCCGTGCGGCTCGCCCAGTTGGCCAAACACCGGCAGCATCCGAAGGATTTTCACCCCTGGGGCGTCCATGGGCACCAGCACCATCGAGTGTCGGCGATGTCGGTCGGCCGACCGGTCGGTGACCCCCATGAAGATCAGGAATGCGCACCGGGGGTCGCCGGCGCCGCTCGTCCACCACTTTTGGCCGTTGAGCACCACCTCGTCGCCCTCCACCTCGGCGGTCGCCGCCATGTTGGTGGCGTCGCTGGAGGCGACCGCCGGCTCGGTCATGGAGAAGCCCGAGCGGATCTCGCCGTCCAGCAGCGGCAGCAGCCACTGTTCTTTCTGAAGCTCCGATCCATACTGCACCAGCACCTCCGCGTTGCCGGTGTCGGGTGCGGCGCAGTTGAACACCTCCGGAGCGAGAAAGCTGCGGCCGGTCAACTCGGCGACGGGGGCGTAGTCACGGTTGTTCAGCCCGGCACCGTGGGTCTCGTCTGGGAGGAACAGGTTCCACAGTCCCAACTCCTTTGCCTGCCCCTTGAGTTGTTCGACGATCGGTGGCACGCGCCACCGGGTCCAGTCGGGACTTCCCGTCAGTTGTTCCTGATAGGTGGCCTCGTTGGGGACCACGCGTTCGCGGATGAAGCGCTCCACCTGCTCCATGACGATGTGGGCACGTTCGGAGTGGTCGAAGTCCATGTGGGCCATGGTAGGGCTGAGAAGTAGGGGCGGGTGGTGCCATCGCGCCGGATGGAACCCCAACCGGTTGCGAACAGGTGTTCCCCGACTGGGTGGCGGTAGTAGTGTGCAGCCTCGTGGCAGACACCATTCGCATTCGAGGCGCCCGGGAACACAACCTGCACAATGTCGACCTGGAGTTGCCCCGCGACAAGCTGGTGGTCTTCACCGGACTGTCGGGCTCGGGCAAGTCGTCTTTGGCATTCGACACGATCTACGCCGAGGGTCAGCGCCGCTACGTCGAGTCGCTGTCGGCCTACGCCCGCCAGTTCCTCGGCCAGATGGACAAGCCCGACGTCGACTTCATCGAGGGCCTGTCGCCGGCGATCTCGATCGATCAGAAGTCGGCGTCACGCAACCCGCGCTCCACGGTGGGCACGGTCACCGAGGTCTACGACTACCTGCGGCTGCTGTTTGCCCGCGTGGGCGTGCCGCACGACCCTGAGACCGGCGAGGAACTGGTGCGCCAGACGCCCCAGCAGATCGTCGACCGGGTCCTGACCTTGGAGGAGGGAGCCCGATTCCAGGTGCTTGCGCCGGTGGTTCGGGGACGCAAGGGCACCTACGAACAGCTCTTCGCCGATCTGTCCAAGGAGGGCTTCGTCCGGGTGCGGGTGGACGGCGAGGTCAAGGAACTGGCCGACCTGGTGGCGTTGGGCGTTGACAACGGCCTGGCTCGCTACGAGATCCACCACATCGACGTCGTTGTCGACCGTCTGGTGTTGCGCGACGGCATCGAGCGTCGCCTCACCGACTCGATGGAGACCGCGTTGCGGCTTGCCGAGGGCCTGGCCATGGTCGAACTGGTGCCCAAGGACGGCAAACCGGAAACGCTGACGTTCTCCGAGAAGCTGTCGCGTCCCTCCGACGGCAAGAGCTTCGAGGAACTCTCGCCGCGCAACTTCTCGTTCAACTCGCCCTACGGCGCGTGCGAGCACTGTGACGGGTTGGGCACGGTGTTTGAGGTGGATGCCGACCTGGTGGTGCCCGACCCCGAGCTGACGGTGGCCCAGGGAGCGATCTCCCCGTGGGCATCCGGACACGCCAAGTTCTTCCACCGGTTGTTGGAAGCGGTGGGCGAGGAGCGCGACATCGACCTGAACACGCCGTGGGAGGATCTGCCCGCCAAGGCTCGCAAAACGCTGTTGCACGGCACCACCAAGAAGGTGCAGGTGCAGTTCAAGAACCGTTATGGGCGCACTCGCAGCTACCAGGCGAACTTTGAAGGGGCCATCCCGTATTTGCGGCGGCGACACGGCGAGGCGGACAGCGACTGGGCGCGGGAGCAGGCCGAGAGTTACATGCGCCAGGTTGCCTGCCCGCACTGTGACGGTGCCCGGCTGAACCCGCTGGCGCTGGCGGTCACGCTGGACGGCCTGAACGTGCACGACCTGTCGTCGATGTCGATCTCGGACGCAGCCGATCGCCTGTCGGTGATGAAGCTGGACGACCGGCAACTGCTGATCGCCGAACGTGTGCTCAAGGAGATCAACGCGCGCCTTCGCTTCCTGGTGGACGTCGGCCTCGACTACCTCAACCTGCACCGGGGGGCGGCCACGCTGTCCGGGGGCGAGGCCCAGCGCATCCGCCTCGCCAGCCAAATCGGTTCCGGCCTGGTCGGTGTGCTGTACGTGCTGGACGAACCGTCGATCGGCTTGCATCAGCGCGACAACCATCGGTTGATCGAGACGCTGGAACGGCTTCGGGGCCTGGGCAACTCGGTGATCGTGGTCGAGCACGACGAGGACACGATCCGAGCGGCCGACTACGTGGTCGATGTGGGACCGGGCGCTGGGGAGCACGGCGGCGAAGTGGTGTACGCCGGTGCCGTCAAGGGCCTCCTCAAGTCCAAGAAGAGTCTCACCGGCCAGTACCTGTCCGGCAACATGATGATCGAGGTGCCGGATCGGCGCCGAGCCCCCGGCGACCGTTGGCTGCGCATCGTCGGCGCCCGCGAGCACAACCTGAAGAACCTCACCATCGGCATTCCCCTGAGCTCGTTCGTGTGCATCACCGGGGTGTCCGGCTCGGGTAAATCCAGCCTGATCAACGACATCCTCATGCGTTCGTTGATGCAACACGTCTACGGCTCCAAGGTGGCGCCGGGGCACCACCGAAAGGTGGAGGGCCTGCAACACGTCGACAAGGTGATCGACATCGATCAGTCGCCCATCGGGCGCACCCCCCGGTCCAACCCGGCCACCTATTCGGGCGTGTTCGACCACATCCGTAAGCTTTTCGCCCGAACCCCCGAGGCGAAGGTGCGCGGCTACCTGCCGGGTCGCTTCAGCTTCAACGTCAAGGGTGGCCGCTGCGAGGCCTGTTCGGGCGACGGCACCTTGAAGATCGAGATGCACTTCCTCCCCGACGTCTACGTGCCGTGCGAGGTGTGCGGCGGTGCCCGTTACAACCGCGACACCCTCGAGGTGCGTTACAAGGGCAAGAACATCGCCGAGGTGCTGAACCTGCCCATCGACGAGGCGCTGGAGTTCTTCAAGGCCCAGCCGGTGATCGCCCGCCACCTGGAGACGCTGGTGGACGTCGGCCTGGGTTACGTTCGCCTTGGGCAGCCCGCCACCACACTGTCTGGTGGTGAGGCCCAGCGGGTGAAGCTGGCCTCGGAGTTGGCCAAACGCTCCACCGGCAACACGGTGTACCTGCTGGACGAACCAACCACCGGGTTGCACTTCGAGGACACCCGCCGCCTGCTGATCGTGCTGAAGCGCCTCGTTGAATCCGGAAACTCGGTCGTCGTGATCGAGCACAACCTGGATGTGATCAAGTCGGCCGACTGGCTGATCGACCTGGGTCCCGAGGGTGGTGACGGCGGCGGCACGCTGGTGGCCGAGGGCACTCCCGAACAGGTGGCCAAGGTGCCCGGGAGCTACACCGGCGCATTCCTGGCCCCGATGCTGGGCCTCGAACCCGCTTAACCCTGCTGGTTCAAGAGTCCGGCGCCCCTCATGATGGCGGCGACCGTCTCTGGAGGTATCTGGTGGCTGAGCGTCGGGTCGATTGTGCATTCCTGAATGTTCAGTACGCCGCAGACATCCTGTGTGTTGCCGACCACCCGGCCTCGCGCGTCCTGGCGCCGCGGGTCGGGGCCGGTGGTTGCGTCGGCCGTGACGAACGGGTGCCCGGCGTCGACATCGGCGGTGGCGGTGGCGGGCAACACCCAGTCGTTGCCTCCGGCGATCACCCGGAGTCGTCCGCCGAGCCCGGTCGGTGGGTTCCAGGAGATGCCGGCCAGCTGGGAGCCTCCGTTGATCAGCAGTGCGACCGTTGGAAGCTGGCCGACCGTGCCTCCAGCCAACGCATTCAGCGTGATCAACGAGCCGCAGCTGGCCCCGATCAGGCTGTAGTCGGCGTCGGTTTGGGAGACGGCGTTGAGGAGGGTCGCCAGGCTGAGCGCTGAGGTTCGTAACGCCGGCGCCACTCCAGGAACCGAATCGTTCATGGTGCCGGGGATGAAAACGCCGCCCGGCGGTTCGTAGAAGTTCCGAAGGGCGTAATACGCAATGACGACCGTGCGGCCCTCGGCGAGCAGGTTCTCGATCGGGGCTCGCATGTCCTCCGGGTTGTTGTTCAGACAGAATCCGGGGCCCACGATGACCACTGGCGGCGCGCTGATCGGATCGGGCGGAACCAGCCGAATGAGACCGATGGCGTTGGTCATGCCGTCGTCGGCGGTGGAGCAGCCAACGAGCTGTGGTTCGACCTGGATCCCAGGAACGTCCTCCGGCCGGACGACGACGTTGCCCTGGTAGTCCGACAGCGCCTCGGGAAGGGTCAGGCCGGCGGCGCAGTTCGCCATCGAGTAGGTGGAGTCGGCGGCCGGAGGCGCGGTGGTGGTTGTTGTGGGCCGCGTGGTGGTGGTTGTTGTGGGGCGTGTGGTTGTGGTGGGGCGTGTGGTTGTGGGCCGCGTGGTGGTGGTTGTTGTGGGGCGTGTGGTTGTGGGGCGTGTGGTGGTGGGGCGTGTGGTGGTGGGGCGTGTGGTGGTGGGGCGTGTGGCGGTGTCTTATGCAGAGGTGATGCTGGCGGTGATCTTTCGCGGGCAGAGGGCTTTGGACATAGATTGAGCCATGGAGAGGTGGACAGTATTTAGAGAGTGGGTGTGAAAGTG
>ERZ1026800.1896-NODE-1896-length-12413-cov-3.064301_pt1 | contig 12413 bp, 10 predicted proteins | sample MGYA00520873_ERZ1026800 | MGnify/ENA primary metagenome ERZ1026800 (study PRJEB33270, sample SAMEA104284475) | anaerobic digester metagenome | biome: Anaerobic digester microbiome; feature: mesophilic sludge digester; material: Anaerobic digester biomass...
GTCCAGGTCGCAGCGCCAGCCCAGCCCGCGGAACAGCTCCGCGGACGGCGCCAACAGGCGGCCCTTGGGCAGGGCCACGGTCAAGGGTTGTTCCACGTTCACTCCCTCCGACTGTTTCATGGGGCCGGCCTCACGACGGCCGGTCCTGCCCGGGCTGTGCCCAGGACTCGGCCAGTTGCAGCAGCTCCGGTGCCGTCACCGCCCGCTCGCCCTCGGCGCCGGCCAGGAGCCAGGCATCGCCATCGCAGCGCAGGGTGCGGGGGATCTTTTTCTGGCGGGCAGCCAGGGCCAGGCCGTCGCGATCGAGCCCCAGGGGATCGACTTCGACGTGGCAGCCGCGCCGGCGCAGCTCGCCCACGAGGGCCAGGCAATCGGGCCGGTCGCAGCCGTGGGACAGCAGGTGCGGCGCCAGCGACGGCCCCTCACCGCGGGGCAGGGCCAGGAGGGCCCTGCCGACGCTCAGGCCAAAGCCCACGGCCGGCAGCGGGCGGCCGAACCGGGCGACCAGGTCGTCGTAGCGGCCGCCGCTGACCACCGGCCAGCCCAGGCCGGACACCATGCCGCGGAAGGTGATGCCCGTGTAATAGTCCATGCCTCGCACCTCGCCCAGGTCGAGGATCACGCGATGGGCGACGCCGTAGGCTTGCAGCCGGCGGTAGACGCGGGCCAGCCTGTCCAGGGCGGCGAGGGCCGGCTCCGGCGCAGACAGGGCGGCGGACAGGTGCCCCGCCTCTTCGAGGATCTCCTGCTGGCCCATGAGCCCCGGCAGGCGGAGGAGCAGGCCGGCCCGGGGACGATCCAGGGCCGTCCCGGCGCCGGCGATGGCGGCTCCCAGGCGCGCCTGGTTCTTGCGGTCGATGGCGTCGCGGATGGCCGCCAGGGCATCGTCCGGCAGATGGCCGGCGAGGGCCCGGAAGAAGGCCATCTGGCCCAGGTTGATCTGCACGCCGTCCAGCCCCAGGGCGTCCAGGGCGGCGAGGGACAGGGCCACGATCTCGGCATCGGCGCCAAAGGTGTCGGCGCCCACGAGCTCGACCCCGGCCTGGGTAAACTCGCGCTGGCGCCCGGCCTGGGGCTCTTCGTAGCGAAAGAGGCTGCCCACGTAGGAACAACGCAAGGGCATGGGCTGATCGAACAGCTTGGTGGCGACGATGCGGGCCACCTGGGGTGTGAAATCGGGCCGGAGGGCCAGCGTCCGGCCGTGTCGATCGAAAAAGCGGTAGGTGGCCTGCCGCAACCGGGGGCCGGCACCCACGGCCAGGTTGTCATAGAACTCGAAGGTGGGGGGAATGATCTCCCGGTACCCCCAGCGGGCAAAGCAGTCTCGCAGCGCGGCCTCGGCCCGGCGCCTGCGGGCCGCTTCGCCCAGAAACCGGTCCTGGACGCCCCGGGGTATCTGGCTACGCCTGGCCCCAGGTGAAGGATCGAGCATATCAGGCTCCATAGGTTCCAACCTCCCGGTCGATGAGAACAAAAAAGACCGGTCTCTCGACCAGTCTCCAGGGATGAGCCCCGTGGCAAACGCCAGCGCCCTACCGGGCGCCGTGGCTCATCCTATGGCGTATGGTGATGGATCGCGGACAGCAAACCAGCCCGGCGGCCTTCCGCCCGGCAAGCACGTGCGCTGGCGCTGACTGTCCTTTCCATCCCGTTCATAGCGCCAGGATGATAACACAGGGGCGGAAAAAAGTCAAGGAGGGGATCGGGCCGCTGCCCAGGCTGCCGGGCCTGTTGCACTGCAGCCCAACATGCGCTACAATAGGCGCGGCCGCCAGCTCGCCCGGGGGCAGATCCTGAGCCTGCTCGACGACGCCAAATTCGATGCCAGGCATTGACGGAGTGATCATGAAGACAAGGGATTACACACCGCTGTTGGCCGAGCTTGCAGAAGCCTACGCCCGGCACTCTCCCCGCTCTCGTGAGCTGCACGAGCGCGCACAGCGGGTCATGGTCGACGGGGGAAGCCATTCCCTGCGCCTGATCCAGCCCTTCCCGCCCCGCATCGCCCGAGCCCAGGGCGCGTGGCTGACCGACGAGGACGGCCACGACCTCCTGGACTTCTGGCAGGGGCACCTGGGCAACATCCTGGGGCACAACCCCCCCGTGGTCACCGCCGAGCTGGCCCGCGGCTTTGCCGGGCACTTTGGGCTGCAGACGGGCTTTACCGACCACCTGCAGATCGAGACGGCCGAGCTTCTCTGCCGCCTGACGGGCGCCGACCGGGTGCGCTTCACGACGAGCGGCACGCTGGCGACGATGTATGCCATCGTCCTGTCCCGCGCCTTTACGGGGCGCACGCTGGTCATGAAGGTGGGGGGCGGCTGGCACGGCGCCCAGCCGTGGGCCCTCAAGGGCATCGACTTTCATGCCGAAAATGGCTCCGGGTTCCAGAAGGTCGAGTCCGACGGGGTGCCCGTCACCGTCACGGACAAGGTCATCGTCAGCGGCTTTAACGACGTGGAGGCGCTGGAGGGACATTTCCGGCAGCACGGCGAAGAGCTGGCGTGCTTTATCCTGGAGCCTTTCCTGGGCGTGGGTGGTTTTGCCCCGGCCTCGGCCGAATATCTGCGGGCGGCCCGGGAGCTGACCGAGCGCTATGGCGTGGTCCTGATCCTCGACGAGGTAATCTCGGGCTTTCGCTTCCGGGCCGGCGACGCGGGCGGTATGTACGGCGTGAAGCCCGACCTGCTGACCCTGGGCAAGATCATGGGCGGGGGGATGCCGGTGGCCGCCGTGGCAGGCCGGGCGGAGATCATGAACCTGGCCGGGCGCGCCGGGGGCAACCGCGTCAAGTTCTCGGGCGGAACCTACTCGGCCCATCCGGCGGCGCTGCTGGCCGCCCGGGCAATGATGAGCCACCTGGCCGCCAACGAGGCCGAGATCTATGGGCGGCTGGCGTCCCTTGGCGAGCGCGCCCGGCAGACCATGACCACGGCCCTGGAGGAAGAGGGAATTCCGGTCCGGTGCAGCGGGACCGGGGGCGAGGTGCTGGGCGGCAGCTCGCTGTTCATGCTGCACTTTCCCCTCATCGATGACGCACCCCTGCGCAGGCCCGAGGATTGGTTCCACCCGGGCATGTACGACCAGGTCCTGGCCCACAAGGTGCTGGACCTGGCCCTGCTGCTGGAGAACGTGTTCGTGCTCCACGCCCACGGGGCGGTCTCGACAGAGCACACCGAGGCCGACATCGGCTTTTTGGGGGAGGCTTGCCGGCGCGCGGCGAGGCGCATCAAGCCCTACCTGTAGCCGGACCTCGCGGAAATCGAAAGCCCCCACCCGAACGACCCGGGTGGGGGCTGTTTTTTCTCGTCAAGGGCGGTCGCGCTAGCGACCGCGGCGGGCGTAATCGGGCAGGACGAGGGGCGACTCGACCTCGGTCTCGATGCCCGAGGCTGCCAGCTCGCGTTCCCAGGCGTCGACGTGAGCCAGGGTCAGCTTGCCGAGCTTGACCTCCCGGGCCCGCTGTCCCGCCGCCCGGCCAGCGCGGCGGCCGTAGACGGTCACCTCCAGGAGCGAGTTGCCCATCAGGCGGTTGCGCCCGTGGACCCCGCCACTGATCTCGCCGGCGCCATACAGGTTGGGTATGCTGGTGGCGCCGTCAGGCAGGAGGGCCACCCCGCCGTTCTGGTAGTGGAGCGTGGGATAGATAAGCATCGGGTCGCGGATGATGTCGACGCCAAAGCGCGCGAACTGGCGAACCATGGCCGGCAGCTCTTTTTCGATGGTGCCGGGGCCGTGGATGAGGTCGATCATGGGCGAGTCGAGCCACACCCCGACAAAGCCCGAAGGTGTGGTCACGCCGTTGCCCGCCTCCACGCACTCACGGATGATGGCGCTGGCCTCCACGTCGCGGGTCTCGCGCGGATAGACGAACTGCTTGCCATCGACGTTGCACACCTGGGCGCCCAGGCCGCGCACCTTCTCGGTGACCAGCAGGCCGACGATCTGGGTCGGGTAGGCGGCGCCGGTGGGGTGATACTGCATCGTGTCCAGGAACGCGGCCCTGGCACCCACCCGGTAGGCCAGGACGACCCCGTCGCCCGTGGCGCCATAGTGGTTGGTGGTCGCGAAACCCTGGTAGTGCAGCCGCCCGCTGCCGCCCGTGGCAATGATCGTCGTCTTGGCCCGCACGACCAGGTGCTCGCCGGTCTCCAGGTTGAGGAGCACGGCCCCGGCAGCCTGCCCCTGGTCGTCCATGATAAGCTCGATGGCCGGGGCAAACTCGACGACGGTGATGTCCTCGGGATAGGAGCGGACCTCGTCGCGCAAGGTGCGCATGATCTCGGCGCCGGAATAGTCGCGGGCCGAGTGCATGCGCTTGCGGCTGGTGCCGCCACCGTGGATGGTGACGAGGGTGCCGTCGGGCTCCTTGTCGAACATACAGCCCAGGCTCTCCAGCCAGGCAATGACCTCGGGCGCGTCGCGCACCAGGGCCTCCACCAGGTCGGGGTCGTTGGTAAAGTGCCCACCGCCCATGACGTCCAGGTAGTGGCGAACCGGCGAGTCCACCGGCTTGTCCGCCGCCTGGATACCGCCCTGGGCCATCATCGTGTTGGCATCGCCGTGGCGCAGCTTGGTGACCATGAGGACCCGGGCACCCTCTTGCCGGGCCATGATGGCTGCCGCCGAGCCGGCGCCGCCCGCGCCGATGATCAACACGTCGGTGTCATAGTCGACGTTTTCCAGGTCCAGGCTGGCAGTGCGCAACAGGCTGTGGCCCTCCAGCAGGTCGGCCAGCTCGTGGGGCGTGCGCATGCCCTTGGCCGGGCCCACCCGCAGCTCGCGCATACCCTCGGGCTTGTAATCGGGATGGTATTTGCGCAGAACATCCTGCTTCTCGGCAGGGGTCATCATCGGCCAGGTCTCTTGCAAGCGGGCCGGCCGGGTGGCCTCTACGCGTTCGATCGATTCCCGCAAAGCGGGGGTGTATCCATCTTCCATCGTCATTCTCCTCTACCTCGTGGATCCCACGCAGCACGCCGGTGGCGATGATCCGGGCTCCCGGCAAGCGCCTGTTGGCCTGTGGCGCCTGCCGCGCGCCGCCCTCGCCCCTGGCATGCTAGTCGGGCTCGATGTCCCGCGTGTTGTACATCTGCCGGAGCTCGGCATCGGGCATGGCCTTGATGTTGGCAAACTCCTCGTCGTATTGCCCGGCATTGACCTCGGCCACGCGCTCTGCGAGATGCTGCGCCCGGGGCGACAGGTAACGGCCGTAGAGCCGCCGGCCCAGGATGGCGATGTTGGGCTGGGCTTCTTCGGCCGGGCAGCGCGAGACGCACATGCCGCACATGATACAGTCGAAGGAGAGGTCGGCCAGCCTGGCAATATCCCCCCGCATGGCGGCAGCCATATAATCCTTGACCTGCAGATCCTGCGGGCAGCTCTTGGTGCACGTCCCACAGCCCAGGCACTTGAGCACCTGGGGATAGAGCCGGACCAGGGTGGCAAAGGTCGGCTCCAGCTCGTCCAGGCGATACTGCGCCCGCTCGGCCGGATAAAATGGGATCTGGGTCAGGTGCATGCCTGGCTGGACCACCGTGCCACAGGCCAGGCCGATGTGCAGCTTGGGGTCGCCGTCGATGCGATAGACGGTGGCACAGGCCCCGCAGAAGGCGGCCCGGCAGCCCACCCCGCGGACGAGCTTGTAGCCGGCATATTCCAGGGCGCCCATGATGGTCAGGGCGCCGGGCACCAGGTAGCGCTTGCCCATGATATAAATCGGAACCATTTCCACTTCGGACATTTCTTTCCTCCAACGATAAAACGGTATCTGAGCCCCTACCGCGGCCTCTCGCCGAGGGTGGTCAGCTCGTCCTCCCGGAATTCCTGCACCGGCGCCGCCTCGCCCACGCTGCGCCCCGGATGGTAGTCGAACAGCGCCTGCACCTTCTCACCCACCGCCTGGAACACGGTCGCCACGTCGATCCCCACCGGGCACGCCTCGCTGCACACCCCGCAGCCCACACAGCTCGTCGCCATGTGGTTCAGCCGCGTCAGGTGGAACAGCACCGTGTCGGGCATCATCCGCACCGTCCCCTTCCGTTCCGCCCACTGGTAGTACAACTGCGACTCGTGCTCGAACGTCGGCGTCCGGAAGATGCACTCCCGGCAGTAGCAGATGGGGCAGTTCACCATGCAGTTGTGGCACCGCACGCACGCCCCAAACTCCGCCAGCAGGTCCTCCATGGAACTCACGCGCTCCCGAAAGCCCGCCAGCGCCGCCTCTCGCGCCGCCTTCCGCCCCGCCAGCAGCCGGTCCACCGCCGCCTTGCGCCCCGCCGGCGCATCGCCCGCCGCCAATCCCAACGCCGCGGCCACGTCCTCCCCCATCCGCAGGTAGAGCTGCCCGGCATCCACGCCCACCAGCCCCACCGCCAGGTCCACGTGCTCCCCCGCCGCCAGCGGCTCGACGCACATCTCGCACGCCGACCGGAAGGACAGCCCCTCCCACGCCTCGGGCTCTCCCGTCGCCGCGCCCGCCAGCAGCGCCTCCAGCGCGCGCTCCTTCTCTCCCACCGCCTGCCACTCGGCCACGCCGTACGTCCCCGGGCAGTCGATGCCCACCACCAGCACGCCCTCCAGGCTCGCCTGCTGGAACTTGACCAGCTCCACCACCGCCCGGACCTCGCAGGAGCGCAGCACTACCCCCAGCTTTTCCTTGTGGGCCGTCATCGTCAACTGCGACACCGCCCGCGCGGCGTTGATGGGCAGCACCGGCGCCAGGGGCTCCGCCCTCTCCAGGGCCTCCGCGTCCGTCACCAGGCTCGGCGCCACCCCTCCCCCGGGCAGCGCCATGGGCACCAGCCAGGCGTCCACCACTCCCTTGGCCAGCAGCGACGCCAACAAGCCCCGGATCGCCCCCTGCCTGCTTTCCCCAACCTCCATCATGCTTTCCATCATGTCATCCTCGCTATCGGGCTCGGCCTAGATGGCCCCCACACCCCGCAGGGGGTTCGGTCCCTTGGCCTTCAACGCCGCCACCATCTCGCTCACCGTGTCGGCAAAGTACTGCCCCTCGCTGGCGCTGATCCACCGCAGCCACACCCGCTCCTGGTCCAAGCCCATCTGCTCCAGGATCGACTGCAGGATGGCCACCCGCCGCCGCGCCTTGTAGTTGCCCGACTGGTAGTGGCAGTCCCCCGGATGGCAGCCGCCGATGAGCACCCCGTCGGCCCCCTCCAGCAGCGCCTTGGAGACGTACACCGGGTCCAGCCCCCCGGAGCACATGAGGCGGATGATGCGCACGTTGGGCGGATACTGGATGCGCGACGTGCCCGCCAGGTCCGCACCCGTGTAGGTGCACCAGTTGCACAGAAAGGCGATAATCCTTGGTTCAAACTCGGCTTCGGCCATCTAAATCCTCGCTTCGGTTATTTGTCAGCTCCCGGGCTGCGTCGACCCGATGTCGGCGGCGGGCCAGGGTGGCGTTTCGCGGGCATCCCGGATCTTGAAGCCCAGCTCTGTCATTGCCGCGATCAACTCGTCCATGGGCGCGTCCTCGACCTTGACCGTGACCACGGCCGTGGTGGGGTCGTCGCCCAGGAAGGTGCTCAGGGCCAGGATGTTACCCCCGAGGCGGGCAATGGCCGTCGTGATGCGCGCCATTTCGCCCTTGCGCTCGGGGATTTCGAGGGTCAGCCGCAGACCCTCCTCCCGGGCCCCCAGAAGTTCCAGGAACACCTTGAAGATGTCGGTCTGGGTGATGATGCCCACCAGCCTGCCGCCCTGCACGACCGGCAGGCCGCCGATGACATTGTCGACCATGATCCGGGCGGCGTCTTCCAGCAGCGTGTTGGGGGTGACGGTGATGACCTCCCTTGTCATCAACTCCGAGACCTTCAGGCGGGTGAGCACGTCGTGCATCTCGTAGATGCTCAACGAGGTGGCAATGGAGGGCGAGGCGTAGAGGAGATCCTTCTCCGACACGATGCCCACCATATTGCCCTCCTCGTCCAGGACGGGCAACCGGCGAACGTGGGCCTGGCGCATGACGCGCAGCGCCACGTTCATGGTCGTATCCTCGGTGACGGTCACCGGGCTGGTGGACATACGCTCAGCGACCAGCATCTCAGCTCTCCCGCACGTCCACGATCTCCATGCCCAGGGCCTCCATGATGGCGACCAGCTTTTCCCGGGGCACGCCCTCCACCTTGACGGTCACCATGCGGTTCGTGGGGTCCTCGCCCAGGAAGGTGCCCAGGGCCAGGATGTTGCCGCCCATGTGGGCAATCTCGGAGGTGAGGCTGGCCAGCATGCCCTTCTCCTCGGGAATGAGCATGGTGAGCCGCACGCCGTGCTCGCGGGCGCCGAGCAGTTCCAGGAAAATGCCAAAGAGGTCGGTCTCGGTGACAATGCCCACCAGCTTGCCGTCGCGCATGACGGGCAGACTGCTGATCTTGTGGTCGACCATGATGCGCGCCGCTTCTTCCAGGGCGGTATATTCGGTTACTGTCACGACGTCGCGCGTCATGATGTCCTGCAACAGGTCGTCGTCCCTGGCCCGTAACAGGTCCTTTTCCGCGACAATGCCGACGAGGTTGTCGTCGTTGTCCACCACGGGCAGGTGGTGCACTTGCCGTACCTGGATGGTCTCCAGGGCACTTTGAACTGTCATGTCACCTGTAACGATTACAGGTTGTGCGGTCATCCGTTCGATAACCAACATGGTACTACCTCCTTATACGAGCGCCATATCGAGGGCAGCCAGCAATTGGCCGTGCTCGAAGGTTTTCTGCAAGGTGGCCTTGTTGGGGCACACCACGGCGCACACCCCGCAGCCCTTGCACAGCTCATAATCCACCTGCGCCACCCGCGCCTCCTCGTCCAGCACCCGCGCGCCGTACGGGCAGGCCGCCACGCACAGGCCACAATAGCTGCACAATCGCTCGTTCACCCACACCGACGTCCCGGCCTCCCCCGGCTCCCCCGCCAGGTACGCCGCCGCCCGCATCGCCGCTCCCTGTCCCTGGGCCATCGCCTCCTCCAGGAACCGCGGGCTGTGGGCCAACCCCGCCACGTACATCCCCGGCCGCCCCAGGTCCAGCGGCTTCATCTTGGCCTGCTCCTCCTGGTAGAACCCGTCCCGGTTCCGCTCCAGTCCCAATACCCCCTCCAGGCCATCCTGCCCCGGGTCGGCTCCCACGCTCAGCACCACCAGGTCCGCCTCCAACTCCAGCGGCTGCCCCAGCACCGGCTCCAGCACCCGCACCCGCAGCCCTCCGGACCCCGCCTCCACCACAGGCTTCCCCGGCACCTCGTAGCGCACAAACACCACCCCCGCGTCCCGCGCCGCCTCGTAGTACCGCTCCCGGAAGCCGTACGTCCGCACCTCCCGGTACAGCACGTACACCTCCACCTCCGGCCGCAGCGCCTTCAGCCGCAGGGCGTTCTTCACCGCCTGCGTGCAGCACACCCGCGAGCAGTAGGGCCGCTCCTCCTCCCGCGACCCCACGCACTGGATCATCACCACCGACCGCACCTGCGCCAGCGTCCCTTCCGCCATCTGCTGCTCCAGCTCTCGCTGGCTCAGCACCCGCGGGTCCTCCCCGTACAGGTACTCCCGCGTCGCCGCCGGCCCGCCGCCCGTGGCCACCACCACCGCCCCGTGCTCCACCTCTTCCTCGCCCTCGGCGCCCCGCACCACCGACCGGTAGCGGCCCGCCTTGCCCGCCAGCCCCACCAGCTCGCTGCCCAGGCGCACCCGGATTCGCTCCTGGCCCCGCACCCGCTCCACCATGGCCCCCAGGGCCGCCTGCGGGTCGCTGCCGTCGGCCTGGCTGCGGATCTCCCGCCACTGGCCCCCAAGCTCCCCGGCGCGCTCCACCAGCTCCACCTCGTGGCCCATCTCCGCCAGGGCCAGCGCCGCGCTCATGCCCGCCGCCCCGCCGCCGATGACCACCACTCCCTGGCTCCGCCCCGGTCCCGCCGCGCGCCGCCCCTCGCCGGTGCCCCGCATGGCCCGCAGCCCCGCCACGGCCATGCCCACCAGCGACCGCGCCTTGGCCTCCAATCCGTTGCCGTTGCCGGCGTGGGGCAGCGCCACCTGCTCCCGCAGGTTCACCCGCGTCAGCAGCCTCGCCTCCAATCCCGCCCCGGCCATCAGCTCCGCGAACTCGTCCCCGTACAGCCGCGGCGTGCAACCCCCTATCACCACCCGGTTCACGCCCGCCGCCTCCATCGCCGCCCGCATGGCCGCCCGGCCCTCGGCGCTGCACGCCCGGCCCACCACCTGCGACACGACCACCCCGGGCTGCTCCGCCGCCCAGGCCGCCACCTCCGCCACGCCCACCGCCGCCAGGGCGCCGTCGCACTCGCACACGAACACCCCCACCCGCGGCTCCTCGTCGGTGACGTCGCGCAGGCGCGCCCCGGACAAGTCCGGGACTCCGGAGGACTCCACGCCTCGCGCCTGGCTCTGCCCGGACAAGTCCGGGACTCCGGAGGACTCCACGCCTCGCGCCTGGCTCTGCCCGGACAAGTCCGGGACTCCAATGGCTTCCTTCCCGGTCAAGTCCGGGACTCCGGGGCGCTCTACGGCTTGCAGGTAGGCCGCTACCTCCGCCGCCGCCCCCGCCGCCTCGGCCACCGTCTCCGGAATGTCCTTCGGCTCCCGAAAGGCCCCCGCCACGAACACCCCAGGCCGGCCCGTCCACGCCGGCCGGTACCCGTCGCTCTGCGGAAAGCCCCACTCGTTCAGCGCCACCCCGAACCCGCGAGCCACCTCCTGTGCCCCCGCCGGCGGCCCAAAGCCCACGGCCAGCACCAGCAGCTCGAAATCCTCCTCCTCCAGACGCCCACCTTCGCCCACGTAGCTCAGCCGCACGTCCCGGTTCCCCCGCTGCTCGTGCACCGACGACGGCATCGCCCGCCGGTACCGCACCCCGGGCAGCCCCTGCACACCCGCCACGTACGCCTCGAAATCCTTGCCAAAGGCCCGCAGGTCCATGTAGAACACCGTCGCCTCCACCTCCGGCGACACCTTCTTGGCCAGCGCCACCTGCTTGGCCGTGTACATGCAACACGCCGACGAGCAATACCCCACCCCGCACAGGTTGTCCCGCGAGCCCACGCACTGCACAAAGGCCACCTTCTGCGGCGCTCGCCCGTCCGATGGCCGCGCCAAACGCCCCACACCGCTGCCCGCCAGGCTCACCATCCGCTCGAACTCCAGGCTCGTCACCACGTTGTCGTACACCCCGTAGCCGTACTCGCCCTTCAGCCGCGCGTCAAAGGCCCCAAACCCCGGCGCCAGGAGCACCGCCCCTACCTCCAGCTCCTCCTCCCGAGCCGCCATCTCCAGGTCCACCGCCCCCCGCGGACAGGCCGTCACGCACGCCCCGCACCGCGTGCAGTACGCCGGGTCGATGACCCACGTATCCGGCACCGCCCGCAAGCCCGCCGGCCGGTGGATGGCCTTCTCCGGCCGCAGCCAGCCCTCGTGGTCGTGGGGCCGCGCCTCCGGGCAGGCTGCCGCGCACAGCCCGCAGCCGTCGCACTTCTCCCCGTCCACGAACCGCGCCTTGTGCACCACCCGCACCCGGTAGCCCGTGCCCTCCACCCCACGCATTCGCTCAGGGCATGCCTCCGCGCCCACCACCTCGGCGTAGGGCAGCAGCCGCACTCCGGCCCGCATGGCGCACTCCAGCGTCGGACAGTAGGCCGGCTGCTCCGGCAGCATCAGGCAGATGCCGCACGAGTCCGTCGGAAAGGTGTGGTCCAACAGGTGCATCGAACCCCCGATGGCCGGCGCCGCGTCCAACAACAACACCTCGCGACCCACCTCCGCCAGGTGCATGGCCGCCGCCATGCCCGCGATGCCCCCGCCCACGATCAGTACCGCCTGGCCGCCTCCAGCCCCACGCTCTCGCTCAGGGCCAGCGCCACGCATTCCCTCAGGGCTCATCTCGCTCATGCCTCCCCCATCCTCCCCATCAACGCTCGATGACGCCCACCCGCTTCAACAGCGGCCGCGGGTCCACCATGTGCCGCCCCAGCACCTTGCCCACCGGCAGCCCGTACGCCAGGGCCATCAGCTCTGTGAAATAAAAGATCGGCACCGGCTCGTACCCCGCCTTCGCCGGCCGCGGCAGCGGCCGCCCCCCGCGGTACAACTGCCGCCCGTCCACGTTGGCCATGCACATCGGACACGCCGTCGCCAGCGCCTCCGCTCCCGCCTCCCGCGCCGCCCTCGCCAGCCGGTCCACCAGGTGCACCACCACGTCGCTCCGGTTCAGCGTCAGGCTCCCCCCGCAGCAGTCCACCCCGTAGCTCCACGGCACCACCTCCGCTCCCAGCAGGCCCAGCACATAGTCCATCGACTGCGGATGCTCCGGGTCGTCCCACCGCCCCGTGTACTCTGGCGGCCGCACCAGCAGGCAGCCGTAGTAGCTGGCCACCTTGAACCCCTCCAGCGG
>ERZ1026800.1897-NODE-1897-length-12412-cov-8.000488_pt1 | contig 12412 bp, 8 predicted proteins | sample MGYA00520873_ERZ1026800 | MGnify/ENA primary metagenome ERZ1026800 (study PRJEB33270, sample SAMEA104284475) | anaerobic digester metagenome | biome: Anaerobic digester microbiome; feature: mesophilic sludge digester; material: Anaerobic digester biomass | place...
ATGTTGCCCCAGGTCGGCACGTCCGGCGGGATGCCGATGCCGAGGAAGGACAGGATCGCCTCCACCAGGATCGCCGAGGCGCAGATGAAGGTGCCCTGGACGATCAGCGGCGCCACCGTGTTCGGCAGGATGTGGCGGATGATGAGCTTGATGGTCGGCGTGCCGGACATCACCGCCGCCTCGACATAGGGCTCCTCGCGGACTGACAGGACCACCGAGCGGACGAGGCGTACGACGCGCGGCACCTCCGGCACCACGATGGCCAGCGTCGCTGCGCTGAGCGACCTGTACGGCTACGAGTACTTTGAGGCGCTGGGAAGGAACAACGTCATGATCGAGTCCGGCTCTGTGGCGTTGACCAAGCTGGAAACAGGCGAATGCAAGGCCATCATGATTCTGGAAGAATCGGTGCTGAAGAAGCGCAAGGATGAGGGCAGCAAGCTCTCCGTCATTTACCCCGAGGACGGCGTCATCCTGATTCCCTCCACCGTCATGACGGTTGCCGAAGACCGCAGCGCCAACATGAACATCGCCGCGGCCGAAGCCATCACCGACTGGCTGCTGTCCGAGGCAGGCCAGAAGTTCGTCATCGCGGGCTACATGCACTCAGTCTTCAAGGGCTCAACAGACATTCCCTTTGACTCCATCGACACCGAGGAGCTCATTGCCAAGGACATCGGTGTGGACTGGGTGCGTACCTATACCCAGCGCAATGAAATCCAGCAGGCATTCCAGCAGGCTGTCACCATTTCCAAGTAAGGCGGACACCACCTCATGGGCACCTGTGAGACAGGTCAGGGGAGGCCGGCAGGCCTGGTCTCCCCTGGCTTGGTTTGAGGGAACACATGAACACATCGCACGCGGGTTTTGACCAAAAGGAAAAAAGGCGGGCAAGGGCGGCGCTGGCGCTGGCAACAGTCCTGGCGCTGCTTATGTTGGGCCTTGGAATTCACGGTATCCGCCAGCATCAGGCTTCTGGCTATGATGACGCGGCCGGTTTTGCTTATATCCGGAAAGCCGGCAGGGAAACTGCGGACACAGGGGAGAAGGTTCAGCTGCAGCCATTCCAGCAGGAGGCGCTTGCGTTACTGTTGGATAGCCAGTTGGCTGAGCGCTGGCGGGAATTGCGCTTCAGGGGCGAGACCATCCGGGATTTTGAGCGGGCGGACAGCGCTTTACGGGCCCAGACCCTTCAAAGCCTGCTCAGGGAGGAGGACAGCCTCAAGCTCGGCGGCGCCGCCTCAGCCCTGCTGCTGATGGACGACCAGATGGATCAGGATGGCGTTCCGGCGGTGGAGCGGTTGATTCTCCGGGTGGCAGACCTGCTGCCGGAGGCTCAGGGGAAGGATTTGCGCGCCAGCCTGAATGCTGTAAAGACTGAGCAATCAGTGGCGGTGGAAGAGATGGCTCTTGCTGAAGGACGTGCTCTTTTGGGTGAAGCCGTGGCAGAGCGCAGGTTGTCCCGCTATCTGCATGGCGGCCAGGACCTCCTGCTCCTCACCCGGGCGCTTGCGGAGCTTTTGATGGATGCCAGCCCGGGGGAAGACTGGGCCCCCTTCCTGGAGCTGCTGCGCCAGGTGCCAAGGGACGCGGCAGCCTATGAGGATCTGTTTGCCCTGCCCGCGGAGGAGGCCATGTCCGCTGTGCTTGCCGGCATTGATCCCGGCGCCATGTCCGGCGCCCGGCTGATTGCCTTGAACCGCGCCCTGTATGAGCGTCTGCTTGAGGCAGCGCCCCAGGCCCTGGATGACCACCAGGCCCAGCTTTTGAATCTGATTGCCGACAGCATGGAGGCCGAATACGCGCAGGAGCTGCGCCTGAAGACTGATCTGCTCCAGGCCAGGGCCTGGAACCAGCGTTTGCTGCCGCTTTTGGGAGAAGCGGCAACAAGCGCCCGGACCGGGGACGCGGGGGACGCCGCGTCCCGCCGCAAGATCAGGGGCCGGCGGGCGGGGGGCGCGGGCGGCGTCGTGGGGGAGACGAGGAGCGAGGGGCGCGAGGCGGCCTGCGCCCTCGGGGCCGCGCGGGCGGGGGGCGCCCGCCTCGTGGTGGCGAGCATGACCTTCGAGCGCAGGAAAGCCGGCATGGTCACGATGATGGGCGTCGCGCCGGCGCAGGCCGCCGCGGAGCTCGCGCCGCTCGGCCCGGATCTCATCGGCGCCAACTGCGGGGCGGGCGCCGAGGACATCGCCGCCGTCATGGAGGCGATGGCCGCGGCGACGGCGCTGCCCCTCTGGGCCAAGCCCAACGCGGGCAAACCCGTGCTGGTGGGCGGCGCGGCCGTGCACCCGGAAACCCCGGAGGAGTTCGCGGCCAAGATGCGCGCCGTCATCGACGCCGGCGCCCGCGTCGTCGGAGGCTGCTGCGGGACGACGCCCGAGCACATCCGGCGGCTGTGCGCGGCGCAGGCGGCGCGTTGACGGGCGCCCGTCCCGCGGGATGCCGCCGGGACAAGGTTTCCCGCCCCCGGCCGGCGGCCGCCGCCGCGCCGTTCACCGATCCCAGATCGCGACCTGGTTCTTGCCCGACTTCTTGGCCTTGTAGAGCGCCTTGTCCGCCCGGGCGAGGAACTCCTGCGTCGAGAGTCCGTGCTCGTACTCCGTGGCGCCGCAGGACACGGTGAGGCGGTGCCGTTCGTTCGGGCTGGTCAGGCTCGGGAACTCGTGCTGCGCGATGGATGCCAGGATCTCCTGGCCCTTCGCGCGGGCGCCCTTCAGGTCGGTGCCCGGCAGCAGGATCACGAACTCATCGCCGCCGTACCGACACACGCAGTCGGTCTGGCGCGTGCGGTTGAGGAAGATCGTGGCCAACTCCCTGAGGAGGACGTCGACCTGGAGGTGGCCCATGTCGTCGTTCATGCCCTTCAGGTTGTCCACATCGATGAAGAGCACGGCCACGGGGCGCACGAAGCGGTCGGCGCGGGCGATCTCCTTGCGGGCTTCGCTGAGGAGGTACTCGCGGTTGTAGAGCCCGGTCAAGGGGTCGGTCTGCGACCTGAGCTTGAGCCGCCTGTAGAGGCGGATGTTCTCCACGAGGAGCGCGATGATGTCCGCGACCGTGAGGAGCATGTCGTGGATGCCCACGCTGGTTCGGTGGTTCTCGGCGAAGAGCGCGCGGGCTTCCTCGGCGATCTTCACCTCCATGAGCCCGATGACGTCCTCGCGGCCGCGGAGCGGCAGGATGAAGCCGCCGCCCGACCACGGATCGACGGCCGATCCGCCGCGGCGGAACACGGTGGCGTACTTGGTGCCGCCGTCCAGCGCGAAGGTCAGGTTGGCGAGCTCGGCGCGCGTCGAGAAGCTCACGCACAGGTTTCCGTCCACCAGGTTGAGGAACGTCACGTCCTCCAGGTCCAGGCCTTCCTGCCTGAGGATGCGGCCCGCCTCTTCGTAGAGGCGGAGTTCGTCGCCCACTTGGAGCAGTTCGCGCGTCATCGAGGGGATGCGGCGGATCTTCTCGTGGAGTTCGTACACCCTGAGCGTGCACTTGAGCGCATCGAACAAGCGCCCGCGCTGGTCCTTGACCGGCGCGGCCGCGTTCGATCCGGATTCGAGCTTCTCCGGGTCCTCGGAGAGAACGAAGAGCCGCACCGAACCGCCGTGGATTTCCGCCTTCGCGCCGAACACCCGGACCGGGCGCAGGTCGCGCAGGCGCAGCGAAAGGGGGACGTCGAGCGTCGGCTCGGCCAACTGGAGTTTGAGAATATCCTCGGCGACGAAGATCTCCTCGAGGTACGCGAGCCGGCCGGACTGGGGGGCGAGGAAGGAACGGACCAGCCCCGCGAAGGCGTTGTTGCCCGCGAGGATTTCCCCGCGCCCGCCCGCGAGGCACGCCGCGATGGGGCTCGCCCGCCCGACCAGCTCGAAAAACTCGCGGGGCGTGACCGCGGGGTCGCACCACACCGGCCGATCGTCGGTGAGCGTGGAATGTCCGGTATTGCTCGGACCCATCAATTTCGAAACGTCCCTCCGAAGCGCGCGCGATGTGCGCACTTTGCTCGAAGGAGTCTATCATCCCGGCATGACGGCGCCAGACTATGAGAGGAAATTCCCCAAACAGGAACGTCGGGGCGGGCGCGCCGGCCGCCCCCTACAGTTTGTGGCCCATGCGAAGGCGCTTTGTGGCCAGGTAGTGCTCGTTTTCAGGCCGGGGCGCGGTTCTGAGCGGGATCTCCTCGACCACGCGGAGGCCGTAGCCGGTCAGGCCGGCGATCTTCCTCGGGTTGTTGGTGAGGACCCTGATCGTGCGCAGGCCGAGGTCGTAGAGAATCTGAGCGCCGACCCCGTAGTGCCGGAGGTCGGCCGGAAAGCCGAGTTCCTCGTTCGCATCGACGGTGTCCAACCCCTGGTCCTGGAGCGCGTAGGCCTTGGCCTTGTTGATGAGGCCGATCCCGCGGCCTTCCTGCCGGATGTACAGGACGACTCCGAGCCCCTCGCGCTCGATGGCGCGCAGAGCGGCGTGAAGCTGCTCGCGGCAGTCGCAGCGGAGCGATCCGAGGGTGTCGCCGGTGAAGCACTCCGAGTGCACGCGCACCAGAACGGCCTGCGGTAAGCCGCCGGCGTTCCCGCGCACGCACTCCGGCGCGATGGCGCCCTTGACCACCGCGATGTGGGGCGCGGGATCGTACTTGCAGGAGTAGACATACTGGGTGAAATCGCCGAATTCGGTGGGGAGGTGGGAGCCGGACTCGAAGGCGATCAAGCGCTCCTTCGTGCGCCGGTAGCCGATCAGGTCGGCGACGCTGGCGATGGGAAGGCCGTGAGCGCGGGCGAATTCGGTCAGTTCGGCGAGGCGCGCCATCTCGCCGTCGGGCTTCATTATCTCGCAGATCGCGGCCAGGGGGCGCAGGCCCGCAATGCGCATGAGGTCGACGGCGCCCTCGGTGTGCCCCGCGCGCACCAGCACGCCCCCCTCCACGGCGCGCAGGGTCTGAACGTGCCCGCACACGAAGTCCGCCGGGCTCGTCCGGGGATCTGCCGCCGCTCGGATCGTGGTCGCCCGGTCGCCGGCGGAGGTCCCGGTCGAGATGCCCAGCCGCACATCGATCGGCGTGTGCCACGCGGTTCCGAGCCTGTCGCGAGGCGTGCTCTCGAGGGGGCGCAGCCCGAGCCGGTCGATTTCGCCGCCCGCCATGGCCAGGCACAGGATCCCGCGGCCGTGAACGAGCATGAAATTGACCGTTTCGGGCGTGACGTGCTCGGCCGCGGCGACTAGGTCGCCCTCGTTTTCGCGGTTTTGATCGTCGACGAGCACTATTTGGCGGCCGCGCTTGAGGGCTTCGACGACTTCGGGAATCGGCGTGAATTCAGGTTCCTTCATTTTCGATCGGGAGGGATCGCCTCGTTGCCAACGAGAAGGCTCAAGTGTACGCGTTTGCAGGAATGACGGCAAGTCGGGGAGACTCGTTCTTGACAGCCTCTGCCCCAGTTCCTAAGATAGAGTCCAAGCGGGAGTCCGTTGAAGCGCGTGAGTGGGGGAAAGTGCGGCGCTTTCGGGCGTGTCGAGAAAGAGGAAGAGACGGAAGTGCGCCTATAACCAGCGATAATACAAGCACTTACACAGGGGGTCCGCTTGAGGGCCGCGGAGAAACGCAAAACGGTCAAGACCTTGGCGCGGCGCGCGCGAGCCGGGGCCGATCCTCCGGCGAGGGTGATCGACCTGATCCTATATCACTTGCTTCACCTGCACATGCCGAGCGCGGCGGCCGAGCGGAGTTACGCGCGGCTCAAGTGTAAGTACGTCGACTGGAACGAGTTACGGGTGAGCTCCGACCTGGAGATCCGGCGCTCCGTCGCGGTCGCCCCGGATGCCGGTGATCTCGTCCGCCGGATCAAGACGCTGCTCAACCGCATCCAGTCGGAGCGCAGCCAGCTTTCGCTGGAGTTCCTGAGCGATCTCAACAAGGGCGATGCCCGCCGGTACCTGCGCTCCCTCGGCCTGCTCAGCCCCGCCACGATCGACCTGGTGCTGCGCCAGAGGAAGCGCGATGATGTGGTCCCGATCGACGAGCACAGCGAGCGGGTCCTCGCGCGCACGGGGCTGGTGCCGCGGCGCGTCTCGAAGACCGGCATCCAGAAGCTGCTCCGCCGCCTGGTGCCGGAGGACCGCGTGCTTCACTTCCACCGCGCGGTGCTGGATATCGCCCAGCGCCTTTGCGTTAGGGACGAGGAAGCGGTAAAGTGTCCTGCGTGCCCGCTGCGTGAGGTGTGTGCGTTTGGACGCTCGCGGTGTCGCGCGGCCCAGCGCAACGGCCGGCGCAGAGGCGTTGCCAAGCGGGCGTGAGCCCGCGGCGGCGGACGCCTTGCGCGTGCGGCGAGATCCCCGCGCGGGGCATGGAGCGGAACAGGAGGTTGAAGACGATGTCAGGACACTCGCACTGGGCGACGATCCGCCGCAAGAAGGATGCGAAAGACGCCAAGAAGGGGAAGATCTTCTCCAAGCTCGCGAAGGCGATCTCGGTGGCCGCCCGGGGCGGAGGTGATCCGGGGAGCAACTACAAGCTGAAAACGGCGATCGACCAGGCGCGCAGCCAGGGACTGCCCAAGGACAACATCGAACGCGCGATCCGCAAGGGCACCGGCGAGGAAGGGGGCGCGAGCCTCGAGGAGGTGGTGTACGAGGGCGTCGGCCCCGAGAAGATCCAGGTCATGGTCGACTGTGTGACGGACAACCGCAACCGAACGACGACGGAGCTGCGCAAGCTCTTCGAGAAGCGGGGCGGACGGCTGGGGGAGCCCAACAGCGTCGCGTGGAACTTCGAGCGCAAGGGCCATCTCGTGGTTCCGGTGGAGGCGATAGCGTACGAGACGCTGTTCGATCTCGCGGTGGAGGCGGGCGCCGAGGACGTCGAGACGATCGGCGATCAGCAGGACATCCTCTGCGGCCCGGCCAACCTGGAGGTGGTGCGTAAGGCTCTCGCGGACCAGGGCCTCGCCATCACGGTATGCGAGCTTACGCGCGTCCCCAAGTCGACGGAAAAGATCGACGACAAGGCCAAGGCGGCGAAGATCGTCGAGTTCGTCAACGAGCTGCAAGACCACGACGATGTCAACGCCGTCAACGCCAATTTCGATATTCCGGACGACGTCCTCGCGGAGCTGAGCGAGACGTAGCTCGCCGGCTGAAAAAAAACCCGGGCGGGCGGCCCGGGGCGGGGAAACGGGTGGCGGTAGTCTCGCTTTCAACGGCGGCGAGTCGGTGCGGGGAGCTTCGCCGCCGCCGGTTCGGTCGTGTCAGACGCGCGGCGCGCTCTGGCGCCCGAATGCCGGCCTGTCCGCCAGGAAGTCGCTCCTGTCCGTGATTTTCACGCGGTCCAAGAAGGTTTCGTCCAGCTCGTGCCAGTGGGCGACGAAATCCTCGTCCGGGTGCCAGCACAAGAAGACCTTCCTGCCGTGGTACAGGCTGGGGAAGTTGATGATGCCGCGCTTGAATTCCTCGACGAAGCAGCCGAGGCTCTCGACTTCCTTGATGTAGTGGTTGATCTTGTCGATGAGCAGGTTGAGGTCTTGCTTGACCTCCTGCGCCTTCGGCTCGTCGACGGCGGCGGAACGCGGGGCCTTCTCGAGCGCCTCGAGCTCCGCGCGCTTGCCGATGATGAGGTTCCAGTGCTCCATGATGTCCCGCACGATGTGCCGCAGGAGCGGCAGCATGCGGTTCGTCTCGTCGAGGGAGAGCAGTCGCGCTTCCATGTGGTCCTCCGCGGCCGCGCCGGCCGTGTCCGTCGCTGTCTGGAGAACAGCAACCGGCGTGCCCGGTCCGAGCTGCATTTGCAACTCTTTGTCTTTTAATCGCTTGTGAGCCCGGATCGATCTCGAAGGGCCGCGGAGCGCGCGGCGCGAGCGTCAAGAACAAGGACAGTCGAACGAGTTTCCCGGAATCCGCCCGCCGCTCGGATCCGGCGGGCCGCCGCGGGGCGCGCGGGATTTTTTTCGGCGCCGGGGCGCAAGGTCGGTTTCACGACTACAGGTGCGGTGTCGATAATGATAGGATACTGTCGGAACTTGTCCGCCCCGATCGCCGGGCGCGGGCCGCACCGCCGTGTGGCCGCGCCGCCCGCACCGGCCGACGCGGCATGTAACGGCGCCACGTGAAGAGAAAAAACCCGTTCCTCGCGGCGTTCGCCGCCCTGACCCTGTGCGCACCGGCGCATGGCGCGGATAAGGCGCGGCTGGCGGACATCGAGTTCGATGGGCTCGCGCGCCTCGGCCGCGCGCAGATGCTCGTGACCGTCGGCCTCAGGATCGGAGAGGCGTACACCGAGGCCGAGCTCAAGGCGCAGATCGAGGCGGATATCGAGCGCCTGTACCGGACGGAGGAGTTCGAGAGCGTCGGCCCCTTCGAAGACTGCCGCATCGAGGAGACGGGCGACGGCCTCCGGGTCACCTTCCCGGTGGTCGAGAAAAAGCGGGTCGCGACCGTCCTGATCCAGGGCGGCAAGTCCGTCGGGGGGGATGACTTCGCCAAGAATCTCCGCACGGGGCGCGGCAAGCTCGTGTCGCCCGGCGACATCCGCCAGGACCGCGAGACGCTGCTCAGGCGCTGCGCCGCCAAGGGGTACTTCTTCGCGGAGGTGGAGGCGGCGCTGGAGCCGGTGCCGCCGGGCGCCGTCAAGGTGACCTTCGTCGTCTCGCCCGGCCCGTACGTGCGCATTCACCGCATCACCTTCGTCGGCACGGCGCACGCCGAGGCCGGCGAGCTGTGGGAGCAGATGGAGAACCGGGAGCGGGATTTCTGGCTCTTCGGGCTCCTCCGGAGCGGCTACTTCAGCTTGCAGAAGATGGAATCGGACGTCAAGCAGATCCGGGCGTACCTGCGCAGCGAGAAGGGGCTTCTCAACGCGACCGCGGGCCTGGAGGAGATCGCCTTCGATCCCGATCGCGAGGCGATGTATCTCACGATCCGGGTGGAAGAAGGCCCGGTCCACGCCCTCAAGGGGTTCGACATCGCCACGGAGAGCGTGCCCGGCAAGGAAGCGCGTTTCAGCGCCGAGCGCCTCGTCGTCGAGACCAAAGCGGAGCGCCTGATCGGGCGGCCGTACAACGGAACCGCCCTGATGAACGTCACGAACAAGATCCTGTCCATGTACCGCGAGGACGGCTATCTCAACTGCCGGGTCGATCTGCGGGAGCCCCGCGTCGAGCTGGAGGGCAACGAGGCCGTGGCGGTGGTGCGCATCGAGGAGAAGAACCGCGTTTACGCCCGCCGCATCGACATTCGCGGCAACTACAAGAGCAAGGACGAGGTGATCCGGCGCGAGCTGGCCTTCGGGCCCGGGGATTTGGTCACGCAGTCCAAGCTGCGCAAGAGCGAGAGCAACCTGCACGAGCTGCAGTTTTTCGTGCCGGCGTCCGTCTCCATCCGGCCGCTCGAATCCACCGCGACGGCGGAGGGCACGGATTTCATCGTCCAGGCCGAGGACGGCAACGACGGGCAATTGCTCATGGGCATCGGCATGGCGAGCGATCTGGGCATCATCGGCAGCTTCGCCCTGAGGAAGCGCAACTTCGACCTCTTGGATTGGCCCTCGTCGCTGGCGGACATTCCGCGGTCCTTCACCGGCGCCGGCCAGATTCTCGCCCTCGAGCTCCAGCCCGGCGATCGCTACTCCCACTACCGGCTGAGTTTCACGGAGCCGTATTTCCTGAACCGCTGGTACGGTCTCACCCTCTCGGGCTCCCACGACATCTCCCGCCGGGACACGTGGGACAACAGCAACTGGGGGGGCGACATCCGCCTCAACCGCTATTTCACCTTCGAGCGGGACTTCTTTGCGAGCCTGGCCTATCGGTGGGATTACGTCGACATCGGCCGCATCAGGCACAACGCACCCCAGGATGCCCGCGACGTGAAGGGCGTGACCCGCGTGAGCGCGGCGTCCGTGGGGCTGACCTTGAACAAGTACCTCTACGATCCCCACGCCGGCCCGTACAAGGGCTACCGCCTGTGGACGAACTACGAGTACGCCGGCGGTTTTCTCGGCGCCAAAGTGGACCAGTGGAAGGGCCAAGCCGGCGCGGCGGGCTTCCTCCCCGTGTACGAGCACGAGGACGGCGCCAAGCACATCCTCATGGCGACGGCGACCTTCGGCTGGATGGAAACGCACCACAACACGCCCGAAGTGCCGATCTTCGAGCGCTTCTTTCTCGGCGGCCCCTACAGCCTGCGCGGGTTCCGCTCCTACGGCGTGGGACCCCACGAGAAGGGCGAGGAGATCGGCGGCACCGCCCTGGTGTACGGCACGGTGGAGTACACGTTTCCCCTCTTCGTCTACTTCCTGCGCGGCGTGGCCTTTTTCGATTGGGGCCAACTGGAGGGCCCGTACGAAGTGGGCGGCGTCCAGAAGTGGGACAACCATCGGCTGGCCATGCACCGCATGCGCACCGCCGCGGGCGCCGGGATTCGCATCAACCTCATGCCGCTCGGCATGCCCGTGCCGATCTCCTTGTACTGGGGCGAAGCTATCGAGAGCATGCCCGGCGACCGCAAGCACAACTTCCTTTTCTCCATCGGCGGGATCGGCTTCTGAGCCGGCGCGGCCCCGGCGCGGCGCGCGCGATTTCGGGGAACTTCCGCCCCGCCGCGCGGTCTGAGAGGATGCGACAGCCCGTTGCGGGCGGGAGGCGATCATGGCGAAGCGGATCGTGTTCGCGGCATGCGTGGCCGGCGCGGTATGGGCCAACGGCATCTTCATCCCCCGGCCGCCTGCGCCGGAGGGGCCGGCGGCGCAACCCGCGGCGGTCAGGAACGTGACCCTCAAGGTCGAGATCCGCGACCAGGCGGCGCACACCGCCGTCGAGGAGACGTTCTTCAACCCGAACGACTTTCCGCTGGAGGGCGCTTTCGTGCTCCCGATCCCGCCGGAGGCCCGGATCGACGCGTTCACCTTCTTCATGGACGGCAAGGAGGTGCGGGGCGAGATCCTCTCGCGCGAGGATGCCCAGAGGTACTACCGGGACATCGTCGCCCGCCTGATCGATCCCGCGCTGCTGGAGTACATGGACAAGGGGCTGGTGCGGGTGCGCATGTTCCCGATCCCGGCGCGCGGCGAGGGCAAGGTGCGCTTCGCCTACACCCAGATCCTGTCCAGCGAGGCGGGGCAGCTTGCGTACTACTATCCCTTCGGCACGAACAAATTCTCCTCGGCGCCCCTCGAGCAGGCCGTCATCGACATCGCCGTGCGCTCGTCGGTGCCCCTCAAGGTCATCTACTCCCCGCGGTACGAGGTGGACGTCGCGCGCCGCGGAGAGACGGAGGCGCGCGTGAGCTTCGAGCGGCGCGGCTTCCTGCCCGCCGACGACTTCGTCTTGTACATCGGGCGCACGGAGGCGGACTTCGGGGTTGCGTCCATCGCCCACCGCACCGGTTCCGAGGACGGCTACGTGCTCCTCGCCGTCGCGCCCAAGCAGGAGTTCGGGCCCGGGGGCATCCAGCCCAAGGACATCGTGTTCGTCCTCGACGTTTCGGGAAGCATGGCCATGGACCGCAAGCTCCAGCAGGCCAAGGAAGCCCTGTGTTTCTGCGTGCGCGCGCTGTCCCCAGAGGATCGCTTCAACCTGGTGGCGTTCAGCACCGCGGCCCGCCGGTTCAAGCCGGGCTTGGCCGACGCGGGCGGCCGGGCGGAGAAGGAGGCGCTGGAGTTCATCGACGGGCTGGAGGCCGTGGGCGGGACCAATATCGACGACGCCCTGGAAACGGCTCTGCGCCTGCGGCCGGAGGAGGGCGAGCGGCCGTTCATGGTGGTGTTCCTAACGGACGGCCAACCGACGATCGGCGTCACGGATCCCGCGGCGATCGTCCAGAACGTCGCCCGGCGCCGATCCGGGGCGCTGCGCCTCTTCGTGTTCGGGGTGGGCGACGATGTCAACACCGTGCTGCTCGACCGGCTGGCCGGCGAGAACGGCGGGACGCGCCGATATGTCCGGCCCGGGGAGAACCTGGAAGCGGGCATTTCCGCCTTCTACCAGCAGATCGCGCGCCCGGTGTTGTCCCAGGTGACCTTGAATTTCAGCAAGGGCGGCGTGTATGACCTCTGCCCGCCGAAGATCACCGACATCTTCCACGGCAGCCAGATCATCCTCACCGGCCGCTACCGGGAGCCGGGCGAGCAGGTGCTGGAGATCGCCGGCACGTGCGCGGGAAAGACTTACTCCTACCGCTTCCCGATCGCGCTGAAGGCGGAAGACGCGGAGGCATCCTACCTGCCGCGCCTCTGGGCGACGCGCAAAATCGGGTATCTCCTCGACGAGATCAGGCTGCACGGCGGACAATCCGAGCTCATCGAGGAGGTCAAGACCCTCGCCCGGCGTTACGGCATCGTGACGCCGTACACCTCGTACTTCGTGCACGACGACAAGGCGCTTGTCCGGGGCGGCGGGCCGCGGGCCGCGGCGGCGCCCCGCGCCGGGGGCGAAGG
>ERZ1026800.1901-NODE-1901-length-12396-cov-3.217051_pt1 | contig 12396 bp, 11 predicted proteins | sample MGYA00520873_ERZ1026800 | MGnify/ENA primary metagenome ERZ1026800 (study PRJEB33270, sample SAMEA104284475) | anaerobic digester metagenome | biome: Anaerobic digester microbiome; feature: mesophilic sludge digester; material: Anaerobic digester biomass...
GGTCAGTTATAAGTTATTCAGTTATATGTGAATCAGGCAGGTGATGAGAAAGAAAGGTACCTATACTCAAAGAGAGCCACAGGGAGGTAAAGTCCAGGAAGTAGCTGGCATAGATCCGCAAGCGATTCTAGCACTGATAATGAAGCATTGGTATTGGTTTGCTATTGCCGCCGCTATTGCTCTGTTCTGTGCCTGGTTCTACGTCGGGCACACAATGCCGGTATTCCAGACTTCGATATCCATTCTGATTAATGAAACGGAAGACAGACCGCTGGTCGACAACTCAGCGCTGTTGCAGGGTCTGGGTTTACCGGGTGGAATGAAAAATCTGGAGAATCAGATGATGATCCTACGATCAAGGGACCTGACAGAGAGGACACTAAAAGGTCTCCCATTCGAGATAGATTTCTACTATAAAACTTTAAGAAACAATCTCCCGATCTATCCGGAGGAACCTGTTAAGATTTTAGCTGCTGATTTGATGCCGCTTCCTAAGGACACAGAGTTCTCGATTACGTACCTTGGTAATAATCAATTCATTCTAAGGTCCGAGTCCAAGTATCTTGCCTATGAGAGAACTGGAACTTTTGGAGAACCAATTGATTTTTCCGGGAATTCTTTTACTATTGAATGCCGGAATGAGAAAGCATTTACCAATGATAAAAACCAACAGATCTTTTTCACTGTATACAGCCTTAGTCGTTTGGTAAATTATTACAGTAACCGGATAATGGTAGAGTTACTCTCAAGAGAAGGATCTATTCTCAAAATCAGTTTAACCGGTACTAACAGGACCAAGGATGCAGATTTTTTAAATGAGCATGTCCGGAATTTTCAGGCGATATCACTTGATAAAAAGAATATCGAGGCTGCACGGCGAATTCAATTTATTGATGACCAGCTCATAGGTATAACAGATTCTCTGCAACTAACAGAAAGCAGGTTGCAGCAGTTCCGGTCCTCTCATCGTGTGATGGATCTCTCTGCACAGGGACAATCTATTATTACTCAGGTGACTTTACTGGAAAATGAAAAGGCCCGGCTTAATCTGGAAGCAAATTATTATGATTATCTGGCAGATTACCTGAACAAAAGCGAGTCAGGAGAAATTCCTATTGTGCCTATGACTATGGGAATTAATGATCAGGGGCTGACTCGGCTGGTAGAGGAACTTGCTGCATTACAGGGTCAGATGGCAACGCGTGGTGCAGGAGAGCTGAATCCGCTACAGAAAAATCTGGAACAAAGAATCAACACGGCAAAAGCGAGTTTGCGAGAGACACTGAACGGTCTGCGACGAGCAAATAGTCTTGCACGCTCGGAAAATCAGCAACAAATCAATAGGGCCAACTCACAGGCATCAGCACTTCCGGTTACTGAAAGGCAATTGCTGGGAATTGAACGAAAATTCACGATTACTAATGAATTATATACTTATCTTCTGGAAACGCGTGCTGAGCAGGAAATGCAGAAAGCATCCAACAGGTCAGACAGCGAAGTAATTGATCCGGCCGACGAGCGATTCAGCATGATGGTTGCACCAAATCCGACCAAGATTTACTTTATGGGATTAGTTGCCGGATTTGCAGTGCCCTTCATAATACTGTTTATGTCATTCATCCTGAATAACAAAATCAAAGAAGATGATCTGAACAAAATTTCATGGATGCCTGTGGTAGGACATATCCCCCTGAACTCAGGAAAAGTAAATACGACTGTTTTTGACAGCCCGAATTCACCAATCGCTGAATCATACAGACTGTTAAGATCACGGATGCAATTCCTGACCCGCGATGCGAAAGCACCCGTAATCCTTGTTACTTCGTCCATGCCCGGAGAGGGCAAAACTTTTACAGCTGTCAATCTGGCCTCAGTATATAGCTTGCTCGACAAGAAGACAGTGTTGGTCGGGCTTGATTTAAGGAAACCGAAAATATATCAGGATTTTCAACTTAAGAATGACAAAGGTGTTTCTACCTGGCTGATCGGTAAGGACAAACTGAATGAAATAATTCAGAAGACTCCATATGAGAATTTAGCAGTAATCGCTTCAGGTCCTGTTCCGCCCAATCCATCAGAACTAATCGCGATGGATAAAACCAGGGACCTGATCAATACCCTCAAGAACGAATATGATTATATTATTATTGACTCTCCTCCGATTGGAGTGGTTTCTGACACGTTTCATTTGATATCCATTGCCGATTCCTGTTTGCTTGTAGTCCGACCAGGATTCACTCTCAAGGATGTCCTTGAAAGGACTCTGAATGAGATACATTCAAACGGAGCTAAAGGGGTTAGCCTTGTAGTCAACGGAATGAGATCTGATTACAAACACTATGGCTATGGAGAGAAATATGGATATACTACTGAAAAGGGGAAGAACAAGGGACTGGTGCGGATCCTGAACAGGTAACTCTTGCTATAAAGAACTTAAAAACTTATTTCGCAGTTGTCTGAACCGAAAATAATAGATTTACCCAGATTCTACGATCTGCGAGGGAATCTTTCTTTCATTGAGGAGGATACTCATGTTCCTTTCAAGATAAGGAGGGTCTATTGGATATATGATGTTCCAGGTGGAGAGCAGAGGGGGGGGCATGCCTTCCGGGAAACCAGTGAACTGATCGTCTCTCTCTCCGGTAGTTTTGATGTTGTACTTAAGGACGGGACCATGGACTGGAAATTCACACTGAACAGATCCTACTATGGCGTTCTTGTACCAAAGCTGGTCTGGAGGATGCTTGAAAACTTTTCAACAAACTCGCTGGCTCTAATTCTCTCTTCAACAGATTATTCCGAAGATGATTATATCAGGGATTGGTCAGAATACATTCAATTGGTCAAATGCTTATGATACAAATGGTTTCTGATATACATAATTGTAATGTAATTGAATTGCCGCGAGTTCACAACAGGGCAGGGAATATTACGGTTTTTCAGAATGAAGCGGGACAACCTTTCAGTGTTCGTCGGGTCTATTACCTTTATGACGTCCCCGGAGGCGCTGAGAGAGGCGGACACGCCCATAAGAATATTTTCCAGCTTATTGTAGCAGCAGGAGGCTCTTTTGATGTTATATTGGATGATGGCAAAAGCAGAAAAATTGTACCACTGAACAGGCCTTATTACGGATTAATAGTTATTCCCGGGATTTGGAGGGAGCTTGTAAACTTTTCCTCAGGCGCTGTCTGTCTGGTTCTGGCGTCGGAAAAATATGATCCCGAGGATTATATCAGGGATTACACAGAATTCATTAGGTTCAGGCAAGAAGTTGATGCTTACAGAAGTTGACAGAGACACTTTTGAGAAGATGTTTCCCTATGATCCGCACCCGTTTGTTTCGGGTGCTTTTTCTGAATTGAACCTTTCAAAAGTTGACAGAATCGTAAGACTAATGGATTCCGGACGGGAGTTGACTGTTGGTTTATTGGCCGGAATAAGGGCAGGTGCACTCCTCTCCCCATATTCAGCTCCCTTTGGCGGATTCCATTTCAAGAAGGAAAACGTTTACATTTCCGAAATTGACAGATTTATAGAGCTTCTCAAAGATTATGCAGAAGCCAGATCCTTAGACCGCATCGAAGTAGTAACACCGCCTGACATCTACAATGGTACTTTCACGGCCAAGGCAATTAATTCAATGGTCAGGAATGGTTTTCGATCTGTGTGCCCGGACATTACGAATTGGGTTGACCTGACGAAATTCAACGGAACATTTGGCCAGAAAAACAGCAGGGAGTATTTCAGACAGGCTCAGCGTAAAAAGCTTGAATTCAGTTTAGTGCGGGATCCGGCAGATCAGGAGATAGTCTATAATCTGATTCGCTTAAACAGGGCCAGATTCGGAAGGCCTATTTATATGACACTTGATGATATATTATCAACCGGAGAACTATGGCCGGTTGATTTTTTCAAGGTTCAGGCTGCAGATAAGCAGATTGTAGCTGCCGCAATCTTCTACCGTAACTACCCTGGTATATGTTATGCTGTATTCTGGGGTGACAATGAGGAAGGACGTCCGCTGAGAGCAATGGATTTTCTGGTGCTGAAACTGTTTACTCATTATAAGGAAGCGGGGTACAAGTATATGGACCTTGGTATATCAACAGAGACGGGGATTCCTAATGAAGGGCTGTTAAGGTTTAAGGAAAGTCATGAATCGGTTTCTTCTTTGAGATACAGGTTTGTTTTGGAACTAACTAAAATCTGATCAGTGTTCGTCATTAATCCTGATCCATACAGTCTGCCTTCATACCGGATCGGCCCTTTTTGTACCAGGGATCTTTCCATGAATCATGTTTTGCCTGACGATGACCTGATTGAAAGCTACTTTGCAGAGCGATTTGGTGCCGGGAAATACCTTTATACATATAACGGCCGCCAGGCGATCAGCACTGCTTTGGGGCAGTTCAATCTTAAACCGGACGATATTGTAACTATTCTGACTTCATCAGGTAATTACTACATTAGCAGTTGTGTTACCATTGAGATAGAGAAGTACTGTAAATGGTCAAGGGAAATCCTGCCTGGAACAAAGGTTTTGTTCGTTAATCATGAGTTCGGATATCCTTACCCTGGGATGAAACATCTCAGGGATCTCAACCTGCCTGTCATTGAAGATTGCGCGGGTTCTTTTTTTTCGTCTGACGAAGAAGATACGATCGGTAAAACGGGAGATTTTGTTATATACAGTTTTCCTAAAATGTTCCCTATACAGGTCGGAGGTATTCTTGTTGCACAGGACAAAATTAAGGATATTAAGGTAATGGATCAACAGCCCGGAATTGTCCGTTATATGAAAAATGTTCTTTCAAAGTATATTAAAGAGAAAGATTCTATCATAGGGCGAAGAATTACCAATTATATGACACTACGAAGCATGTTCGATACATTGGGTCTGCCTGAGAGGTTTGTACTGGCAGAGGGGAATGTCCCGGGTGTGTTTATGTTCAAAACGGGTAATTATAAAATTGACCTTCCTGAACTCAGAAAGCACTTTTGGGCACACGGTATCCAATCCAGTGTCTTTTATGGTGACGAGGCATACTTCATTCCTGTCCATCAGGCTTTGACTGCGCTGGACCTTGAGTATTTTTATGAAGTCATGAAAGTATTTCTTAAAAAGAACTGTCAATGAAATATTCGAATATCAATCTTGGAAAAGATGTTGAGATTGACGTCTCATCCTCGGTCAACAATGTCATTATCGGAAATAATGTCAGGATTGCCAAGAGGTGTTCTGTTTTTGGGAGTCCCGATAATCTCCTTGAGATTGGATCAGGCTGCTATGTTGGTATGAACAGCATGTTAAATGGCTTTGCGGCAAAACTTATAATCGGATGCAATGTCAGTATAGCTCAGAATGTCAACATAATGGTTGACTCAGGACCGAATGCATCGGAACTTATGCAAAATGTCTTTCCGATAATCAGAAAATCTGTGAGGATCGGAAACCATGTCTGGATAGGCACAGGGTCAATTATCATGCCTGGTGTTTCCCTGGGAGACTTCTGTATTGTGGCGGCGAATTCATATGTAAATGAATCTTTTGGTCCTTATTCTATTATAGGTGGTAATCCTGCAAAAATTATCCGGAGTTTTACTGATGAGGAAAAAAAGAAAATGGAGGGAATGTGATTAAATTTCTTGATCTGCAGAAAATTACATCCAGTTTTGAGCCTGAATTGTCAGCTGCTTTATCTGGAGTTCTTAAGAAAGGTTGGTTTATACTGGGAGAGGAAACCGCTTCCTTTGAGAGAGAATACGCCGCATATATCGGATGTAATCATTGTATCACTACTGCAAACGGCCTGGATGCTCTGCGCCTCATTCTGAAAGCTTACATTGAGCTGGGTGGAATGAAGGAAGGCGATGAGGTTATTGTACCGGCTAACACATTCATTGCAACTATTCTCGCAGTTACAGACAACAGGCTCAAACCGGTTTATGTTGAGCCTGACCTTGATACTTACAACATAGATCCTGATAAGATTGAAGGTGCAATCTCAAATAAAACCAGGGCAATAATAGTTGTTCATCTCTATGGTCAGGCATCCTGGTCAGAGAAACTTAGGCAGATCGCCAGTACGCATAATCTTAAAATCATTGAAGATAATGCTCAGGCAGCAGGTGCAATGACAATGGTTCATGAATCCGGTCCTCAATCAACAACCATGAAGAGTTCTGTGTACAGGCGCACAGGATCACTTGGGGATGCCGCCGGCCACAGCTTTTACCCGGGAAAGAATCTTGGCGCATTGGGGGACGGAGGCGCTGTAACTACTGATGATCCCGACCTTGCTTCTATGGTAAGATCCCTGGCGAATTACGGTTCGGTAAGAAAATATGTTCATAATTATAAAGGCCTCAATTCACGTCTGGATGAATTGCAGGCAGCGGCTCTCAGGGTAAAACTTCCACGCCTCGATTCAGATAATCAGCATCGGAGGGAAGTGGCTGAATACTATCATATGAACATCACAAATAAGTTGATTGTTTTACCTGGTGTGAACAGACGTCAAACTACATTAACTGATCGATTGCCCTATGTTTCACTCCCAGTGGGTGAGAATCCCGGTCATGTATGGCATCTTTTTGTGATTCGCCATCCTGAACGTGACCGGTTGATGGATTATCTGGAGCAACAAGGAATTCAGACTCTGATTCATTATCCAATCCCGCCGCACCTTCAGAAAGCATACTCTGAATACTCCGGCCTGAAATTGCCGATAACCGAACAAATTCATAGGGAAGTACTCAGTCTTCCTATCAGTCAGGTTATGACTCAGGATGAAGTAAAAGCTGTTGTCAGGGCAATAAATGATTTCGAATAACCACTTATAGGCTCTGTCAGTCAAATTAACTACTCATATCCGGCTTAAATTGCAATCTGGCAAGGGTCAATCTGAAAATTTGAAGGACTCGCTTCCTGAACCATCAACGGGAGATCTTGAATCAGAGCGTTCATCATATCGCCAGATATTCAAGGCAACTTCTATCTTCGGCGGTGTACAGGTTTTCAATATCCTGATCGGGATTATCAGGGTTAAGTTTGTTGCGGTACTCCTTGGAGCAAAAGGTGTTGGAGTAATCGGACTTTTAAATTCACCACTTCAGCTAATAATCACTGTTACTGGTCTTGGTATTGCATTCAGCGCTGTAAGGGACATCTCAGCTGCCAACGGCACAGGGGATAAGATATCAATATCCAAGACAATCAAGACTCTGCGCCAATGGTCATGGCTGACCGGAATATTTGGGGCTCTTGTGACCGTTTCCCTTGCTCCTGTGCTAAGCCAGTGGTCGTTCGGCAACAGGGAGTATACATGGGCTTTTATCTGGCTTTCAATTACAGTCCTGCTCCAGGCCATCAGCAAGGGTCAGAGTGCAATTCTGCAGGGTACCCGTCGGCTGAAGGAGATGGCCAAAGCAGGAGTAATAGGCTCATTGCTTGGACTTGTAACCTCTGTCCCTTTATACTATTTTTATGGGATCAGGGGAATTGTACCGGCATTGATATTAACAGCAATAACAGGATTGCTCCTTTCCTGGTATTTTTCCCGGAAAGTCCCCGTTGAGAAGGTCAGGCTCACTTCTGATGACTTCATTAAGAGGGGAACGGAGATGGCTAAACTGGGGATATCAATGACTGTGGCTGGTTTTATAGCATCACTATCAGGTTATATACTGAATGCATTTATTAGTAATCATGCTGGGATAGAGCAGGTTGGTCTGTACAATGCAGGCTGGGGGGTGGTCGGTCAATATACTGCAATAATATTTGCAGCTATGGCAACAGATTATTTTCCACGCCTGTCAGCTATACAGGCAGATAATACCAGCGTTAGAAATCTGGTAAACCAGCAGATAGAAGCAGCCTTGTTAATAGTAACACCGCTGCTTGTTCTTTTAATTGTCGGCATGCCGTTAGTGGTTCGAATTCTTTACACGCCGGAGTTTCTGCCGGTTGTCATGTTTGCTGTTCTGACACTTATCGGAATTCCCTTTAAAACTATCTCGTGGGCAATGGGTTACGTTTACCTGGCAAAAGGTGATGGTAGACTTTTCATGATAATGGAGATAGTATCAGGAATTGTAATACTTGCTTCAAATCTTCTTCTTTATTACTTCTTCGGACTCAATGGATTGGGATTGTCGTTCATAATAACCTATTTTCTCGGGGTATTATTCTCCTATTATGTACTAAGGCATAAGTATGATTTCAGAATGCCGGGGAAATTTATAAAACAGTTCTCCATATTATTTATGCTGATAATACTGACATTTGGTACAGTGTTTATTCAACCTGAGTTGTACAGGTATCTTACTGGTGCCATGGTTTGTCTTGTTTCCGGTGCATATTCTTTCATTAGGCTTAAAAACCTGATGGCATTGCAGATGTCATTTCTAAAAGGGAGTAAAAAACAGTAGACTGTATTAAAAAATACTCCTTTAAACTATATTCTTATTAATCTTTGATTTCTAGAGGTTTGTTGTACTTTAAGCTCGTTGATTCTTAATAGTCACTAACAGCTTGAATATTAATAACATAAGATGATATAAGTCTTGATTTTAACTTAGGTTTTGACTAAATTTGATCAATACCCTGTAAATCATGTTAAAGAAATTGCCCGTACAGCCTCAGCTGGAGATGTTCAAGACGGTACTTGAGAGCTTCATTAATCCGGAGCATGAGCTTTCCCTGTTTGCAAAGGAGATAGACTGGGCAGCGTTGGAGAAGGAGTTTGCACCCCTCTATTGAACAGAAGAGCGACCGTCTATCCCTATCCGGAAAATAGTGGGACTATTGTTGCTCAATCAGATATACAATCTCGGTGATGTGACAGTAATGGAGAGGTATATAGACAATCCATATTGTCAGCACTTCTGTGGTGAGATCTACTTTCAATACAAGTACCCGTTTGATCCCAGCGACTTTGTCCACTTCCGCTGGACTAATCGGAGAAGAAGGGATGAAGAAGATCTTCAAGCAGATCATAGATCTGTTCGGCAGGGAGAAGGTACAGAAAGAGGTAAAAGAGGTCAGGGTTGACACAACTGTCCAAGAGAAGAACATCACCTTCCCCACAGACCGGAAGCTTACGAAAAAAGTGATTGATCACTGGATGGGTATTGCAAGGAAAGAAGGTATTACACTGAAGCGGACCTATACTTTTGAGATCCGGAAACTGAAGCAGCAGCTACAGTTTGCACGAAAGCTAAAGGATCTGAGAAAGCACATCAAAGCGGAGAAGAAGCTTCATGGATTAGCCTTCAAGCTCTATCGGGACGTGGTTAACCACCTTAATCCTATCCCCATGTCATATAAAGAAGAGCTGGATGTTTTATACCGTGTACTGACCCAGCAGAGAAATGACAAGAACAAGATCTATAGCATCCATGAGCCTGAGGTTCTGTGCATATCAAAAGGGAAAGAGCATAAGCAGTATGAATTTGGGAACAGGAGTTCATTTGCCTATACCCGCGGCTCAGGGATAATAGTTGGAGCCATGACAATAGAAGGGAATGCATACGATGGGCACACACAGCTGGAGCAGGTAAAAGAGCTTACGGGCGGCAGGATCAAAAATGCCATCGTTGACAAGGGCTATCAGATCAAGGGCGGAATACGTGGAGTAGACATAGTGATGCCAAAGAACCTCAAGCGTGAGAGTTATTACCTGAAGAAGAAGAGAGAGGAGCGTTGCCGGTCAAGGGCCGGCATAGAGGGCCTGATATCACACCTGAAACATGATCACCGGATGCTGAGGAATTACCTCAGTGGTGCAGCCGGGGACCAGATCAACACATTACTGGCAGCTACGGCATACAATATGAAGAAGTGGATGTGGCTGAAGAGGGACGAAATCTTCAGCTTAATTTTACGCTGGATTTTCCAGGCACCTGTTTTGGCTCCTGTAAATCCCCTGCGCTAACCGAGTAATGAAAAACGTGTATTGATAAGGATCAACTAAGCTCAGGAAATTTGTGACTACGCCAGATTCTAGAATGGTTTCTGTTATTGTTGTGACCTACAACTCATCTAAGTTTATCTTGGAAACGCTTAATAGTATTAAACAACAAACATGGAGTTCGATCCAATTAATCATTACTGATGACTGTTCATCCGACAGCACAGTCCAGCTTTGCCAAGACTGGCTTGCAGCTAATAGACTTCGATTTAAAACAAGTGACATAATCACTTCACATAATAATACTGGCACTGTAGCAAATTGTAACCGGGGATTACAGGCTGCATTAGGTCGTTGGATCAAGTTTTGTGCCGGTGATGATGTATTAATGCCGAATTGTATCAAGGACAATATGGCTTTTGTGCATAGAAATACCACAATAAAAGCCCTCTTTTCGTATTGCCGAATGTATAATGAACAAGTAGATGAAGATCACTTTGTAGGAAGAAACCCCGGAAAGTATCCATCTCACATAATAACAAAAGCAATAACTGCTGAGGAGCAGTACAAATTGTTGTTATCCAGTAACAGAATCCCATTCACCCCCTCTTTTTTTATTGAATATGAAACGCGGGTAAAAAATGGCCTGCTTGATGAGAAATTCCCGTTCGCTGACGATTATCAGCTATTCTTAAGTTTAACACGAAACGGGACAAAATTATACTTTATGGAAGAGGAAACCGTTAAGTACAGACTTCATCAAAACTCAAAGAGTCAGCAAATGCTAGACTCCGTGGTAAATCCCATGTACTTTGCTAATGAACCATGTATGAAAAAATTATCATATCCCTATCTTCCATGGGATGTGAGATACTTCAAATCCACAAGTTGGACCCTAAATCAAATATTTAGGATAAGCTTCTTTAATCGGAAGAACATTTTTAACACATTCCTGCATTACTTTCTGAATAAAATAATGAATCCTTTCTCATGGATTATCTTTATTAAGACTAAATTGTTTAGCAAATACAAGAACAACCCTTTTTATAAGTAACAAATAATAGAATGAAAATATTCCGGATATACAAAGGCATTTCCGAACGGCTATTTCTTTATACCAGGCGAGTATTGAACTATATATTGATATTAAGGAAGAAATATCCGGCGGTAAAAAACACAAAAGATACAATAGAAGCCATTATTGATAGGAAATTATCGGTTTCCCGTTTCGGTGATGGAGAGCTTATGATCATCAATGGTTCAGGCTGGGGATTTCAAAAATATAATCCTCATTTAGCCACACGTTTAAAAGAGATTCTAAAATCGGATGAGGCTAGAATTGCTATTTGTTTGCCAGATGTTTTTCAGACGATAAGAATATTTACTTAAGTTGCTAAAAATTTTTGGTTCCTTCATATTTTGGATCACCTTCATCAATGGAATAGATTGATAATATGTAACAAGCCATATTATGATACTCAATTTACTAGATTCTATATGGACCTAAAAGACAAGGATTGTTATCCAGGTGAAATCATTTATATGATAAAGCTAATTTGGGAGGATACAGATTTGTTGATCGTTGAAGGAGCTGGGAGCAGATTGGGGTATGGTAATGATTTATTTGCCAATTCAAGATCTATTCAAAGGATAATCTGTCCTGCAGAAAATGCTTATTGTAAATATGAAGAAATATTTGATACTACGATAAAGTATGCTAATGGAAAACTTGTGCTTATTGCATTGGGAATGACAGCAACTGTACTTTCTTATGATTTAGCAATGAAAGGATTCCGAGCTATAGATATAGGTCACGTTGACATTGAATATGAATGGTTTAGAATGAAAGCATCTAAGAAGGTGCCTGTGAATCATAAATATATGAATGAAGTCAGTTGCAGGATTTTTGATGAAATAGAAGATGCAGAGTATGTGAATCAGATAGTAGCTAGTGTAAACTAATATACTTAATGCCTTGTCAAAAAGATTGTCTATAATTATCCCCATGTACAACGTTGAGTTATTTATTGAGCGTTGTATTGAAAGTCTTGAGAATCAAAATCTATCGAAAAGCGATTATGAAATAATATGCATCAACGATGGTTCTCCGGATAGATGCAAAGAAACTATTGAAAGATTGCAGGAACGGTATTCCAACATCATTCTTATCAATCAGGAAAACCAGGGAGTATCGACAGCCAGAAACAGAGGAATTGAAGTGGCTGACAGCGAATATTTTCTTTTTATTGATCCGGACGACTACATCAGGGAAAATAGTCTTGGTTTGGTACTAAATCATGCTGAAGATAATCACGCCCAGGTTTCATTCCTTGGATTCACATTCCTAAATGCTGACGGATCGGTAAGGCAAGAAGTTCTTTATGATAACCCGGGTGGAATTACATATAACGGGATAGAGGCTTATTTCATGACCAGGAAGGATGATCCCCCTGATCCTGACAGGATGTGGGCTGTACTCTTT
>ERZ1026800.1905-NODE-1905-length-12371-cov-2.534629_pt1 | contig 12371 bp, 8 predicted proteins | sample MGYA00520873_ERZ1026800 | MGnify/ENA primary metagenome ERZ1026800 (study PRJEB33270, sample SAMEA104284475) | anaerobic digester metagenome | biome: Anaerobic digester microbiome; feature: mesophilic sludge digester; material: Anaerobic digester biomass | place...
AATCAAAACATTTTATGATTCACTTTCTAGTCACATCTAAATAATCTTGATATTACAAATCATCATTATGTGAATTGTAATGAATATCCAGATTGTATGGCGGCGAAGTAACAATCAAATCTATAGTATTGCTTTCAAATGATTTAAGAACTTCTTTGCTGTCACCAAGATATGTTTCAGTTTTTCCTCCCCCAGTGTGGACGTGGAGCAGGTCGCATATATCTCTTCGTTCGGTTTTATCGATAATATCCGGCAGTAAGCTTACAATAAATACAATCTGAAAAATTCGCCATTTATCAAATTTGCTTGAAAAGACAAATGTTTTATTCATTAAAGCAAAAGCTTTAAATGCGTTTTCATTGGTTTCCAATTCGTTTAATCCATCTAAAAATCTTTCTCGTATCCTCTCGAAATGATCTGCATTACTTCGATATCGTAAATCAGAATTATATTTTTCTGATTCTTTGTATTTTTTAATAAAATTAATGGTTTCATCGGTGATGACCTTGGCGCATCTATCCTTTGGAAAGCCGAATATGCCAGCGCTGATAGCAGGCATCGAAATTGTCTTAAAACCTTTTTCAACGGCAAGCTTTAAAACGTTTTGCACGGCATTTTTCAGCTTGTTTTCTTCATCTCCCTCTCCCCAGCGCGGGCCTACTGCATGAATTACATATTTGGCCTTAAGCTTGCCGGCAGATGTTATGGCGCAATTGCCTACAGGTACAAAACCAATTTTATCACTTTCTTCCTGTATAATATTGCCTCCTTTTCTCACAATTACACCAGCGACCCCACCGCCATGCTGAAGATGAGAGTTGGCAGCATTTACAATGGCATCCACGTTGCTTTCCGTCAGGTCACCCTTTATGATGTTTATACTTGTTTTCCCTATTAAAATGTTTTTTACAGTTTCCATATTTACCCCCGGTTTTATTAAAACTGTTCAACGTTCAATGTCCAACGTTCAATGTGTCAAGTTGTGACAACAAAAAACGTTTTCTATATTGGTATTTGTTCCATAATTGTAATATAAAATGGAGAAATGGAAAAGAGAAAAGACCGACTCAACGATCCCATCGAAACGATTAAAGGGGTTGGTTCAAAAATTTCTGCCAAATTTAAAAAAAGGGGGTTAGAGACGGTAGAAGACATATTTTATCTTTTACCTGTCAGATATGAAGACAGAAGGGATATATGCAATATCTGTGATGTAAAAGAGGGCACAAAGGTATCGGTCTTGGGGGAGATTGCTGCCTATAAATCATTATTTTTCAGGCATTCGAGAAAGAAGGCGTTTGAAATTGTTGTTGATGATGGAACCGGTAGCTTGTCTATAAAACTGTTTCAGTGGAATAATAACTATTTGCGAAATATATGTCATAAAGGCAACCGCCTGCTGTTGTCTGGGGAGATAAGCAGGTTTGGTGTACAACTCCAGATGGTTCATCCAGATATAGCTGTCATCGACGATGAAGGTGAAATAACGAATTACCAGATGATCCTGCCTGTTTATCCGGAGATCGAGGGTATGAAACAAGGGGTTTTAAGAAACATTATAAGGCAGGCGTTTGAAGATTTCGGTGGATATATTAGAAGCGTTGTTCCGGGATGGTTAGAAAAAAGGTATGGAATGATTTCGCTTGCAGAGGCGTTCAGACGGATCCATTTACCCGTGGACTCAGATGACAGAAGCCAGAGGTCAGAGTTCAATGAAAAAACAGAATCCAGAGGCTTAGAACTTGAACCGTATATTGCAAAAGCTGAAAACCATGGTTCTGTAGAAATCCGCCGTCTTATTTTTGAAGAGTATTTTTTGTTCCAGATGGTGTTGCTGATAAATAAACGCGAGATAAAAGCAGACAAAGGCATACGTTTTAAAACGGACAGCGATCTATTGAGCAGGTTTTTAGAGATACAGCCTTTTGAATTGACAGATGCCCAAAAAAAGGTTCTGAAAGAGATAAAGCACGATATGGGGATGGGCGAACCCATGAACAGACTTCTGCAGGGGGATGTGGGGTGTGGAAAAACAATTTGTGCGGTCCTGGCCTCGTGTGTTGCTATCGATAATGGTTATCAGGTTGCCTTCATGGCGCCTACCGAGATACTTGCCGAGCAGCACTATCTTTCCGTACACAGGTTTTTTGATGAAGTGGACATACCTGTAGTTCTTCTGAGGGGCGGTCTCGGTAAGGAGAGAAAAAATATTATTGAAGGTATAGGTAGAGGAGATGTTTCTGTAGTTATCGGCACCCATGCGCTTATCCAGAAAGATGTGCAATTCCACAGACTCGGGCTTATCATTATCGATGAACAGCACAGGTTTGGAGTCATGCAACGCAGGAAACTAAGGATTCAAGGGGTCGAGGATTCAAGGAACCAAGGAAACGGCCAAGAGCAAGAGGTGAAAAAGACCCCTACTGGTTTTAAACCAAGCGCCCAAGCGACCCGCAGACCGGTACCACAGCCGCCCAGTGACGATTTTGTGCCTCACACACTTGTTATGACTGCTACGCCTATTCCACGCACCCTTTCAATGGTCATATTTGGTGACCTTGATGTATCGACCATTGACGAGCTTCCGAAAGGACGTCAGAAGATATGGACAAAGGTCTATCTTGAGAAGGACAAGCCCGCTGTTTACAGAATGATGGAGGAAGAGGCAAAAAAGGGCAATAAGGTTTATATTGTGTATCCTTTGGTTGAAGAGTCCGACAAGATGGATCTGTTGAATGTGAAGGAGATGGCAGGTTATTTGCAAAAGGAGGTTTTCCCGAATCTGAGAATAGATATCCTCCACGGACGGATGAAGCCTGATGAGAAAGAAAAGACAATGGAGAGGTTTAGGGGCGGAAAGATCGACATTCTGGTTTGCACAACGGTCATTGAGGTTGGTGTTGATGTGCCTGATGCTACATTGATTGTAATAGAGCATGCGGAAAGATTTGGTTTGTCACAGCTTCATCAGTTGAGGGGCAGGGTGGGGCGTAGTTCTCGACCGTCGAAATGTATACTCATTACGTCCACGCAAAGAACGGATTTGGCGACAAAAAGGCTGAAGGCGATGGAGAACACAACGGATGGTTTTGAAATAGCAGAAAAGGATATGGAGATAAGGGGGCCTGGTGATATCCTTGGTGTACGGCAGGCCGGGCTGCCTGATTTCAGGGTTGGTAATGTTGTCAAAGACATTGATATGATGATTGAGGCACGAAAGGTCGCCGAAGAGGCGCTCGATGTGTTAAACGATGACGAGCTTGATATTATTAAGGATAAGGCTAATAATCGCTGGAAAATGGACATCCATCTGGTGGATGTTGCATAATGTCTTTTATTGATAGAGATATCAATCCAACTGAAAATGCCAAAATACAGTTGATACCTGAGATAAAAAAGCTACCTTTTTAGCATATTCTATATTCTAACCTTATCTTTCGTGGGCATCAGAGGTCTTACCTGAAATTATATTTTTCATCTTGCAATTAGATTTATTTGCATTTATCATTGCAAGGTGATGTTAAATTAAAAAAACTATTCAGGAGGGCGTTATGCCGAAAACCATATCTGATAAAAACACGAAAACAGAGATACTCGAGGCTTACAATGAGATACTTCAAAAGATGAAAGAGCAAAAATCGATGGATGTTAAGGCGATAAAAAAAGAGACCGAGGACAAAGAGACGGTTAAAAAGGCTTCGATGCATTCGATTGAGGAGATAGTTAAAAAACTGGCGGATTTAAAACTGGATATCATCAAAGCAATGGATGACCTCGGGGAACAGATGATAAAAAAATACAAAGAATTCACTGAATTACAGAATGCCATAGAGATTGAGACAAAATCTATTGAGGATATATACAGTATAAGGGTAGAGGCTGAAACATTGATGACCCTTGTTGCGGCACAAAAGGAAAAACAGACATCCTTTGCGTCTGAAATGGAAAGCAAGAAAGTAGATTTCGAGAATGATATGTCACAAAAGCGTCTGCTGTGGAAGAAAGAGCAGGAAGAATATGAATTTGCAAAAAAGGAACGCGAAGCGCTCTCGAAAAAGGAACGCCAACGCGAAGAAGAAGAGTATTCCTATAGCCTGACGCTGAAGAGGAAGAAGGAGACAGATGCGTACGAGGAGAAAAAGAATACGCTCGAAAAGGCGCTTTCGGAAAAGAAGACTGCCCTCGAAAAGGAATTTGCAGAACGAGAGACGATAATATCTGCAAGAGAAAAGGAATTTGATGAGCTAAAGTTACGCGTTGAATCCTTCCAGAAGGAACTTGATAAGGCGGTCAAGGATGCAGAAAAGGCTGTAACCGAAAGGCTTACGTTTACATATAAACATGAAGCAGAGCTAACTTCAAAGGAGATTGAAGGTGAGAGGAAACTCTACCAGCAAAAGGTTGTTGCGCTTGAAACGAAGATCAAGGAACAGGATGATTTGATAAAACAGTTGACCCAAAAGGCAAACGAGGCAGGTCTTCAGGTTCAAAATATCGCTATAAAGGCTATAGAAGGAGCCACTCAGCAAAGACACGCATTTGAAAGAGAAAAATCAAAAGAGGTGTCATGAGAAAGGCAAAAATCGTATGTACGATAGGGCCGGTTACAGGCAGCGAAAGGCAGATTGAGGCGTTGATCGCAGCAGGCATGGATGTGGCGAGGTTGAATTTTTCACATGGTAATCACGCGAGCCACGAAGAGATGATTTGTAGAATCAGAAAGGCATCGAAGAAGCTGAAAAAGCAGGTAGCCATCCTGCAGGACTTACAGGGCATCAAGATAAGGGTAGGACGACTCAAGGGGGAAAAGGTAAGGCTTGAAAAAGGTGCCGATGTTACCATTATGAAAGGCGATGAAAAAGGTGATGGTAAAATAATTTTCATTGATTATCCCTGGTTGATTGACGATGCAAAAGTTGGCGATATTATCCTGCTTGATGATGGCCTCATGAAACTCAAGGTTACGAAAAAGGATCAAGATTCATTGGGCGCAATAGTAATAGAAGGAGGCATACTAAAAGAAAACAAGGGTGTTAACCTGCCCCATATGAAGATAAGTGCACCATTTTTTACGGAAAAGGACAAAAGAGACCTCGAGTTTGGTTTAAAGATGGGGGTGGATTATGTGGCACTTTCTTTTGTCAGAACATCGGTTGATGTAAAGGCCGTAAAGAAGTGGCTTATAAAAAAAGGGGCTAATATTCCACTTATTGCGAAGATAGAAAAGGAGGAGGCAATCCTCAATATTGATGGGATACTGGCTGAAGTGGATGGCATTATGGTTGCAAGAGGCGACCTTGGTGTCGAATTGCCTCTCGAAGAAGTACCCGTATATCAGAAGATGCTTATTCAAAAGGCTAATGCAGCAGGACGTATTGTTATTACTGCTACTCAGATGCTCGAATCGATGACGCAACATTCAAGACCTACAAGGGCGGAATCAACGGACGTGGCAAATGCGGTTATAGATGGAACGGATGCCCTGATGTTATCTGCTGAAACGTCAGCAGGAAAATATCCCATAGAAGCGGTAAATGTAATGAACAGGATTATCTCTTATACGGAGCAGGCATATACAAGGCCATTTGACTCTTCCTTTGCCGATGCGGGGCAGGGAGATCTCGAATATCCAATCGGAAAAACAACGAAGGAAAATTATTTATCAGATACAGCAGCGGGATACGAATTACCAAAGGCTATTGCCCATGCGGCATCGAGAGCGGCTGAAGAAACAGGCTCAAAATCGATTGTTGCCTTTACAAAAACCGGATTTACCGCCCACCTGATATCAAAATTCAGACCTTCAAAGCCGATTATTGCATTATCACCTGATGAAAAGGTTGTAAGGCAGATGTCTATATACTGGGGTGTTATCCCTTTTTTGATAAAATATATGGAAAACACTGATGAACTTATAAGAGAAGTGGGACGTTATATGATGCTTATAGGGAAGGCAGCGCCAGGTGACAGGGTTGTTATAGTGGCAAGCCTTCCTCCTTCATTATCGGGAAAGACAAACTTTATGAAGATACATGAGATTATTCAGTAGTTGGTGAACTTTCTGGATCGTAATATTTATAACCGTTTCGTCCAGTCTGTTTGACTATGTACATGGCGATGTCCGCATTCCTTATAAGCGTTTCTGAATCTGTTCCGTGGTTAGGGTATATGGCGATGCCTATGCTTGTGGTAATTGACAGAGTGTAACCATTTATTTTTACAGGGGGTTGAAAATCTTCAATTATCTTCTCGGTAATGACATTTACATCGTCTGTTTGTTTCAAGTCTGCAAATATCAGCATGAACTCATCGCCGCCCAAGCGCGCTACTGTATCGCCTTTGCGTATCTGTTTTGTGAGTTTTTTTGCAACTGCCTTAAGCAACAGATCCCCTACGCTGTGACCGTATGTATCGTTTATAAACTTGAATTTGTCGAGGTCGAGCATCATTACGGCGACCTTCTCGTCAAAACGTTCAGCGTGGGCTATCGACATAGCGAGACGGTCATTAAAGAGTGAACGGTTTGGAAGCCCTGTAAGTGCATCGTGAAATGCCATATATTTAATGGCGTCATCTGTTCTTTTCTTTTCGGTTATATCACGGACTATGCCTTGATACTGGATGATCTTTCCGTGTTCATCCTTTTTGCTTGAAATAGTCAAGAGACAATCCATAACTACGCCATTTGTCTTTTTCAGCTTCATTTCGAAATCTCTTACGAAATTGTTCTTTTTTATAGCATTTTTTAATTTTATACGGTCATTGGCGGTCAAATATGCAGCCTTTGCGTTTTTCTTGAGGGTTTCTTCCTTTGTGGATCCGAATAATTCTATGAAGGCTTGATTGATGTCTATAAATTTACCATTTCCGGTGGCGAAATAGATGGCATCGCGCGAACTTTCAAAAAGGGAACGGAACCTTTCTTCGCTTTCAATGCGTGCTCTTTCAGCCTCCCGTAATCCAGTTACGTCTTCAATCATTATAATTGCAGTACCGTCTCTGAGATATGTTGTCTTGAATCTGATATCTTTTATGTTACCGTTTTTACAGGTGACTTTAAATTCAACGGTTTTACCTTTTGTCTTCAAAAGGCTGTCTCTTTTCCATTCATTTAACACAAGCTCCCTGTATGCAGGATCAGGATATGCCTTTTTGAACCAGTGTCTTCCATCGGGGATATCCTCTATCGTATAGCCTGTAATCCTTGTAAACTCAGGATTTATGTAATCAAATTTGCCTTGTTTTCCTATAAGCATAATGCCTTCCGGAGAATTTTCAAGGATAAGAAAAAACGTTTCCCGTTCTTTGTGTAATAACTCCTCTGCCCTTTTTAACTCTGTCAAATCTTCAACAAAAATGATCGCCTTTTTTTTGCCTGCCTCTTCGAAGGGTATGCCTACATAGTTTCGAACAGTTTTTTTGTTGCCGAAATGAGACGTATATTCGACTGGCCCCATTGAAAACGGTATACCTTTTAATGTTGAACTGATCTTTTCTGATAGTCCCAGTTTTTCATGGATTGGCAGCTCAAGGGTATTTATAAGCATAAGTTGCTCTTTGCTTGTACCTGACAGAGAGATCATCGGTTGGTTGGCATATTCGATAAAACCTTCCTCGTTCACTATGTAGATGCCAAATGGAGCATTTTCTATGATGGAGCGGAATGTCTGATATGCGTTCCTAAATGCGGTTTCAGCATCTTTTCTGCTTGTTATATCGATTACAGTGCCTTCGTAATGGTCAATCGCACCATTTTTGTCATAAATTGCCCTTGAACTGATAGAAATCCAGATTTTATCCCCATTCTTTTTATATACCTGTGTCTCGAAACCTTTTATAAAACCGTTTGATTCGAGAAGTCTCCTGTATTTCATACGTTCAGAGGGGTTTACATAGTGATGTTTTGCGATGTCTGTAAAAGTTTTCATCATATGCTCAGGGAAATCGAAACCCATCATAATTGCAAGCGCAGGATTGATACTGATGAAACGACCGTCAGGCGTGGTCTGGAATATGCCTTCAACTGCATTTTCAAAGATGCCTCTATATTTTTCCTCACTCTCCTGGATCTGTTGTTGTGCCCTTTTCCAATCGGTAACATCTCTGACGGATTCTATGGCCCCTACTATATCGCCTTTGGAATCAAAGAGTTTTGAGGCTGAAGCCCATAGATATGCGCCTTTGCCCCTGTACATTTCTGGGATAAAAACCTCTACGTAGTAGGTATTTCCAACCTTGTGTACAAAATCGTATTTTTTTTCTAGCTCAATATCTGTTTCAAACAATAAATCGATAAGGATAGGTCTTTTTTTGCCGTAAAATGGCTCTGCATATGCGTAATTACCTTTACCGAGCATCTTATCTTTTGGGAATCCTGTCATTTTTTCTATTGCCCTGTTCCAGGCAACTATCTTCCTTTCGCTGTTAATAACAAATGTTGCATCTGGAAGAAAATTGATGATATCAAGAAACTGTTGGTGGGTTGTGCGCAACTCATTTTCAATCTTTTTGTATTTTGTGATATCTGTGAAGTTTTCAAACAGGTATTTCTGCCCATCTAATGACACAGGTACAACGCTTTTGGCGATCATTATCTCTTTTCCGTACCTATTTAACAACGTACATTCAGAATCATCAATGGTCTGCCCTAAGTCGCTGACTGGACATCTACCTATTTCGCTCGGGCATATGAATTTGTGGCAGATGTTTCCAATCACCTCTTCCCTTGAAAAACCTGTAAGGGTTAAGGCTGCATTGTTAGCCTCTACAATCTCGTGGGTTTTTTCATCGATCAGAAAGATGCCTGTTTTTATTGATGAGATTAATATGTTAAGCAAATCATCATAATCTGGTATAATGGTGTTCCCCCAATTTAAAAATTTTCCATGTTAATTGATTGTAAAATCAACCAAGGTATAAATCCTTATCCAGTTTTATATCGATACCTTTTATTTTAGCCGAAAATTCCTGTTTATCGAGAGCAAACAGAGGGCTTATTTCAACCTTTATATCGGTTGGAACATTAAACCCTTCAGATTCCAGCCAACCTCTATAGAGGTTAACCATATCGATGCGTGCTGTTTCGACTGAATCTGACCCTTCGCTGTTCTTTACGGGAGAAAACTCCTCCTTACGGATAACCTCCAAAAAACATGTATTTTGGGCAAAAGATATTGCATCAAATACAAAGGTTTCAAATTTCCAACCGGTGGTCTTTATCCTTTTCTTATCTGATGTAATTGAGTCGATGTGCTTTACTGCACGGTGATAGGGAAGTGCAAAACCATGATAATTAAGACGTTTTATCAGACCAAGGTTTATAACGTGTATTGCGGTATTGCCTGCCCAATAAAGGATATTCCCATATTCATCTACAGCCTTCATATCATCTTCTTTCATATCGCTATATTCAATGATGGCGCCCTTACCATCTTTCTCTACGCAGACGCCCACCTTTTCAGCTATGTTTTTACGCCGTACGACCTTTGTTGAAATTTCAGCACCTTCCATCCTGTGGTAGCCGAGAAATGCCGGATCAACTATAGTTACAAGCGGGTTGTCCACCTGACAGTAAAAAAGCTCTGTAATTCCATTGTTTATCAAACGTGTAAGAATGCCCGTATCATTAAGTGCCTTTAGAGACCCGCCATGTCCATCCGGGTTTTCGAGTATGCTTATATCGTCTTTCAGAATGAGTTTTCCTTTTGGGGTGATGCTTGGCAGCCTTCCCTGTTGAAAGAAGTGAACATGTTCGTTATTAAGACCAAAAAACCCGTTTTTGCGGAAGGATTCAACCGTTTCATCATGATTTTCATGGCTTGTCATAATCAGAAGAGGTATTTCTGTATTGTAACGGGCAGACGAAGCCTTCATCTGTTCACAGAATAATTGGAAGAGGGATTTTTTCTTAATAGGCGACAGAGGAAGGGTGCCTTTGGGACCGTCAAAACCGAGTCTTGTGCCTTGACCGCCAGCAACAATCAGGACAGCGGTCTCGTTTTTGCGTATTAGAGATTCTCCTATTTTTTTAGCCTCTGCGTGACGCCAATTTTCTGTGTCTGTTTTTGGAATTGTAATTACATGTGCAGGTTTTATATCGCTTGAATGTGTTTGAGTTGGTTTTTTGTGCATAAAATTTTCATATATTTTAAAAACAATATCCAGATTTGTCCGGTGCAGGTTATCGAGGAATTGTCTTTGTTTTTCTGAAGTGAGTTTTTCGTAATGGTCTATAATGTGTTGCTGATTATATACCTCAAGTGTTTTTAATAACGTTTCTTCGCCCATATTCCCTCTCTGTGTTATATTATAGCACGCAAGCTTAAAATCACAAATTATTTGACCTTTTTAAACAGAGTCATTTTTTTCTAATTTGGCTTCGTAGTGCGTCGCGAGACCTTTAAAAGACAGCATACCCTCTTTGTATCTTTTGTCTTGTATTCCGATACTGAGAATAAGCCTTTCTGTTTGTCGTTTAATCATATGTTATATCGATGTTATCAATGTAATACGACAGTTTTTCAGTCCATTGTTTTATTGCTTCCGCATCTTTGTCTTTAGCGGTGGTTTCCAAAGAGGCACCTATCCTGGTAATTTCGTCAAACCCATAGCCGCCCCCGGAACCCTTCATGCTATGACCAAGTATGCGTATGCTTTCAAAATCGCTCTTTTCAAGGGCATTGCGAATAGATATGATGTCTTTTTGTCTGTTCTCTATATAGCCAGGGATGAGGTCTTCAAGGTCTTTATCGATATGGACGGCAAATCTTTTGTCTTTTTTTGTACTGTTATCCTGGGTCATGATTATGTCCTCCATTTTTGTGTTATTGTGGCTCTGTGTCTATTTTCTTTATCGAAATCGCTGGAGAACTTCAATAACATCACTAAGTCAAACATAAACCTCATTACATTGATCACACGTAAGTTAATCAGTCCACATTGGTAAATCAATCTATGTTAGCTACTCAATCTACATTAGCTAATATAGCATATAACACTTGTCAAGGGTATTTTAAAGCATAAAGGGTCAGTTGCGTTTATTGCGTTTCTCTGGTTTCTCTTGTTTTTTGCCAACCTTCCAACCCTCTATCTGACCTCTGATCTCTGTCTTCTGTCTCCTAAATCAGAATTCAGAAATCCTAAATGCTTTTATCTCTCGCAGAGCCCGCAGAGCCCGCAGAGAAAGACGAGATAGACTTGTGGCCAGAATTCAGAGACAGACGAATTCTGTCCACACTTCATGCCCTTCGGGCAGAAGTATTCAACAATTTGCACCTTTACCTTTTAATTATTTTCATGTTTTCCATTGCTTCTTCTTTTTCTTTCATTCTTTGTTGATAAATGGATTCAATACTTATGCTTTTTGCAATTTCTTTAAATTTATCCATATTCATTTCCGGATTGAATTTTACTACCAAGCTTTTTATTTCATCCTCGGTAAGAATTGGCCTTTCAATAAACCAATCTCTATATTTTTGTGCAGCATCTGCTGAATCGATTTGGAACATTTTAACTTCAACATCATCAGTGTTAGAACCTAAAGGATTACCAGTTAAAACGTTATAAGCCCTTATTAGAGAGAGACCACAGCTAATCCAATGACCACCAGAAACTGCAGCTGCACTTCCCTCTTTTATGTTATCAAGAACACTTAGTGAAATATCTGTACCAGTAACGAATATTTTACCAACTTTATTTAATCTCTTAACTGCTTCAATAGCTCCCATAGTATATGGTCCACCAGTTCCGTAAACACAATCAACTTCTGGATGGGCTGCTATTAATGATTCCAAAGCTTTTGCCGATTCTTCAGCTGTATACAAATCCCATTGAGTTGCCAGTACTTTTCCTCCACCTTTTTCAAAGGCTTCTTTAAATGCTTCTGCCCTTACTTGGTGGACGGTACCATGTTCTGCACTTAGAACGACTGCATTTTTACAACCTTTTTTTAATAATACTTCGGCATTTTGATATCCTGGAACGTTATTATCTGCAGCAATATTTCCTATATAATATGGATTTTTATAGAGTTCATTTTTTATCTGCTGAGGTATATCTTGATCGTAGGTTCCATAGTAGATTTTTGCATTTCCTAAAATTTCTGCACATTTTGGAGTTATAGTACCAGAGGGAGCCCAGGAAATAACCGCATCAGCCTTACTCGATACATAATTTTCCATATTGTTTATTTCATCTTCCGGGCGTACGTTATGATAGGTTACAACTATCTTACAATTCAGTATGTTTGCTATATAATTTGCAAAATTACAAGCTTGGATAGACCATGGATGGCTACCACCCCAAATTGTAATCCCAATGGTATAATCTGGTTCTGCTGCCATACCTACAGAAGAAATACCGAAAGTTAAAGC
>ERZ1026800.1908-NODE-1908-length-12363-cov-3.794132_pt1 | contig 12363 bp, 12 predicted proteins | sample MGYA00520873_ERZ1026800 | MGnify/ENA primary metagenome ERZ1026800 (study PRJEB33270, sample SAMEA104284475) | anaerobic digester metagenome | biome: Anaerobic digester microbiome; feature: mesophilic sludge digester; material: Anaerobic digester biomass...
GACAGGGTGATCGACGCGCAGCTTGTCGATCGCTCATCGCTGGTCATCGACAAGCTGCCGCTCAACGTGATGTACCTCGGGGCGATCGAGCTGGCATTTCCCGACACGGCGGTGATCGTCGCCCGACGGCACCCTGCCGACGCGGTGCTCAGCGCCTATGTCGAGCAGTTCGCTGACAACCCTGGCACGGCGCAGCTCAACTCGCTCGACGGCGCTGCCCAGCTCTACAACAGCGTTATCGGCCTCTGGGAGGCCGTTCGGGACGTCACCACCCTCCGTTGGATCGAGGTGGACTACGAGCAACTCGTCACCAGCCCGGAGTCCGAAACCACCAAAATATCGAACTTCCTCGGCCTTGGGTTGGATCCGACCGCCCTGCTCTCCACCCGCGCTACATCAGCCCGTATCAACACCCCCAGCTACACCCACGCCAGCGAACCGGCGCACCTGCGCTCGGTTGGCCGTTGGCGGCGCTACCGCCAACAGTTGGCTCCGGTGCTCGGCACGCTCGGCATCACACCCTGACCTTCGGCGCCAAACGGGCCAGCGCGTCACCGCAGGCCTCGCTCAGCCGTCGGCTTGTCTCCCGGTTCACGTGGAAGACGTCAGAGAAATCGTCGTCGTCGTTCGCCAGCGGCCGAAAGTCCACTACTTCGAACGACTGGTCGGTAGCGGCCTCAATCAACTCGTCGGCGCCAGGGTAGGCCTCCGGCCCGCCGAGCGACGTCGACGGGCTGGCAGATAGACGAAGCGGCGGGATTACTGCGATCGGATGGATCCCATCACAACGAAGCTCATCGAGGAAACGCAGATACGGGTCGACGTCCGGTGGAGTATGCGGATCAGACCCGATGTACTCGTACCAATCGTTGGGCAGCATCCGAAGCCCGTCGGCGAGCGGTACGTCCAAGAACGCCTCCAAGAAGCCGTCGGGCCGGTGTCGCTGCATTAACGCCAGGTGCTGCCCATTTGTGGTCTTATGCGAGTGGGGTTCGGGCTCGCCTCGCCGATTCAGCGCACCGATCAACTCTCGTCGCCAACGCCACAGGGCGAGGGAGTACGCGCTCGACGGAGGTTCGTAGGCGGCCTCAAGAGCGGTCACATCACGAATGACCGAGTTGGCGAAACGCCCAGGAGGAAGAAACATCATGGGCTGGGCACCGACGAGCACTACCTCGGGAGCGACCTCGCGTTTCCACATCTCACGCCACCTGCGCAGGACGGGAACCGTCGCGCCAATCAGGCAGGCGTTGAATACCCGGCCGGTCACCCCGCGACTTGAGATGGCGGCTGGGTCAAGGCAGGTACCGCTGGGTGACGCGCCGACGATCAGCACTCGGGGACTGTGGCCGCTGCGACGCAGCTCCCGCAGGCGTCCCAGCTTGAACGCGGCTTCGGTTTCGCCGGGCGGCAAGGCCGGCAACAACCTCGGCCCCAGGCGGTCGGCGGCCAGCTCGGCCGCCATTGCCACCGCCACCGCCGCACCCACATTCCTGAGTTGCATCGTTCGCAGCGTAGCGAGCTGTCCCAAGTGGAACGTCCGTCGTCACACGTGGATCAAACCGGACGCATCGGCTCCGACGACCCCCACGGGGCTCTCCGCCCGTCGGTTCACCTCGACACCCGCATCCTGCACGGATGAACGACGACATGGCGGGGCATGCGGTCGCTAACGTCGGGCCAGGGGGAACAACACATGAGCAAGCACAACGAGCGGGTCTTCGTGATCGGCGTCGGGATGACCAAGTTTGAGAAGCCCGGAGCCCGCGAGGGCTGGGACTACCCGCAGATGGTGAAGGAGTCGGGAACCAAAGCGCTTGAGGACGCCGGCATCGGCTACGACCGGATCGAGCAAGTGCACGTCGGCTACGTGTACGGCGACTCCACCTGCGGTGAACGGGCCGTCTGCGAGCTGGGCATGACCGGCATCCCGATCACCAACGTCAACAACAACTGCTCCACCGGGTCGACCGCCCTGTACCTGAGCGCCGAAGCGATCCGCGGCGGCCCGCCGACTGCGTGATGGCGGTGGGCTTCGAGAAGATGGAGAAAGGCTCGTTGAAGATCGGCGCGGAGGACCGCGAGCAGCCGCTGATGAAGCACATGATGGCGCTGGGCGAACTGTACGAGTTCGCTATGCCGCCCGCGCCCTACATGTTCGGCGCCGCCGGTCGCGAGCACATGGAGAAGTACGGCTCGACGCCCGAGCACTTCGCCAAGATCGGCGAGGCGAACCACCGGCACTCGGCCAATAGCCCCTACGCCCAGTTCCAGGACGTCTACACGCTCCAGGAGATCCTGGACGCCAAGATGGTGTACCCGCCGCTCACCCGGCTGCAGTGCTCCCCCACCTCCGATGGCTCCGGCGCTGCGGTGCTGGCCAGCGAGGAGTTTGTCGAGGCCAACGACCTGGCGGACCAGGCGGTCGAGATCGTCGGGCAGACCATCGTCACCGACCTGGCCAGCACGTTCACCGCCGGCACCGCCGCCGCCCTCGCCGGCTACGACATGACCAAGGAGGCCGGCCGCCAGGTGTTCGAGCAGTCCGGCCTGGGCATCGACGACTTCCAGGTGATCGAGCTGCATGACTGCTTCTCGACCAACGAGCTGCTCACCTACGAGGCGTTCGGCCTGGCCGCTGAGGGCGAAGGCCACAAGCTGATCGACAACGACGACACCACCTACGGCGGCCGCTGGGTGGTCAACCCCTCCGGCGGGCTGATCTCCAAGGGCCACCCGCTGGGCGCCACCGGCCTGGCCCAGAGCTCCGAGCTGGTCTGGCAGCTGCGAGGCACCGCGGATGCCCGCCAGGTCGACGACGTCTCCGCCGCCCTCCAACACAACATCGGCCTGGGCGGCGCCGCCGTCGTCACCGCCTACCAGCGCGCCGATCGCTGACGAGGAGCCACACCATGCCCACGATCGACGGCGCACTCCGCGCCACCGCCCGCCGCATCCCCGACGCCGAAGCGCTCAAGTTTGGCCAGGTCGAGTTGAACTATGCCCAACTCGATGAGGCGGTCGACCGCGCCGCCCGTGCCCTGGCAGGCCTCGGCGTCGCCAAGGGCGACCGGGTGGCGCTGATGTCGACGATGCGTTGATCCTCTACACGACGGGGGCGACCGGCAAACCGAAGGGTGCCCTGTTCGACCACCACCGCATCATGTGGGTGGGCGTCAACGTCATCGCCACCTGCGGCATGCGAGTGGAGGCAGTCCTCCATTTGTCGCACGACCGTCGTGGCGTACCCCCGGTCGGGATCGGTCGACCTCACCAGCGTGCTCGAGCCGGTCTGCGCTTTCCTCAGCGGTTGACACGTCCGACCGCCAGAGCCCAGCTCAGCTTGGCTTGACCGTCACTGCCCGTTCGTATGGTGAATCAACCCACCCAGCGATTCGGAGGCATATGCCATGACGATGACCGAGCACGACCGGTACCATCTTCACCAGCAGCTCGAAGAAGTACTCGACGAGCGAGGAGCCAACACCATGATGGAACTGCTTCCACCCGTGGGATGGGCCGACGTCACCACCAAACGCGACCTCGACCAACTCGAAGAACGCATGGACCTGCGCTTTCAGAACGTGGACCTCCGATTCGACAACGTCGACTCGCGGCTGGACGAAATTTCCGAAATCACAGGTCTCCGTTTCAACCAGGCCACCGAAAACACAAATCTCCGCTTCAACCAGGCCGCCGACAGCACAAATCTTCGTTTCGACAAGGCCGCCGAAAGCACGAATCTCCGCTTTGAGAAGGTCGAGAAACGAATCGACGCACAAGCCGACCGGATCATCAGCAAGCTTCTGACAATCCTGGTGCCCATCATCGCGGTAGCCGTAGCGTTCCTGGCCGCCATGTCGGTGTGGGGCCCAGCCTGATCACCGAGTCCACCGGCGGGCCACATCGACACGCGATGCCAGCGGCTCACGGTGGTGGCCACCTTGGTCTCGATCGCCACAACACACCCGTCATCACGCTCGACGATCAGGTCCACCTCATGGTCGCCCCGGTGGGTTCGGAGATGACCGACCGACGCTTCACGAACTGCAGCGGAACGACCGCCTGCACCTGGCCCCTTCACCCGCATCGAAGTGCAGGAGTTCCACCGGGGCGGTATGCCATTCCTGTGGGCTAACTTCCACACATGCGTTTGCACATAACTTTGGACGACGAACTTGTCGAAGAGCTCGACCGTCGCGCTGGGACTCGCCAACGAAGCGCGTACATCGAAGCAGCGGTGCGCCAGACCCTCGACGACGAACGACGTTGGGACGATGTGGAATCGGCCCTCGGCTCCCTCGCCGATTCGGGGCACGCATGGGACGACGACCCGGCCACATGGGTGCGCGCACAACGTGAAGCCGACAGCCGGCGCACCGGATAGTGGCCCGCCTACTCCTCGACTCGACCGTGCTCATCGACGCGCTTCGAGGCCGACCGGCCGCCGACCGGGTCGCCGGCTTGCGACGCCTGGGAACTCAGCCGTGGGTGTGCGCCATCTCGGTCGAGGAGATCTGGCGTGGGCTCCACCCCGACGAGGAAACCCATGCGGTGAGGCTTTTTCGCGGCCTTCGATTGGCTCCGCTCGGCGTCCCCGAAGGCCGCCTCGCCGGAACCTGGCGCCGCGACTTTGCCGCAGCGGGAACCACACTGCACCAGGCCGACTGTCTCATCGCTGCGGCAGCAGTTGGGATCTCTGCTTCCCTGGCCACCGCAAACGTGCAGGACTTCCCCATGAGCGAGGTCCGGGTCGAAGCCTGGTAGCGCTGCTTCGCTTGGCATCGACTCGTTGAGACTCCTCACACCGTGTGACGCAACCGCATCATGTCCACCGAGTTCGTGCGAAGCTGTCCTGTGGCCGAGGGATCGGCCCCTGGTCGCCGTGCAGCAGCGATGCAGGACGAGGCTGAGCGGGCGCAAACGCACCTTCAAGATCCTCCCGGCGCCACTATCTAGGCCGGGACGGCCGCCTTGGCGGCCAGGTACAGACCAGCCGGAGAAAACTCCGCGCCATTCGAGAATCGAATCGTGCCGGACTCGGAATCGACCGCCACTTCGCAGAACGCCGGGTAGTCCTCCAGCAACCAGCCGAAGTCAGGTCCGGTCAGCCAATCCTCCAGGTCGATGACCTTCACCGATCCATCATCAAACGTCAGCTCGGTCACGTAACGAGACAGCACCCGCACATCGGTCACGTCGACCAGCACGTACTCGTCAGTGCCCATCATCCCATCCCCTTCTCATCGGCCGTCGCCTCGATCCAGCATTTCCTCCAGCGTACCTGGGAAGGCGTGGTCAAGGGTTGCATGGAATGCCATGGTCGCCAGCGAACGATGCGACGAGAGCAAATCTTGAACCTCTCGCAATACCTTCGGCGGCAACCGGCCAGCAAGCATCTGAGCCGGGGTGTCGTGTGACACGACTACGTCACGTCCACCGAGTCCGTGCGAACCGTCCGCAACAACGTCTCCGACATCATTGGTCGAGTGCAGCAGCAGCACGAACGGATGGTCATCACCAAGACGGCGCTCCGGCGGCTGTGCTGATCAGCCGCGAAGACCTGGACTCGATGGAGGAGGCGCTCCCGCGACACGGGCACTGCGGGAGCGGCCCCCCGAGGCGGTCGCGGCTGCGGCGATCGCATTCATCACGGGACCGTTGGCCGATAACCCCCAGCGAGTCGGGGGTCTCCTTCGTAGCTGGCGGGTCGATGGGGAGATCGCCACTGCCGCTCTCGGGCAGGTTGAGCGCCAATCAGCTGTCGGGACCAGTGCTCACGGGCCCAGCAGAGCCGCAGGCACCACCGCCACGCCGTCTTCGGGGCGGCGGTACGCATAGCGCCCCGACGTCACCACCACGGCGTCGAGCAGGTCGTCGCCCAACCGGTCACGAAGCCAGCGGAGGTGCACGGTGTCGTCCTGGCTCACGGTGGTCGCCAGCTTGGTCTCGATCGCCACAATGCGCCCGTCATCGCGTTCGACGATCAGGTCCACCTCATGGTCGCCGCGGTGGGTTCGGAGATGTCCAACCGACGCTTCCGCGCGCTGCGCGTACGTGCGGACCCCCAGGGTGACCAGCGACTCGAACAACGCCCCCAGCAACGATCCGTCCTGTGGTCGAGGCACCGGCCCCTGGTCGCCGTGCAGCAGCGATGCAGGTGCGAGACCGAGCAAGGTTGTGGCCAGCGCCGGATCGGTCAGGTGGTGCTTGGGAGCGGCTGCGAGCTGACGCAGGTGGCTCTGGGTGGGTTGCCAAGCCGGGAGCGGATCGAGGATGAACAGCCGTTCCAGCATGTTTCTGTACGGTTCGGTGGTGCTGCGGGCGGGCTTGTTGCCCTCCCCCGGCGTTGCCGCATCCCTGATCTTCTCGTAGGAGGCAACGCTTGAGGTCGCAGCGGCGTACGCAGCCATCCAACGCCGCAGCGCCGCCTCCTTTCGGACCCTGAGTCCCGCCTCCACCATGTCGCGATCCACCACGCGATCCACGTAGCCGCGCAACTGCGCGCGCCGCACCCGTTGTGGCAGTCCCCGAATGCCGGGAAAGCCCGAACCGCAGATCTCCTCGACGTACTCCGGCAGCCCAACCGATGTCTCGCCGGACACATCGGGTTGGGTGCCGGTCAGGATGGCGGCGAGGGAGACCGTCGGAGAACTCAGGCCACGTTCGGCGAGGCTGAGTGGGCGCATGCGCACCTTCAAGATCCTTCCGGCGCCACTATGGTTACCCGGGCTGAACGACGAAGCCGAGCCGGTGAGCAGAAACTGGCCCGGAGCCGCACCGGCGTCCACCGCCCGCCGGACAACATCCCAGGTCATCGGCAGGTGTTGCCACTCGTCGATCAGCACCGGCCCGGTGCCCCGCAGAAGTTCCGGCGCGGCGGCCACCGCTTCACGAACTGCAGGATCCTCCATAAGGAAGGTCCTGGTGGCACGCTCCGCTGCCGTGGCGCTCTTGCCCACGCCCTTGGCACCCTCAAGGGAGATGGCGGCCGCTCCTGTGAACAGCTCGTCCAGCTCACCGTCGACGGTCCGGGGCAGGTAGTGCTCAGCAGCGAGGGAGTGCGAACTCACAGCGCCTACGCTACAGTTTCGGCGCGTCCTACGCTACAGTTTCGGTGGGTTCTACGCTACAGTTCCGGCGTGTCCAGGCTACGACTTCTTCGGCGAGATCGAGGAATGCCCAGCCCACCGGCGCGGCCATCTCGCGAGACCGAAGCCGGCGCTGGCGGCATCTACAGCACGGAGGCTGAGTGAGCAGCGAATCGGGACTATCTCCGTTGCAGAACTTCTTTCTGCGTCGCAGCAGCACTACTTCGGTGCCAGGACTTCTTTCGCACAGAGCTCGACCGACGCGCCGGGACCCGCCAACGAAGCGCCTACATCGAGGCGGCACTTCGTCAGGCGCTCGAGGACGACCGGCGTTGGGAGGATGTGGAATCGGCCCTCGGTTCACTTCCCGATTCGGGGCACGCCTGGGACGACGACCCGGCCACATGGGTGCGCGCACAACGTGAAGCCGACGGCCGGCGCGCCGGGTAGTGGCGCGACTGCTGCTCGACTCGACCGTGCTCATCGATGCTCTTCGAGGCCGTCCGGCCGCCGATCGAGTCGCCGGATTGCGACGCCTGGGAACTCAACCATGGGTGTGCGCCATCTCGGTCGAGGAGATCTAGCCAAGCCGACTGCCTCATCGCTGCGGCCGCAGTTGGAATCTCGGCTTCCCACGCCACAGCGAACCTGCAGGACTCAGTTTCGTTGTCCCAACGCGCTCGTAGGGTGACCTCGTTGCATCCTCCTCAAACGAGAGGTTGCCCGGTCGCAGGCCCCGGAGGCCTTGCCCCACGTCAAGCGACCATGGGAGCTAAGCCGTGTCTATCACCAACGAGGACCGCTACAATCTGCAGGAACGAGCCAACGAGCTGTTGGGAAAGAAGGAGGGCACGACCTTGATGGAACTGCTCCCACCGGTCGGTTGGGCCGATGTTGCAACCAAGAACGACCTCGACGTCCAGACCGCCTTGCTCGACGCCAAGCTCTCGCTGCTCCGCTCCGACCTCGACACCCAGCTCTCCGGGCTTCGGTCGGACCTGGAGAGCAAAACCTCCGGGCTTCGGTCCGACCTCGAGCACAAGACGTCCGGGCTTCGGTCTGATTTTCAAGCGGAACTGGAGTCAGGACTCCGTCGACTTGAGAGCAGGATGTTCACCGCGTTCCTGACGCTGATCGGTGTGCTGGCCACGATGGCTGGGCTCTTGGTCGCCGTCCTGCTGCGGGCTTAGCGCGCAACCGACTCCGTCACATCTACAGGCCGGCGCCCCAGTTAGACGAGCTGAGTACTGACACGTGCGACCGCCTGGTGGGCGTCGCCGTGGATCAACCGCTCGACCGGAACTGTTGCTGCCAGATCACACACCGCGTCCAGCGCCGCCTGCCCGGCTCGAGCCAAATTGAGCGTGTTGGCCAGCAACTCGACCACGGCCTCGTGGGGTTCCAAGCGCTGCACCGTCACCTCGGCACCCTCCTGATAGGTGGGCAGCACCACCCGGCTGATCGGGCCGACGTCGCCGTCCAAGCGGGTGACGTCGGCACTGATCTCGGCCGGGTCGAGATCGGCGCTGTCGCTCTCGGGCAGGTTGAGCACCGCCCGGCTGGACGCATCGATCGCCAGCCGCTTGGGGTAGCCGACCGCCACCAGCGAGTCGGGCCGGACGCCGATGGCCTCGTCGCCCAGGTAGTCCCATCCGGCGGCCACGAATGCGCCGGTCAGCGTGGACTTGCCGTTGCCCGACGGTGCAGGCAGCAGCACCAACTCCCCATCGGGCGAGCGCACGGCCCCGGCGTGAAACGCCGCACAACTGTGGGTCCACACCGCGTACTCGTTGACCACCGACGTCAGCTGGCGCAGGCACGCCTCCCGGCTGGGAAAGCGCCACTCGTAGTCGGTGACCAGCACCAACTCTCCGTCAGCGGTCTCGTGCGCGTCGAAGAACATCGTCGCCTTCTCGGCATCGGTCCCCGTGCCGAGGAAGGCGTCGAGGGCCTCCAGCACGTCGGCTTGAGGGCCCCGCAGCGCGATGTTGTGATCGATCACCGGGTGAACTCTGCCGGTCACAGCGCCGCCGGTCACCGCGCCGCCGGTCACAGCGCCGCCGGTCACCACGTTGTCGGATGCGCGCTCGCCTTCGGCTTCGTCCTCGGTCGAACCGACCGGCGGCTTCGGCGCGTTGAAGGCCTCGTCCCGCCCGACGAGCCCCAACTCGGTGAGCATGGCCAGGCCCGCGGTGACGTCGGCCGCCACATCGGCCCGGTCGACGCCGGCTTCGCCTGCCCAGTCGGTGACGGCGGCATCGACATCGGCCACACCGTCGCACGCCGCCAGCAAGGCGCCGGCGGTGGCGTTCAGCTGGTGGGCGGTCTCGGTGACCAGGTCGTAGGCCACAGCGCGGTCACCCAGAGGGGACACCAGCACGCCGGGGGAACGCTGCGGGAACGTAGGCATCCGGGTGAGGCTAGTTGTCCTCTGGGCGAGCCCTGGATCGCGGCTGCTGGCCCGGTGCGACCGCCATCACGAGCAGCGCAAGGGTGAGGCCCATCGCCGACAACATCACCGCCACCACCACGCTCTGGCGCATGATCACCCGCAACAGCGGCACCGACAGCATCAGCTGCGTCGCGACCACTGCGCTCCAGCCGACCGGCGTCAGCCTGGCGCTGCGAAACCCGTCCACGATCGGGGCGGCCGCCACCACGCCGATGGCGCTGACGGTGGACAGCGCCGCACCCCACCCAGCCGAGCCCACCCACACCGGCCCGAGGACAGCCACGCCCAGCGCAACGGTGCCGGCCGGACCGACCGGGCGTCGTCCCAGTGCCAACGCCAGCGCCAGCGGGGCGAGCACGGCGCCGGCGGCCAGGGCCGGCTCGGTGTCGGGCACCGAGGCCCACACCCCGACCAGGCTGACGACGGCCAGCGGCGCCGCCCACTCCCCCAGCGGATGCGGCCGGCCGGCGTCATCCGCCCATGCCACCACCAGCGCAGCGGCCACCAGCCAAGGCCACCGTCGGGGGTCGTTCCACGCACCGAGGACGGCTCCGGTCAGCCCGGCCAAGGCCACCGATCGGCGCTGCACGAGCGGCGGCGCAACACAGGATGCGACGGCCAACACCAGCCCCGCTCCCACCGCCCACGCCGCCAGCACCAGGTGGTAGCGCTCGATCACCGTCAGCGGCCCAGCCAGAGGCTCTCGACGAAGCTGAACAGCGCGACGACGGCGACGAAGCTCACCACGCACACCAGCACGTACAACGACGCGGTCTTCAATCTGCGGACCCCGCTCGACAGCAGCGACCGTTTCATCCGCCCCGCATGCGGATTACCGGACGCATCTTCTTCTACCGGCATGGGTCGGACCATACTCGCCCAGGTGCGTACCATCTTCGGCGTGACGCGCATCTTTCTTTCGGCCCCCGACGTTCGCCAACCCGAGAAGGACCTGCTGATGGCGGCGGTCGACTCCGGATGGGCGGCGCCCGCCGGACCCGATCTGGCCGCGTTCGAACGCGAGATCGCTGCGGTCACCGGCGTCGGGCATGCGGTGGCACTTTCCAGCGGCACCGCTGCGCTGCACCTGGCACTGCACGCCCTTGGGGTTGGCGAGGGCGACGAGGTGATCGTGTCGACGTTCACGTTCGCGGCATCCGCCAACGCCGTGGCGTACGTGGGCGCCACGCCGGTGTTCGTCGACTCCTCGGCCGCCGACTGGAACCTCGACCCCGAACTGCTCGAGCGGGCGCTGGCGGAGCGGGCTGCGGTTGGCCGGCTGCCGGCCGCCGTGATCTCGGTCGACCTGTACGGCCAGCCCGCCGACTACCGACGGATCGAACCGATCTGCGAGCGCTACGGCGTGCCGCTCATCGAGGACGCCGCCGAGGCGCTCGGCTCGTCACTCGCCGGGCGGCCGGGTGGATCGTTCGGCAGGGTGGCCGCGCTGTCGTTCAACGGCAACAAGCTGATCACCACGTCCGGCGGCGGCATGCTGGTCGGCGCCGACGAGGCGCTGATCGAACGGGCGAGGTTTTTGTCCACGCAGGCCAAGGAGCCCGCCCCCCACTACGAGCATCACGAGATCGGTTTCAACTACCGGCTGTCCAACCTGCTGGCCGCGTTCGGCCGAGGTCAGCTGTCCACTTTGGACGAGCGGATCGCCCGGCGACGCTGGTACTTCGACCGCTACGTCGAAGTACTGGGCGACGTCGATGGGGTGACCTTCCAGCCCGAGATCGACGAGGGGTTCTGCAACCGCTGGCTGACCTGCGCGCTGATCGACCCTGCGCTGGCGGGCTTCAGCTCCGCCGACCTGCGCGAGCACCTGGACGGCGATGACATCGAGTCCCGCCCCACCTGGAAGCCGATGCACCAGCAGCGCTCGTTTGCCGGCGTTCCGACCGTGCTCAACGGCACGTCCGACCGGCTGTTCGACCACGGCATCTGCCTGCCCAGCGGCAGCGGCATGACCGACGGCGACTTCGACCGGGTGCTCACCTCGATCGGCGTGTTCCTCAACCGCGCCTGAACTATCTCGGGAAACCAAACTTTTGCGATAATCCGTTGACGGTCGAACGCCTGTTCGATACCATGGTGTGTAGGTCATCGCAGGACCGGTCAATCTCGTCGGGTGGGGAGACGCACGGGATACGCAGGCCGCGATGATTGAGGTGTTGTCCAAGCGGACGCTTGGGGCGGCGCCGTCCACGTACGAAGAGCGACTCTCGTTGTGGGGTTGCTGGCTCCTTTGGGGGAGGTGAACATCCATGGTCGAAACGACGGTGACCAACGGCGCGGGAGGCACGGCGGCACAAGGCTCCGCACGCACGGCGAAACGTGCCGGAGGAGACGTTGGGGCACGAGACGCTGGGACACGAGACGCCGGGGCACGAGACGCCGGGGCACGAGACGCTGGGACACGAGACGCTGGGACACGAGACGCTGGCTGTCTGTGTGGGGGCCTCACGGTCGACTCGGGCGTGTCGGAGTTGGACGTCGGGGCGTTGAAGGCCGAGATCGCTGCGCTCTCCAGGGTGGACGCGTTGGTGGTTGCCCGCCGTTCGGCGGTGGTTACCGAGTTGGCTCGTCGTGACGGGGATGTGGCCGAGCAGCTGCGCAGATCCGGCAACATGTCGTCTCGCCAGGCTCGTAAGGCGGCGAAGACCGCCCAGGGTTTGGCACACTTGCCAAAGACCCGCGAGGCGTTGGAACGCGGCGAGATCGGTGCCGGGCAGGCCGAGGCGTTGGCGTCTCGGATGGACAAGCCCGAACAGGCCCGCAACGTCCGAAACAACGAGGACTCACTGTTGGAGAAGG
>ERZ1026800.1909-NODE-1909-length-12362-cov-2.036616_pt1 | contig 12362 bp, 15 predicted proteins | sample MGYA00520873_ERZ1026800 | MGnify/ENA primary metagenome ERZ1026800 (study PRJEB33270, sample SAMEA104284475) | anaerobic digester metagenome | biome: Anaerobic digester microbiome; feature: mesophilic sludge digester; material: Anaerobic digester biomass...
GATTATATCCTGGCATTAGTAGAGGAATATCACGAAAACAATTGCGCTGATAAAGAAATTAAAATAAAAATTAAAAATGCTCTTAGCTCTTCTTTTTACTTAAGAGACAAAACAGACTTAATAGAAGACTTCATGAATACCTTGACACCCACATCTAATGTATATGACGATTGGAATGTATTTGTTAATGCTAAAAAGATAAAAGAATTAAATAATATTACTTTTTTTCCAATCTCTAGTAAGAATAGGGTATTTATCCATATCAACGGAAGATAACTTATCATAAAAATCTTTCCAAAAATTATTTAAAGTAGGATATTTTCCACCGCCTCTATTTTCACAAGGAAATCCATGTCTACTATAATTAATCATATTTCCAGGATCCTCTACAAATGATTCAGGTGTTGTTGTAATAACCTTAATAATTACTTCGTCACCTTTTGAATCCTTGAATGTATGAATAATAAATAAGAAATTTTCGTTTGGGTCGAAGTCTACTGATTTTGCCACATTCAAAAAGTGCTCAGGATTAAGAACTTCTTTCCAAAATCTTAAACTTTTCTCTGCTTCATTATCCTCAATACCCAGAAATTTTCTATTAGCATATGAAATAATAGGATAATTAGCACCCTCCCATTCTATTGGAGATATTGATTTTATCCCATTTAGAATATCTTCAGTAGTAACCTCCCTTTCCTCAAAATCCTCTATTCCGTTATCCATTATTCAAATTCTGAAACTTAATATTAATAATTCTTAACTAAGATATAGTATATCAAATATATTAAATATAAAATATTATTAACTTAAAAAATCACTTCCTTTTATATAAAATCTCCAGTTCTCATTTACAGCATTTAATGCATCTCCCTTTTCTTTACCATGCATTCCAAGATTAATCCTTTTACCACTAGATATCGTTATTTTAGGAGGAACAATTGGTTTAAGAATATAAATGTCCGAATTTGTATCTATCAAATCTTTTCCCTGATCTTTAATATTGACACCCAGGCATTCGGACAATCTACCTGGGCCATTTGATAAATTCTTTTCATTGTTTACACCCCTTCTCTTAAACATAACCTCTTTTCCATAAATTGGCTCTATAGAACGAATAAAAGATACATCTGGAATACCTTTATCATTTGTAACAATTGAAGTCATAATGTACATACCATATATAAGATATAGATAAAGATGACCACCCTCTAATAATTGATATTTAGTTCTCTCTGTTACATTTCTTTTAAAAACATGAGAACCCGCATCTGTATATGGATATGCTTCTGTTTCAACAATTCTTCCACCTGTAAGTATATTATCCTTTTCAGAAACTAGTATACAACCTAACAACTCTTTAGATACTGTTATAGAATCTCTTTTAAAAAATAGCCTGTCAACAGGTACATATCCATCATCTTTTAACTGTGCAAGAAATTCTTTATTCATATTCCTCAATCCATTTACTCATATCTTCACTTCCCTTCATTACTAAATCTTTTATAGAAAAACCTTTATCAACCCTATCTTTCCAGAACTGTTCACCAATAAAATAACCAAAACCAGCCTTTTGAATTAATACAAGAAAAGCATCATCTGCTGATTTCTCATCTTTAATCTGCTCAAATATATTATCAATTAGATTAAAATGATTAGGGCCATATCTCTTTTCCATAACTAATTTAAAAGACTCCCTGTTAATAACATCATTTACAATATCCTCCTTTTGCTTAAAATTGTTATCACTCCTAAACCACTTTTTAACAGTACCAACCCAAAATTTAGAATCATTCTCAAAGAAGCTATCAAGATACTCAGGATATGGCTGTACATATTTCGCAAGACCTTCCCACCACAAAAAGTTAAGAACTTTTCCTTTAAGGTCCTGCTTTGTCCAATCAGGCTCTTTTCCTAATTGACTCAAAAAGATATGTGTAGATTCATGGGCTATCGTGTTTACAACTTTCTCTTTCAGCGAACCATCTCTCTTTCTTAATTCATTTACATTAATCACACTTGCATTACCCTTTGAGGCTAAAGCTACTCTTGAGTAAGGTGAAAAGATAAAGATAATTGGAAAAGGTTTAATTTCAACATCATTATTAATTTTCTGAGCATATGACAAACCTTCCTTAACAAAAGGCAGAATTTCTGCAAAATCGTAATCATTTAAGCAGTCATTAAGCTCTTGTTGTATTTTTTCTCTTCCAGCTCCATTTAAATTTTCATCTAAATCATATTCTCTATTAAAATCCTTAACTATAGCATCAATCTCATAGGGAAGCTCTGACCCTTTTATAATATGATCTCTAATTTGAGGTACATAGTCATATATTCCAGGTTTAAGCTCCACAGTTGTATCCTTCTCTTCAGTATCTTCCATTTCTACTTTCTAAAAATTTACCTCTATTTCCGTGGTTTAGTTTTTAACTCATTGGGTTTAAGAAAACACCCCTGTTCTTTAAGCTGCTCTAATGTCTTCTTCCCTGACTCTATATACATATCATACACTGATTGAGGTATATGTCCCCTATCTAACAAATCAATATGTATATTAACTAAACCTTTTTCTAATTGAATTGGGATAACTACTATCGCATTATCAGCTGTTTCAATAAAATACAGTTTGTTCTTTAGTCTAGGATTATATTCTACATCTGAAATACTACAATGCTCACAAATATCTAAAAATGTTTTTTCATCTTTAACCTTAGAATCTGTAATCTTTACTAATTTAAAAGGTAAATCCTGATCTAATCCTATCTTTTCTATATATTTATCAATGTCATCAAGTGTTAAGTCACTCAAAATATAATCAAAAGGAAGCTTATCTTCATTACTCTCTAAGGCAGAATTAATAAAAGGAACAAAATCTAAAGGCTCTTGATTAAACTCCTTACTTTCATACTCAGATGGAATAGGCATACATTAATATCAATAAATTAATGTAATATTATACCATCTATTATACTTAATAATTCATCAATACTCTTTGTATTCATCATTTCTTCTCTAATATTTTGTGCTTTTGGAAAACCAGAAATGTATGATTTAGCAAATTTTTTTAATACACTGAAATCTTTTGAATTACCCCATGTATCTTTAAAAAGAAGAACATGCTTTTTAAAAAGTTCAATTCTCTCATTTTGAGTTAATTCCTCTTTACCACTAAATATCCATGGATTAGTAATGGCAGCCCTCCCAATCATAACACCATCAACATTAAATTTTTTGTAATATTTCTGTACCTGCTTAATAGATTTAACATCACCATTACCAAATATTAAAGTCCCTTCATTTATTTCATCCCTTAATTTAACACACAGTAATATTTTTCCCCAATCAGCACTCTTAGCATTTTCCCCAATAGCTGACCTGCCATGTACTGTAAGAGCATTCAGGTTTTGCTCAAGTAAAAATTCAATCCAGCTTTGATCATACTCTTCCCAGCCAATTCTTGTTTTAACAGAAACAGGTAAATTATTAGCACCCTCTTTTACACTTTGTATTACATCTTTAACTAGCTCCCTCTCTGCATTAATCATTCCAATTCCTGCATTTTTTAAAGAAACTTTTCTAACAGCACAACCCATATTAATATCTATCCCATCAAAACCTAACTTTCGAACCAAAACAGATGCTTTGTAGAAATTCTCTGGTTTAATACCCCACAACTGTGCTATTATCGGTTTCTCACTCTTATCATATTTTAATCTATGAATCACTTTATCTCTTCCTTTTGAATTCAATCCTTCTACATTAATAAATTCAGTATAAAAGAGATTGGGTCTACAAACAGATGCAACAATCTGTCTAAATACTGTATCTGTAACATCTTCCATAGGGGCGAGAGTAATAATTGGTTTTTTAAATGTGTCATATATATTCATAGCTGTTAATTCTATCATACCTTTATTCTTGAAAAAATATGTAAATTACAATAAACTGGAAGCAGAAAAGATATAAAAATGGCACAACAAAATATTTTAACAAATAGCACTGATCAACAACTTTTAAATGAAAGTGGAGTAGATAACAATATTGAGATAATAGGATATAGCTTTAAGCAATTTATAAGATGGTGGTATGCAAAAATGAGCATGTGGCATCTTAAAATGCTTGGGAGAATATCTGTACTTCTTGATGATAATCTCTCAATAAGTCTGCTTTTAAAGAATTTTTTCCTACCATGGCATAGGGATTTTTCATTTATAGGGTATGTGTTTGGGATTTTGATTAAAATTTTGTATCTTCCAATTGCAATAAGTATCTTTTTATTATTTTGTACATTATATATCGCTTTGATATTATTATGGTTTTTACTTCCTCCTGTAACTCTCCTCTTTATCTTTAAATCATTATTAGGAATATAACTATGGCTATAGATTATGGATGGCAAAATAGAACAATTATTGGACATCATGAAAAGGATACAAACAAGCTTGAGATTATAGAAAAGAAGTATCCTGTACTCACAAAAGAAACTGATGCTCTTTTTTTAGTAACAAGAGATCAGTTCTTTACAATATCTACACCTCAAATCTCAAATGTGCTCTCGAACTATCTTAAATACAAAAATGTAAATAACCAAATTAGAGTGATTGCAAATATACTTCTCTTCCCAGGTCTTTTTATAGCCCTAGGTTACATTGTAAGGTATCTTGGAGTAGTTAATATACCTGAAATTATTAATGACTTCCTTTCTAGCAATATATCAAATATTCTCTTTGGGATATCAATGTTTAATGTATATTTTCTTTGGTATGATTATTTTAAAGATAAAAGTCATCCTGTGAGACTACCAAAAGCAGAAAGAATACCTCTTAACGACCTTGAAGAAATACGAACAAGCGGTTTTAAGTTCGGAAGATATGCACATTTTGAAGCTATAAACTTTGTAAACGAATCAACACTCGATATTATATGTACTAACACAATAAACAATGAGATAGATGTCTCTCTTGTATTTACAGATTTACTTGTACAACCTCAGATACAAGAAATTTTCCAGAGAGCAAATATACTTCTTAATGAAGAAGTATTTAAACAAAATAATGTAACAAAGGAAACTCTTCCCAAATATTCATATACTGCAATTAGAAGTTTAATTCTTTATGCCTTAAACGAGGCACTCCTCACATCATCCACTGAGATAGAACCAAGACATTTAGCACTTGCTCTCTTTAATGTCTTTCCTGCATTAGGACAAGTGCTACAATCTCAAAGTTCATCAATAGATATCTTAAGAGAAGTTGTAAGATATCAATCATATGAAATAGATAAAAAGAAAAAGGCAAATATACTCAATCCTAACAATCCATATTTTAGAAGAGGAGGGGTTGCAAGGGAGTGGATATATGGATATACATATATATTAAGTCATTTTGCAAAGAATCTAAATGAAAAAGTAGCAGAGGAAAGGGATATATATGGAATAGGGCATGATGAAGAAATAGAGAGCTTAATCTCTGTTATTGGGAAAGTATCAAATAGAAATGCACTATTAATTGGAGAACCTGGTGTAGGGAAATCAAGTATAGTGCTGGGAATTGCTCAAAGAATAAACTCTGGAGATGTCCCACCACAAATAAAGGATAAAAGAATTTTGCAATTAGATGTAAATGGACTAATAGCCCTGTCATCTAGAGAACAGAACATGGAGTCCTTAATTTCCAAAGCAATGAAGGAACTTGAGAATGCAGGAGATGTAATACTTTACATTGATGAAATGCAGGAATTAATTCCTTCAAAAGCAAGTGAGAGTGGTCATTCAATTGCAGGTATACTTCTTCCATATATTTTAAACAGTAAATTTCCAGTTGTTGGTACAGTAAACTATGCAGACTACAAAAAGTACTTTTACAGCATGGAATCCCTTAGGCAATCCTTTACTAATATTGAGATTAAAGAAATATCTGCTGTTGATGCACTACTTATCCTTGAAACAAAAGTATCACAACTAGAAAGAAACTTTGGAATATATCTTACATTTCCTGCTTTAATTAGTGCCGTAGAATTAGCACAAAGGTATAACAGGGAAAGAAAACTTCCAAGTAGTGCTGTTCAACTCCTTGAAGAAACATGCTCATGGGCACAAGCAAATGGAATTAAGGTAATAACAGGAGAGCATGTATCAAAAGTTCTTTCAAATCAGAAGGGTATTCCAATTGGGAGTATAAATCCACAAGAGACAACCAAGCTAATGAAGCTAGAAGAAAATATGAGAAAGCAGATAATTGGACAAGATGAGGCTATAAAATCGTTGGTAGAAGCCCTTACAAGGGCACAAATAGATATACGAGATCCCAATAGGCCAATAGGGACATTCCTCTTCATGGGACCAACTGGTGTGGGTAAAACACATATTTCTAAGGTACTTGCACAAGAATACTTTGGAAGTACATCAGATATGATAAGGGTTGATATGTCAGAGTACAAAACAATAGATAGTGTTGAAAAATTCCTTGGAAGTAGTGGAGATAATAATTTACTAAGTAAGTCATCTACCTCTCTTGTTGATAGAATAAAGAGTAATCCATATACAGTTGTTCTTTTTGATGAAATAGAAAAAGCTCATCCTCAAATACTAGACCTCTTTCTTCAAATTTTTGATGAGGGAAGGCTAACAAGCACATTGGGAGAAACTGTAGACTTTACACATAGCATAATAATTTGTACAAGCAATATAGCGAGTGATATTCTTCTTGAAAGTCTTTCAAATCGTAATACAACATGGCAGGAAGCTAAAGATAGGGCATTAATTGAGCTTAGACAGTCAATTAAACCAGAGTTACTGAACAGATTTGATAAAATTTTAGTATTCCATCCCCATGATATTGAAAATCTTTCTAAAATATCTGAGCTTCTACTTACAGAATTGGCTCAAAGGCTATCTGAGAAAGGTATTAAGCTTACATGGAGTAATGTAATTCCCCAATTAATTGCTAGTAAAGCAAATGATCCTGGACTTGGTGCAAGACCAATAAAAAGATATATACAAGATCATATAGAGGGAAATATTGCTAAAGAGATTGTAGAAGGAAGACTAAAAGCTGGAGAAGAGATAGATATAAAAGAGAGTTGGATAATATAGATAATATAAAGTTGCAAGATAGACAATATTAAAATATAATACAAGGTTTAATATAGATTAGAATTAAGAAATGGGAGCACTACCAAAAAGAAGAATATCAAAAGGAAGAAAGAACAGAAGAAGAGCTCAGGATTTTTTAGACAAGCCTGCACTTTCTAAATGTCCAAAGTGCGGAAAAACAAAGAGACCTCATTTTGTTTGTGAGTTTTGTGGCTATTATGGTGATGGAAAAGACCTTAAAAGCAATAAATAGTTACTCTTTAAAATGAAAAAATCAACTGACCCTAGACATTTATCCAGAGAATTAGCATTGCAAAGTCTTTTTTCAAAAGATTTTAATAAAGATAGAGATAATGTAATTGAATTTGGCCTTTCTGAGCTTTCAGCACTTGATGAGATAACTGAATACAACAAAGAACTGTATAAACAGTTAGTTTCAGGAGTAAGAGATAATATAGAAAAGATAGATGAAATAATAACTAAGTTTGCACCTCAGTGGCCCATACCTCAGATGAAGCTGGTTGATCTTCAAATCCTTAGAATGTCTATATTTGAAGGTTTTTTATCTAAGATTACACCTCCTAAAGTGGCTATTGATGAAGCAATTGAACTTGCAAAAGAGTTTGGAGGAGAAACAAGCAGTAAATTTGTAAATGGTGTGCTTGGTGCTATATATGAAGAGTATAAAGATGAAGAAAATTAAAAAACTAGAAGACAATTTAGGCATAGTATTTAAAAACAAAGAGCACTTAATAAATGCCCTTACTCATAGGTCATACTTAAATGAACATAAAGATATTAAGATTCACAATGAAAGATTAGAGTTTCTTGGTGATGCTGTACTAGAACTTATTGTTTCAGATTATCTGTTTAATAAATTTCCTGATAGACCAGAGGGTGATCTTACAAGTTTTAGATCTGCATTAGTTAAAACAGAAAGTTTAGCTGATACTGCTAAAAAGCTAGGAGTAGGGGAAAGCCTTTTGCTCTCTAGGGGAGAAGAAGATACCGGAGGAAGAACAAAAGACTATTTATTAGCCAATACTTTTGAAGCAATTATTGGAGCAATATATATTGATCAAGGATATGAAAAATGTAAAGAGTTTGTATATACACATTTAATACCTAAGCTTAATGATATTATTAAAAACAGGTCTGATATTGATAATAAAACTAGAATTCAAGAAATTACTCAAGCTAAGTACAAGGTTACACCTGTATATGAAGTAATCAATGAAGAGGGACCTGATCATAATAAAAAATTTACTATCGTAGTTAAGATTAATGATAAAGTAATAGGTAAAGGAGTAGGGAAGAGTAAGCAAAAAGCACAAGAGAAAGCAGCTCTTAGCGGCATTGAATATCTTGAAAAGAAAATTTAATTACTTGAATAATAATATATCTTCTGTTAAAATACTTTGCTATGCTAAAAATAAGATTAAAAAGAATAGGAAGAAGAGGACAACCATACTACAGAATAGTTGTTATGGAAAATAAATCTCCTAGGGATGGAAGAAGTATAGAAGAGATTGGTTTTTACAATCCAAGAACACAACCTGCTACATTTGAGATAGATAAAGATGCTGCTACCAAATGGCTTTCAAAGGGTGCTCAGCCTTCAGATACTATAGCTCAATATTTTGTAAAACTCGGTTTAATTAAGCCTACTAAGAAAGGTTCTGTTAAACCTAATACAGCAAAGAAGGAAAAGAAAAAAGAATAGACTTCACATCACTCTCTGTTTTCTGGTAATATTATTTCAATAGGGGTATAATTTACCCAGTAAGATCTTAGTTTAGCACATATTAAGATGAAAGAATTACTAGAACATATTGTTAAATCTATAGTTAATCACCCAGAAGATGTCTCAGTAGAGGAGAAAGAGAGTGTAGACTTTCCTGGCTTAACAATATTAACAATAAATGTAAATGAGGAAGACAAAGGTGTAATAATAGGAAGAAAAGGAAGAACAATTAATTCAATCAGAGATATTATTACAATTAGTGCAATAAGGAATAACAAAAGGGTAAGAGTAATACTTAAGGATGATAATAAACCAAACAGAGAAGAAGAACAGGAAGATATGCTTAATGATGAAGTCTAATTAAAGAGTACTCCTTGCTTTTTCCCTAAATATTTCAAGAATATCGCTATGCTCTGTATATGGCTTGAAATTGCTGTAAATATTTGGCTCTACTTCACTATCAGATATATAATATCCGCTTACTATCATATCAATAGACCAATTGTCCTTTCCATCGTTTTTATTTCTTCTTGATAATTTTATATTTTCTAGTCTTATCATATATGGAGATACATTTTGTGCTTTTTCTAAAAAATCTATTACATTACTATATTCTCCTTCATATCCAAGAGGACCAGACACTAAATTTAAAGAATCTGCGGAAGAAAGTTTAGAAATTTGAAGATTTAAAGATTTTGCCAAATTATCAATATAATATACTAAGTCTGAAACAAGCAATGTATTAGGAACAACAGTCCTTGAAGTTAACACATCATCACTCAACTGATTCTCATCTAATTGGTCAAGCTGCTTACTTAGCTTCTCCAACTGTTCAATCTTTTGATCAATCTCTTTCATTTCATCCATATATTCAAATGCTGATCTTACCATTGGAATAAATACTGCAAAACAAAGAATTATGAACACAATTGAAGATGCAATTGGGATTATAAGGTCAGAAATAGTTAACTTCTTGCTCCCTCTCTTTTCAACTACTTTCTGTAATTCTGCTTTTTTCTTTTTCTCAGTCTGTGAAGTAACAAGTGCCATAATTAATCAGCTTTAAAATTATCTAAAACTAATTTTCCATCAAAAGAAAAGCTTGCTCCTGTTTCCGTTTTAGAAAACGATTTTAGTTTTACTGTCTCTATATTTTCATTTACACCAAAAAGATACCACATACGAGAAAGCTGTTCTAAATTGGGTGCATCTCCAGATATTTTAAAAGACAAATCTTCTGATATCTCCATGCTATCATATGTAATACCCTGTATTTTACCTGCCATTTCCCTTAGAAAAGTAATAACCTTTTTGTGTGAAAAACTATTAGCTTTAACATCTTTATACAGATTAATTCTATCCAAAATAACATTATTCGCAACTATCTTATCAGCTTTTTGATTAACAATATACTCCATATCGGTAAGTTCTTTCTTTTTATCACTAAGCTGATTTTTAGTAATAATGTTAAATCCTACTATGCCAATAGAAACCAATGCTAAAATGATTATGGCTAAAAGAGAACCAATACTTAATGTTGTTTTTTTCTTAACTTGAACTTCTTCTTCTTTTGTACGAGAGGGAATAAGATTAACACCTTCTTTCCCTTCTTTGATTTGTGCAGCAATAGGTTCTGCTAATGTTGGAGAGCCCTGTACTGGCGGCTGCATATTAATTTGACCAACTGATGGAGATACCTGTTGATTAGGAATACTATTATTGCTAATATCACTAACTGTTTGATTTTGTAAATTATTATTCATCTTTTAGTGCCAAACCTACTGCAATAGAGTAGGAGCCTCCTGTTTTTGAAATTATATTTTTAAATCTATTATCTATTGATATATTTAACCATGGATTTGCTATCTGTGCACTAACTCCTAGTGATTTTGATACATACTCCGTTAACCCTGGAAGAAGAGCACCATCTCCATTAAGTAGATACTCCATAGGAGCAGGACTCATTGTTTTATTTTTATAAAACTCAACACCTCTTCTAACTTCTATCATTATAGATTCAACAATAGGGAGTAACGCACTATATATTTTCCCTTCCAAAGCATTAGGAACAAGTCCATACGCTCTTTTAAATTCTTCAGCCCTGTTATAATCAAAATTAAACTTATTTACAATTGCTTGTGTTAGTGAATCTGATCCAATAGGGATACTTTGAGAAAAGACCAGAGCTCCATTTGCCATAATACACATATCTGTACTATTTGCACCAAAATCTAATGTAACACAATCTTTCTTCTTCATAGCCCTATACATTGCTCTTCCCATAGCAACAGACTCTGTTTCAATTGCAATAAGGTCAAGATTAGCAAAACTAGCTACATTCATGTATATACTAATTATCTTTTTAGGAGCTGCAACAAGTAGAACCCTTGGAGCATTTTTCTCCTCATTAAAACCAATAGTTACATAACTCATCTGAACTTCATCAACAGATATAGGGAGATACTGTTTAGCTTCGTAATATACAGCATTTTTTAACTCCTCTTCTTTTACACCAGGAAACTCTAGAAATCTTGTAAATACAGAAAACTCTGGTAATGCCATTACCACATATGGATTTTTAATCTTAGCACTGTCATAAAGTTTTTTTAATGCTTCTGCTAATTTCTTCTGATCCTGTCTTTCTTCGCTGTTAATAACTCCTTTTGGTGTAATCTGCATTCCAAGATTTACAAGCTCAGGAGTTGAGAGAATGTTTTTTAGTTCTACGGCTTTTACAGTATGTGTTCCAAAATCTACACCCACATGATCTGGTAACTTTGCCATTGCTTTGGACAGTTTAAATTATGATTAATATATAATAGCAGAAAATAGAAAATGTTCAAAATTTCTCCTTTTTATGGCTTAACACCAATCTCAACAGCTTTAATTGTACTTCTTCTTCCAAAGAATTTTTCCGCTATTACACCATATTTAGGATGGTAGTCTATTACTAATACTGGATATGTAAGCTTTTCTTCAACTCTTAAATATCTATTAATTACAATACCAACACCCTCTTTATATGAAGAACTTAATCCTCCATTAATATATACACCATCAATAATCCCATCTTTAGGTCTTTCATCATCTATAGTTATTACTCCATCAGCCAGTATATATCCATGAACTATATCATACCCGAAATCTGTAGAAGACATATTTTTCCCCTTCTGTACAGTTACATCACGTCTAACAACAAATATACATCCGTTTTTATTACTTAATTGATTATCATTTGTATTCTTTAATGGTGTTTCAATGGTTAGATCCCGTCCAACAAATATTAAGGATCTGTTATCACAAATTACATCACCTCTTACATTAAGATCTCCAGTATACTCAAACATACAATATGGCTTGTTATTACATATACCATTAAGAGAACCAGAGAGAGTTGATGATTCAGGAAATACTTCTTCTAATCCCATATCAACCACATTTTGTTTATTCATTATATATTCCTTCTTTAAGTAATCGTAATACCCTTCTGTTGTTAATTTATAACCTAGATATCTTGTAATATTA
>ERZ1026800.1910-NODE-1910-length-12358-cov-3.516556_pt1 | contig 12358 bp, 15 predicted proteins | sample MGYA00520873_ERZ1026800 | MGnify/ENA primary metagenome ERZ1026800 (study PRJEB33270, sample SAMEA104284475) | anaerobic digester metagenome | biome: Anaerobic digester microbiome; feature: mesophilic sludge digester; material: Anaerobic digester biomass...
ACGCTGACCGGTTCCTCGGTCATATGCCACACATCATAATCAGTGACATGAGCCATGGTGGTATAACAAATTTCTGCTTCCCGAGCCAGGAAAGCTTCCGGCGCGGCAGTCATGCCAATGATGGACATACCCCAGGAACGGAACAGGTTGGATTCACCACGGGTTGAAAAACGGGGACCTTCAATGGTAATCAGAGTACCACCCTTATGGACCATGGCGCGGGTTTCTTTTACGGCTGATAACAGTTGATTGGATAGATCCGGACAAAAAGGATTACCCGGACTGATGTGCACAACGACTCCCTCACCAAAAAAAGAACGCTGCCGCCTGTTTGTGAAATCAACAATTTGATCTGGGATGACAATGTGACCGGGTGAATAATCATCCCGTAAAGACCCACAGGCGCTGATGCTTACAATCCGTGAAACCCCAAGTTGTTTAAATGCATAAATATTGGCACGATAATTAACTTCCGTGGGAGATATCCAGTGTCCAATACCATGCCGGGCGATAAATGCCACCGGTTTTCCCGCGAGAGAGCCCAGAACGATGGGAGAACTGGGTTTTCCAAAGGGAGTGGTTAACTCAAGCGTCTCTATATTTTCAAGACCTTTAAAGGAATACAAGCCGGATCCACCGATAATTCCAAGTACAGGCTGATGTGTCATGTAATTCCTCCGGATGCATAAATATTAATATCCAAAATAATTCTATTGCCCTTCCACCTTTGGAGCTTTTTTACGACTTCCCAACACCTGGATGCCAACCTCGCCGCATAATATTTCATCACCAGTGGTGATGATGGTTGGAACAAGTACCCGTTCATCATTCATCAGTGTGCCGTTGGTTGATTGCAAATCTTCAACCCACCACTGACCATGATGATGGCTGAATCGTAGATGTCGTGCTGAAACCGTGTCGTGCTGGATTAATAAATCACTGGCTGGATCACGACCGACGACTGCCTGCATTGTCGTGATCTCTTCATCAAAAACCTGACCTTCCAAATGGATGCGGAGTTGTAATGTGGGAGGGACCCGGGGAGCAACCAGTTGTGTACGCAGCTGCAGATCCCGCCAGAGGGCTGTCAATGCCCATCCGAAGAAACCCAACAGAATTAGCGCCAGTATGATACGTAAGATAAAAACGATGATTCCACTCATTGAGTTACTTCTTTATATTTGTTGTGTCTGTCGGTGAATCCCGGGTATCCAGCGTATCCTCGCTATAGATCAAGGAGACACCTGCCAGATTGATGACATCTCCAGAATGCAAAACCTGTTCATCCACGCGCTGCCCATTGACAAATGTCCCACCGGTGGATTTCATGTCAAAAATGACATAATGGTTTTGGACAATCCGTATCTGGGCATGGCTCCGGGAAACGCGTTTATCAGGTATCACCAGGTCATTTTCTTCCAAGCGCCCTATATTTATTGTGGATGAAGTCATTGAAAATATATTTTCATCCGGCAAAATCAGGCATGGATTGCTGGGAAGATTGGCATCATTCATCGGGAGATTGTTTGAACCATCCAGAGCTGCAGTTTCTCCCAGTGTGGGGATGGGGTCTGTCGAGATATTAAATTCACCGGGTGCCAACTGGATATTGGAATCCACATACAGCAGGGGTTTGATGGGGGGGTAACCAATCAGAACTGCAGCATCCATCAACATTTCCGCCAACTCGTTTTGAACATCTGAGCGGCTGAATTGTGCAGCATCCTGGGGGTTTAATGTGATTTGGTAGGTGTGAGGTGCTGTCCCATTGGTTTGTATGGCAGCATACAGGGCTTCCACCAAGCCCTTTGATAGGGGGTGTTCGGAGGATGGGTTTTTCATCCAGGGGTAGCGGTTTTCAAAAAAAGCCCGCAATCGTGATTCAAGCCGATCAAATGGATGTTTCATTCGTTATAATATTATAACAGGACAATCAGAAACTACTTGTCGTCACATAATCAGGAGGGATGGATGGGGTTTCGGGAAGTATCTCATACAGCAGATTTGGCTCTTGAAGTTTGGGCAATTGATCTTCCGGGTTTATTGGTGGAAGCTGCGCATGGCATGAACGAGTTGATGGGGGTTGAAATTGAAATATCGAGAGAAATTAAGAAAAAAATTTCAATTATAGCTGATGATCCTGAATCATTATTGGTTATGTTTCTCTCTGAGTTGCTTTATTATGCGGAATTGGAACGAATTGGATTTTATGATTTTAATATCACTCTTGATTCTTATCACCTGACTGCCGGACTTTTCGGTGGCGTGTTAAAAAGCCAATTGAAAGAGATAAAAGCCGTTACCTATCATGATCTGAAAATCAAAGAGCTAAGTTGTGGATTAATGGTAACGATTGTTTTTGACATTTAAGAACGGAGGTCGACAATGAGTATATCATTGCGGGAAATAAATAAAATTACAGATTACGAATGGGAAATTCCTGTCAGCCATCGAAGGGATATGCGGGTATCTGTAAAAATATTTGCGACACGAAAGATTTTAGAAGAAGCACTTGAGGATTTATCCATTGAGCAGGCAATTAATTCAGCGACATTGCCCGGTTGGGCAGGACCGATTGTTGTCATGCCGGACCTTCACCAGGGATATGGCTTTCCCATTGGTGGGGTGGGGGCAGCCCTTTACCCTTCGGGTGTCATCTCTCCGGGAGCAATTGGATATGACATAAACTGTGGTGTGCGATTGATGTCCACCAATATCATATTGGATGATGTCAGCACATTGCTTGATGGACTGGCTTACGAGCTGGATCAAGCTTGTCCCAGTGGCGTCGGTACATCGGGTGGAATTCATCTGTCAAATGCAGAATTGGATGCGGTTTGCAGGCAGGGTTCCCGCTGGGCATTAAAAAAAGGGATGGCGACTGAACAGGATATCCGGCGGACTGAGGATGAGGGATGCCTGGAAGGAGCAGATCCAACCTCCATCAGTAATCGGGCGAGGGAGCGTGGAAGGACTCAACTGGGAACACTGGGTTCCGGAAACCACTTTCTGGAGATTGATCAGGTCGAACAGATTTTTGACCCTGAAGCTGCCCAGGCAATGGGTCTGTGGGAAGGGTGCCTGGCGGTGATGTTACACTGTGGTTCACGAGGACTGGGTCATCAGGTATGTACGGATTATGTTCAAACCTTTCAACGTGTCAGTCAAAAATTTGGCATCACTTTGCCTGACCGGGAACTGGTTTGTGCCCCTCTGGATTCAAATGAGGGTCAAAGTTACCTGGCAGCCATGCGGTCAGCAGCAAATTACGCATTTTGCAACCGGCAAATCCTGGCGCACACCATTCGGAGTGTATTTGACCGGGTACTGGTCGGCAAAATTCCACCCTTCCAAATTCAACAGGTCTATGACATTACACATAACATGGGAAAAATAGAGACCCATACCATTGATGGCAGAAAGGTCAAGGTTTGTGTCCACCGAAAAGGAGCAACGCGGTCGTTTGGTCCCGACAACCCCATCCTCCCTCCCGAATATCAGAAATTCGGACAGCCAGTACTTGTTCCAGGCAGCATGGGGACCCAATCGTGGGTCATGGTGGGCACGGAACGAAGTATGGAGGTGGCGTATGGCTCCTGTTGTCATGGCGCAGGGCGGGTTCTCAGCCGCAGCCAGGCAAAACGCACAATCCGGGGAGAACGTTTAAAGAGTGCCCTCGAATCAGAAGGAATATTAATCCGCTCAGGATCAATGCCAGGATTGGCAGAGGAGGCACCCCAGGCATACAAGGATGTGAATCAGGTGGTGGATGCGGTAACGGGAGCCGGGTTGGCGCGAAAAGTAGCCAGTCTGCGACCGGTTGTTGTCATTAAGGGTTAGTCAGACCGGGAAATATTATTTATCCTAAAATGAGTCTGGATATTTTTGCAACCCGGGCGTGTGTCAGTTCCACCAACGCCATCACAGGTATTTTTATATTCAAACCCCGTTGACCACCGGAAATGTGGATTTGTTCATGATCAAGGGCTGAATGATCAATCAAATTTGTAAATCCTTTATTGATCAAGGCAAGAGGTGAAATTCCCCCGGCTTGAAGACCGGTAATCCGTTCTGCTTCCCTTTGGGTGGGGATATGCATTTTCTTTTCGTGTAGAAATGCAGCCAGGGCTTTAATGTCCAGTTCACAATCACCAGGTATCAAAGCCAGTACAGGTTTTCCAGTTTTTTCCCGCAAAACCACGATGGTTTTATAAACCAGCCTGACGGATAAACCAAGAAATGCGGCAGTTTCTTCAGCCCCCAGTTTTTCCCCAGGCAGTTCATATGCTGTATATGAAATGTGCTTGGAATCCAATAATCGGGTAATGTTGTTGATGATCATGGTTTTCGAACATAAATAGGATTGCTAAAAATCCATCCACGAAGTTTACCCAGGTAGTGGATATAGCATTCCACGCGGTATATTCCTGGTTGATTGGTCAAATATGTGCAAATTTCCCTTGTTTTCCAGGTTTTAATGACCACTCCATCTTTTATTAGCCGGCATTCCGTTTTTTCAGGCAGGCGAATTTGAAACGTGACACCCCCGCCCAGGGTTATTTCGTCTCCCATAATTGCATTTTGATTAAGAGTCTGGGCTGTAAAACGAAATCCACGCGTCGGGGTGGGGTAATCATATCCGATGAAAGCATGACCCTGCCGCAAGGCATCCAATACCATGTTGCGATCTGTAATTAAGTCGCCAGTCAATTCCTGGGGAACCAGGAGATGCGTGTTGATGGATTGAAAATGGAAGGGATATGGATAAATAGTCGCGGACACAGATCCCAGGTGTGCTTTCAAGGCATGGGCATCTGATCCGCCAATAGCCACCACCCGTTCCCCATTTTCCATCAGTTGATCCCATTTCTGGATTGTTTTGGGATGTGGTCCGAGGGCAAGATGTCTGGGAGATAAGGCATAATGGATGGTTTTTAGGATATTCGTGGAACGGGACTTAAATTCAGAGGAACCATTCCACAATTCTATGCCGGCATATCCATCCACGTTCCAATCCACCCATGAGATATCAGGTTGGTGGAAGGTTGGAAGAGCATCTTCATAAGGATGGGCAAGAAAAGCCAGACCACCGGAGGCATTGATTTGGTCAACCAATAGTTGCGGTGAATGTGCGTATGCAAACATGCTCCGGTTAACCCCAAAGGCAAGCAGATGACATTTTTGGGGGATTCTTTCCGGATTATGTACTTCCTCTCCCACGAGGAGTAACACCTGACGTTTTTCTTCCCGAAGATAACCTTCCACATTTTCCACATAAACATTATGATCAGTGGTGATCAGGACATCCAAACCGATTTCGAGGGCAATTTTCATTAATTCACGGTGAGTGGCAGCACCATCAGAATATTTGGTATGAATGTGCAGGTTTGTAATTAATTCTTCCATGCTATCTTGTCATTGACGGAATCGGAGAATGATGGGTATAATTTGATGTCTTTGGAAATTATGGAGGATTTCACGTGGTTAACTACTTCTACATTGCCTTGATTATAACGTCGATTGCCCTTGTGGCGAGTGTAATATTGCAAAATAAAGGTGTCGGGCTTGGTGGTCTGACAGGTGGCATGGAGTCAGACACTGTATTCACCGCCCGCCGTGGCGTGGAAAGAACATTGTTCTTTGCCACCATTGGGTTAAGCGTGGTATTTTTTATCCTGACTGTCATTACAGTCATTATCAGCTAATCAGGCGCAGACTACTCGCGCCCTCATTCATTTTTACCTTGGGCGACTCACAGATTTTGAGGATCGCCTTTTTTGCATAACCCATGAAAAAATTTCGCTGGCAGCTGATCATCATATTTCTCACCGGATTGATTGTTGGGATTCTCCTTTTACGGGAGCAACCAGTTGCTCTTCCATTTATGGAACCTGAGCCCGCCAAGGGAGGGAGTTATACCGAAGCCATTATTGGAACAATTCAGAGGTTGAATCCGGTCCTGGATATTCATAACAATGCCGATCGGGATGTGGATCGCTTGATTTACAGCCGGCTGGTCATATTTGATGATCGGGGTCTACCCCAGCCGGATCTGGCGGAATCCTGGGGAATTTCAGCTGATGGGACTGTGTACAATATCACATTAAAGAAAAATATCCTTTGGCACGATGGAAAGCCATTGACTGCTGATGATGTATTATTTACAGTGGATATGATGAGGATGGGGGATGGGATTGTGCCTGAGGATTTAAAAAGCTTCTGGTCAGAGGTTGAAGTCATCGTGTACGATGAACTCAATCTTCAATTTCGTCTACCGGAACCCTATGCTCCATTTCTTGATTATCTATCATTCGGAATTCTCCCAAAGCACCTGCTTAATAATTTAACCTTTGAAGAGATGGTAAATTCAGCATTTAACCTCCAACCAGTTGGAAGTGGTCCATATCAATTCAATGGTTTGCAGGTCGAAAATGGCGTCATCGAAGGGGTGGAGCTTGTCGCCAATCCAAAATATTACGGTAAAGTTCCATATATTGAAAAGTTTGTTTTCCGTTTTTTCCCTGATGGAAATTCTGCATTCATGGCATACCGGAATGGTGATGTACAGGGAATAGCTGGAATCCCAATGGAAAATTTGGCAGACGCCTTAAGCGATCCTACATTATCCATTTATTCCAGCCGCCTGCCTGAATTGACCATGATCCTTTTTAACTTAAAGGATGCTTCTGTTCCCTTCCTGCAGGAAAGTGTTATTCGCCAGGCGCTTTTAATGGGAATTAACCGGCAATACATCATGGACAAAATCCTGGATGGACAGGCAATAGTGGCTGATGGTCCAATATTTCCAGGATCCTGGGCATACAATGATAGCCAGGAACGGATCCCGTATGACCTTAACCAGGCAATTGACATCCTTCGATCCAATGAGTATGTTCTCTCCGGCGAAGATGCTGCAGTACGATCGAAGAATGATGTTAATCTGGAATTTGTCCTTATCCATCCGGATTCTCCCCGATACCTTGCCATCGCAGAACAAATCCAATCTGATTGGAATGCCATGGGTGTAAAGGTCGCATTGGAGGCAGTTCCATATGATCAACTTGTACTGGATCGTTTGACCAATCGTAATTATCAGGCAGCCCTGGTGGACCTGAACCTGGCGAATTATCCAGATCCTGACCCTTATCCCTTCTGGGATTCGGTTCAGGCGACTGGGGGACAGAATTATTCCCAATGGGATGACCGTATGGCCAGTGAGTATCTGGAGAATGCCCGGGTTACAGTTGATATCGGTGAACGCACCCGGTTGTATCACAATTTCCAGGTGCTTTTTGCCCGGGAACTTCCTGCATTACCCTTGTTTTATCCGGTATATAATTATGGGGTTAGTGAAGAAATTCAAGGTGTGCGTTTAGGTCCCATTTTTGAAATAAGTGACAGGTTTTCACGAGTTACCGATTGGTATCTAGTTTCTCAAAGAACATTAAAGACCCAACCAACAAATACACTTGTACCATGAATATTAAATTCGATATAATTAGGGGGAAGGGAGGGCGCCATGTTGGATAAAGATTGGGCTTATCTTCGATCATCATTGGATGAATTACAGGATTACATTCTATCTGATGAGGTGTATTGGCCATTAATTGCTCTGCCAAGGAATCATGGAACCGGTCCATTGCCCTCACTTACTCTGGGACGATTATTATTATCCCGTGCTCGATTAACTGCCGCGGAATGGGCTCCTGAGTTTCAAAAAGACCTGGATAATATTTGTGGAATTGTGGATGATGTCCGAAAGCGGTGGAGGGCTCACTGGGTGCACAAAGCTAACCAGGAGTTCCCCCGCCGGTTGAGTTTATGGCATCATTATTTACGTGAGTTGCATGAAGACCCAAACAAATGGGAGCGGGATTATGCATACCAGGTGGAACGCAGAGTCATGCTTCAATTATTATTGGCTGAGATGGATCATCCGCGGGAGGAAGATTTGGCAGCGTTGTCTGCTCTGGACCATCAATTGATGGCGATTGTGACAGAATGTGAATTTCTATGGGATCCAAGGATTGAGAAAGGTTTTCCAAGAAGGGATTACTGGTTTTTATATTATCACGTGGTGTCTGAGAAATAAGATAAGGCGGAGGATTGGATGGCGATTTTTTACACCCGCAAGGGTGATGATGGGGATACAGGTTTATTGGGAGAAGGCAGGATTCCAAAATTTGATCTACGTATGGAAGCCCTTGGATCCATTGATGAAGCGAATGCAATTTTTGGTATTTGCCGATCAACGGTGGGATCTGCCGAGCTATCCCCCATACTGCTCCAAATTCAACGGGATCTGTATGCCCTGATGTCGGAAGTTGCTGCCACTCCGGAAAACGCCACCCGGTTTCATTCCATCGATCAACTTAAAGTAGGATGGATTGAAAATAAAATTGATGAATTAAGTAAACTGGTCGATCTTCCAAAAGAATTTATAATTCCAGGCGACCATTACAGTAGTGCTTTACTTGACCAGGCGCGTACTGTGGTGCGGCGAGCGGAACGTCGCGTGGTGGAATTATTGGCAAGGGGTGATATTGAGAACTGGGATCTGGAAAAATATCTCAACCGGCTTTCATCATTGTGTTTTGTGATGGAACTGGTGGAAAACCGCGCAAGAGGAACCCCCAAACCCACACGGGCAAAGGATTCAAATTCATGATTGGAACATTGATTAATGTTGCCACCATTATCGTGGGTGGCTTTCTTGGGATTCTCCTGAGTTCGCGATTAAAGGAGAGAGTACGGGATACTGTCATGGCAGGTTTGGGGTTATTTACATTGGCATACGGTTTACAGCAGTTTTTGGGGGCAGGCAATGCCCTGATTGTATTGGGTGCCTTGATCTCCGGGGCATTATTGGGTGAATGGTGGCAAATTGAAGACGGATTGTCCAGAGCAGGCAGATGGTTGGAGAGACGTTTGGGCGTGAAAGATGTTGAATCTGTTGAAAATCAACAGGATCAAAAAAGTAAATTTGTGCGTGGATTTCTTACCGCATCATTATTATTTTGCATTGGTCCCATGGCAATTCTGGGATCCATTCAGGATGGATTGACGGGTGACTCGTCGACATTGATCATTAAATCTGTTATCGACGGGTTTGCTGCATTGGCATTTGCTTCAACACTGGGAATGGGCGTCATATTCTCAGCGCTGGTCATCCTTGTCTATCAAGGCAGCTTGTCACTCCTTGCTGCCCAGGTTCAGGCATTCTTTACCCCGGTGATGATGGGTGAAATGACAGCCACGGGTGGCATCATTCTGATGGCAGTTTCCATTACAAGTTTATTAAATCTGAAGCAAATCAGGGCGGGGAATATTCTTCCCGCATTAATTATTGCTCCCATCCTGGCATATATTTTTACTTGATAGTCGTACAGATCCAGACATCAATCAGGATCGTGCCAGATCGAGAGTTTCCACAGCATGCCGTAGATGCGGTATGACGATTGAACCACCGACGACAAGAGCGGTATTAAATATTTCATAGAATTCCTCATCAGTCACACCGGCATGAACGCATTGCAGAATGTGATAATCGATGCAATCGTTGCAGCGAAGAACCATCGAAGCCACCAACCCCAACATTTCTTTTGTCCGGGCGGGTAAGGCTCCTTCATGATATGCAATTGAATCCAGATTAAAGAACCGTTTTATGCCGAGATGATCCATCTCCATTATCCGTTGATTCATCCTGGCGCGGTAAGTTTCGAATTCTTCCAATCGGTTATTCATGAGTGGTATTCCTTGAAGGTGTATATGTAAAGACAGGAAAACAGTCACCGGTCAGGACGAATCCTGCCCGTTGATAAAGTGACAAGGAAGCATGGTTATCATTCTGAGTGTTGACGGTCAGTTGCCAATTGCCCAATCCCCAGAAGTGTTGTTGTAAATCACTGATCAACGCCATTCCCACCCCGCGCCCTTGATAATCGGGTAACACAGCCAGCCTTACCAGGTGTGCACTCCAATCCCTGCCGGTACTGAATTGAAACCCCACGATTTGGTTCCCCAGAAGGGCAACCGTGGCATATACAGACTGCCCGTATGCCAGGATGACATCTTCCAATGAATTTTGCCAGATCGGTTCAAAGGCAGCCTGGTCGATATCAGTCACAGTGGCAAGATCAGAAAATAACATTGGGCGAATGAGAACCGGTGATGGTGTGAATTCAACCGGAATTTTTGATGGATTCCATTTTAACAGTACGATTTCCTGGTGTAGAGTGAACCCCCGTGGTGTGACTAACTTGTTAAGCCACTCATCCGGTGACATGAGCGCCACTTGTAAATTTGGTTGATCAACTGGAAGGCTTGCATATGCCTTCGGGAAAAGAACATCCCAAACATGATCGGGTGATGTCCCAATTCTTGTGATGAATAACCTGACCCATGCGACATGGGGAGGATCCGGGGGGAATGCCAGGGCACCAATTATTTCTCCGAATTCCTCCAGCAGCCAGAAGGGTTGTTTTCCGAGCCACTCGAGTGGTGTTCTCCAATCCAGATGGCGATGGATTACACCATAAAAGGTGAGCAGCTTGGTTAATGCATTCCGGTCTGCAAGGGTGGCTGGGCGACAAATTTGAGACATGTTTCAGGAGAAAACCCCAACTGAATTACTTGACAACCCGGCATGCAACCCCTAAAAACCACTTTAAAACACGTTCTTTGACTCCGAGGTGAGATTGGAGGTTTAATGCATCCACCATGATTGATAAGGCACTGATGAAATCCCTTTTATGGAAGAAAATTGATGATATTCTTTTTAATACGACAGATTGCATCTCATTTTCACCAATTTGCGTAAACAAGTCAACGGATTTCTGGTAAAGAGTCAATGCTTCATCTGAGCGCTTCAGATCGACCAGGGCGGCAGCCTGGTTGGCACATGCCATGGCTTGATGACGAAGATCGCCGGCATTGGCAAAGATGTGTTCGGTACTCCGGGCAGCTTCCAAAGCCTCTGCCGGCTTGCCACTTTGCAGCAAGGCAACGCACCGATTATTTGCCATTTCGGCTGCCTGGGTTAAATTACCCTGTTGAACGAGTTGTCCTTCAATCCCCCTGAATAACTCTGCAGAACGTGAAAAATCTTTTCCTTCATATGCCTGTTGAGCCTGTTGAATTAGGGAAGATAATTCGATCGGTTGCTCGGTCATGGTTATTATCAGTATGTGATTTCCAGGAGACCTTCAGCAACTCCGCGGAGTTTGTCAGCCGAGAGATCACTGAGCCGCATCGCCAGGGTCAGATATGGCATGTTGACAGGGTGGCTGATAAAATCCTGCAAATCCTTGGGCAATTCCAGAAATTGCTGAATAGCTTGTTGCTGCGCCCGCCAGTTGCCAATCGGTCCGCGTTGATCGTAAAAATCATCCAGGCGTACATTCAAAGCCCCGGCAATAATTTCAAGTTGGGGAACAGGAATTGAAATTTCACCTGCTTCATATTGTTTGATGACTGCTTCCTGAATGCCGGTCGTTTTTGCGAGGTCGTTTACGGAAACATTGTTTTTATTGCGTACCATACGCAGGGTTGTGCCAATCATGCGCTGGCGGATTAAAAATAATTGTTGAGTTTGTTCCAAACTGTTTGATATTTGGGTTTCAGAGAGTGATTGGCGGCTCCAAAAATGTTCCAGAGGGATTTGAAGCTGGTATGCGATTGTCTCCAATTCCGGTAGTGAAGGGGCATCCTTCCCGTCTTCGTATTCCTGGAGACGTTCAGGGGCTAATCCAATGGAATTAGCCAATTCGACCACTGATTGGTGTTTGGATAATCGGGCATCTTTAATCAGAATGCCCAATTTGCGAGTCCGAATTTGAATTAATCGTTCATTTTGGCTCATAAGAAATAAATCCCCTTTGCTTAGGGTTAGAATCCGATATCACGATTATAGCATTGACCATTAACCTGATTATCGGCGCCTCCCCTGGTGTCCCAGCATGTCAGCCAAATTAGCGCCGAAAATTTCCGGACCAAGTTTAAACCCGGCTGCTTCAAGCCTTGGATAGAATAGTGGTCGAATTCCAGTGGGAATCAATTCACCAATAACCTTGCCATCTTTGGAGATGCCCGTCTGTTCAAACCGGAAGATCTCTGTCATCACGACAGTTTCTCCCTCCATGCCGGCAACTTCAGTAATTGATGTTACTTTGCGACTGCCATCCTTCAGGCGGGATTGCTGGATGACGAGATCGATTGCAGATGCAATTTGCTCGCGCAGGACTTTGATGGGCAGGTCCATTCCTGACATCATGCACATCGTTTCAAGCCGGGAAATCGTATCCCTGGGGGAGTTGGCGTGGAGGGTCGTCAATGAACCATCATGTCCAGTGTTCATTGC
>ERZ1026800.1912-NODE-1912-length-12337-cov-2.920557_pt1 | contig 12337 bp, 15 predicted proteins | sample MGYA00520873_ERZ1026800 | MGnify/ENA primary metagenome ERZ1026800 (study PRJEB33270, sample SAMEA104284475) | anaerobic digester metagenome | biome: Anaerobic digester microbiome; feature: mesophilic sludge digester; material: Anaerobic digester biomass...
AATGATTTGTCAATTCAATATTCCGGCAAAGCTAATTGGTTCTGCCAGATATTTGAAATTGACTTATGTCACTAGTGCTGATGAGCACGCCGATAAAGTTGAAGCTTTTTCAGTGCGTAGATAAAGTAATAATTCAGGGAGGCAGAGATAAGGATAATCTGCCTCCCAATATTGAGTGAAAAATGAAATGGAATGATACTACTCTTTCAACTCTGGAAACAATCTCCAGATGGGAAAAAGAGGTCAATGAATTGGCTGGATATGATTCTATTCCTGCGATTCAAGGAAATAAAACAGCTCAGATTACTAATATAGATGGTTCAATCGATTCTATTGTCTATACTGATTCTCTTGGCATATCGCATATTTCTGAAATTGAAACTCCCGGTGAATGGCAAATTCCCGAAGCAGAAATTATAACTATACTGTATTATGTTGGCGAAACATTATTTGGTGTCTCCAACCTGAGGGAAGGAAATGGAACAAAAATAGAAGTTCTGAAAGAGGATGGCAAAACTACATCTTTCACTCTTACTGAAAATATCTGGATTATTGCCAAAGTAAATAGAACCTGGAATGCAAAACTGGAATTAGCAAGAGAAGCAGTAAAGAATGATATATTGACTATCCTCTATAATCGCACAGACGCTTCCACAGATGAAGAGGCATTAGATTTAATTACAAATGCAGAAACCTTCCTTACTGCTTGTGATATGAAAGCATTAGAATTGATTTATCGTGATCTGGGTCTTGGAACTTTCAACCAAATGCATCAGATGAAGGCAGAGACATACGCCAGAGCATATCAGAACACAATTGCCAGTGCTATTTCCCGGATGAGAGTAGGAATTGATACTGATACTGGCTCACTTCTAATCACCAGTGGCAGGATTACGAGATGATTGAGTTCAAATATAATTCACCTATATTCAAGCTGGGAAAAATCTCCCGGTCAGAATGGAGAGAACTGGGAATGTCAGCAAGAAGCGAAATAGTGAAACGCACTCGAAGCGGGATTGATATCAATCACCAACCCTTCCACGAATATTCTGCAGCAACCCAGGAATACAAAAGTGGGATAATGCAGACAAGGGGATTAGGTTCTTCTGTAGTCACACTTCAAGATACGGGACAAATGCATCGTTCTCTCAGTGTTGAGGTTCAGGCGAATGCAGCTATTCTATATTATGCGGATCAGAACAGAGCAAGAGTAGCTTTACTGCACCAAACGGGAGGATATCATCTCCCCAAGCGGGAACATTTCGGCTTCAATAAAACTGATGGGAACAAATATTTGGAGAAGATTGCCAAACTTCAGACCATAAAAAACAAGAAGGCAAATAGATGACAAATCAAATAACTGGTATAACTGATGAAATATTGACTGCTCTTCAGAAAGCAGGATGTAGAACGGTGGGTATATTACCGGAGGTCTTAATGTTCTCAGGTAATAATAATCCCTTTGGCTTTATCATGCTTAACTCTGAAACAACGGAAAATGATAATGGCGGAATATTAACTCAGCTTCTGGATATATCTATCTTCATTATTACTCAGAATGGTATCAATAAAACGAAAGAGCATTGCAATGTTCTCTATGCTGCAATTGGTGAGATATTAAATAGTTCTGGATTAAATTCTAAGACCGCATTAGTGAATTTAGAAACAATCAATTGGCATGCTGATATGCCATTTGTGACTCAATTAGTGGGGGACTTGGACATTATATCAAGTATAAATTTTAACATCAAATATATGAATGCGAGGTAATTATGCGTATTGTAAAACTCAAAAAAGGAATGACAGCAAGGATTATACCTTGCAATGGAAAACTCTACAGATTATCTGCTGAAAAGGAGACAGAAGTAGAGGATAGTGTGGCTGCTATGGTGGCTGATATTCTGGAAGTCAATGAACCTGTCCAGAAGGAAGTACCCAAGCAAGAAAAGAAAAAAGAACTGGAAATCTCTGTAACAAATGAGATTTCTGATAATGAAACTAAAATCCCTAAGAAGGAGAAATAAATGGGAAATTACAGAAGTGGTAATAAATACAGAGTAGCAATCGGGCTGGAAACATCATTGGGAAGCGGGAATACGCATTCAACGGGAGGTACTACTCCGACTTTATCAGTTCGTTGGGAGGATTTAACCGTTATGCCCGTGAAGTTAGAACTCAGTCCTGATCGGCAAATGATTGACACTAATTACAAAACAGGAACTTCTCAGGCAACTGCCTATGAACAAGTTCAAGGTGTTACCGATGGCACTTTCACGCTATCAGGTAAATTATCCCTGGATTACGAGATACTGCTTAAGGCAATGTTTCATCAATCCCCAGTGGATCATACATATACTTTTGACGATACTCCACCTACAGCAAAATCGCTGGTAATGATGAAGGTTTGGGATGATGCACCCGTAAATTCAAAATATAAAGTTGATATTGCTAAAGGTTGTGCCGTTGATTCATTAGTAATTACCGGTAGAAGTAAAGAAGCGATAGAATTCACTATGTCTGGCAGAATAACCGATCACGAAAGAGAAGTAGAACAGGTTATTACTGGAACCGATCCTGGACTTACTTTCCCCGATGTGGTTCAGTTTGGTGATATAGTTTATTACGGTGATTTTGGTGAAAAAACCAGATTGACTGAATTCACTTTGACTCTGACAAATATATATATTGATGACACCAAACGCTATACTAATTCAATGTCCAGATTGCGAGATATAATTCTTCGGCAGGAAGGCGAATTAAATGTAAAAGGATTATTCAAGCAAGAAACAACTGAGCTTAATCCGATGGATGATATTGGGATTGATAATCAATTACAGGAATATATAACACTTGTTTCTGGATTGAGATCTTGGGTTATTGTTTTTCAAGCATTGGTTACAGCATTTGATTCAGCTGATCCCGATAGGGATTTATTTGAAAGCAATGTAACAATGAAAGCAATTGCTAGTGAGATTGGAGAGCATAGTGTCTCAATTCAAACATCCTAAAGGAGAAGAAACATAATGGATAAATTCAAGGATTGTCTCGCTACTCGGATGAAAGCATTTGAGTATGAAATTCAATTAGACGGAAAATATTTTGCTACGGCAAGAGTTCGCTCACCTCTACTTAACGCCAAAATAGAGGAAAAGGTATTTACTCAGGAAATAACTTCCGATGGCAATATCAATCGTGTATTCAATGGTGGTCTTGTAGCCATATTCTATACTATTCTCTATAGCTTAGTGAAATGGGAATTGGAATATCCACTCACAGAAGAAGGATTGGAGTTATTTGCTATGGAAAATCCCGATGGATACAATGAAGTATATATGCAGATAATGAATCACGAGAATGAACTCAAAGAACGCACCGAGAATAATGAAAAAAACTAATAAGAGCGGTAGAATTCTTATTCGCCAATCAGAGTTCTACCGTTCTTGAAGATAGGGAAATACTAAAATATGCTATATGCAGATATTGTGAGAAATTAGAAGAATGCGATCAGAACGATGGAATGCCAATCATATCACCTCTCAGTCGGTATATCATTCAGTATTTGATGGAAATCAACAATGGTTTCCATCAGTATCCGCTGACTGGTTCGTGGGAATATCAACCACAATGGTTCATAGACCAATTGAATATAGCAAGAAAAACTCAAGCAAACAAGGAAAGAGAAGAGCGTGAACGATATAACTCAGAAATTGCGTCTGATCTTCGGCGTAGAAGGTGAAGAAAAGGCAAATACGCAAGTAAAATCGCTGGATAAAAGTATTATGGGTTTGGCTAAGAACATAGGTTTAGCTGCGATTGCCTACAAGACATTCACTACTGCTCTGGATATTGGTAAGAAATCATTACAAAGTTATAACGAATCGATTATTGCCTTAAGACAAACAGAAGCTACACTGCGTTCTACGGGTCAGTCAGCTAATTGGACAACTCAAGAATTAGCTAATATGGCGTCAGAATTGCAACATGTTTCCAAATTCGGCGATGAAGAAATTCTCAAGGGTGCAACTCAATCACTTTTAAGATTTGATGGTATTAGCAAAGAGCTTTTCCCGAGAGTTCAAGCATTGACGGTGGATATGGCAGAAGGGATGGGCAGTTTGGATAATGCAGCAAAAACTCTTGGCATCTCGCTTGCCGATCCGCTTCTGGGAATGACTCGATTAAGGCGAGCTGGAGTGATGTTCAACGAAACACAGCAGGAAACGATAAAGGGATTGGTAGAAACAGGTAAAAAAACAGAAGCACAAAGAGTTCTTTTAGATGCCCTGGAAGGGAAGTATAAAGGACTGGCATTGGCTTCTGCAACTACAACTCAACAATTAAAGAATGCTTGGGATGATTATCTGGAAACCGTTGGGGGTTCATTATCTTTCTTTGAGGGCGTAAAATCTGCATTTACTCAATATCTGATTTTGATGGCAAAAGAGAGTGACACTTTTACCGAAGGCGAAATCAATAATGCTTCTGCAGTTCAAATGGCTTGGGGAGACGCTACTGCGGGATTGATTGTTTCGGGGAAGGGCTTAGCAACATTGATTTCTGATCTCGTGAAAATTAGTGGCGGAGCGATTACCCTGGTTGTTACGCTTGTATCACAAGGCGTTTTAGCTATTGATTTTGAACTTAAGAAATTAGTAAGTAAATATTTACAAACTATCATGAAAATAATTGATACGATTAGTGCTCTACCTCCTGCGGTATTATCAGTATTAGGTGGAGATGATTTGACAAATGCTTTCGGGACGATTGCTGATATTTGGAGTAAAAGTGCAGATACAAAAAAAGTGAACCCTTACCTGCAAAAACTAAAATCTGACTCAAAAGAAATCTCTACAATTATTGCTGATAGTGTAAAAGATTTAGGCAATATTCCAAAATCAGTAGAACAAACATATTCCACAATTACCTGGGAAGTAAGAAAACGAATCAATGAACTGAATGAATTATCCAAAAAAGGCATAGACACTTCTGCTTTGCAAAAAATGCTTGAGGATTATGAAAAAGGATTAGGCGATACAGGTGATAATCTCAAACAGATATTGATTACTAATGAAGAGGCAATGCGAGATTATTATGAGATAATTTCCAAATATTCACAGGATTGGATTGATAGTCAATTAAAGCAATATAGGATAGAGATAGATGCTAAATATTCTACAGTTCTAACAAAAGAACAAATAGATAATATGTATTATGCCAAAGAAAGAGAATTACAGAAAGAAGCATTCGATTATTTTCAAAATATAGAAGACGAAAAAGTTATGTTGATGAAGGAAAATTATGAAAAAGAATTAGCTGAAACACAAAAATTCTGGGAAGCTTATCAGAAATATATTGAGACCAGCAGAGATATAGAGCTGCAGGTGACTACAGACCGTAATCGCTATATTGATCTCCGTATTCAAAAAATTCAAGAAGAATATGATGAATATGTGAAGCAAGGAATAAATTCGGTGCTATTGGATAAATGGCGAGCCGATCAGATTAAAAAAATATATTCAGAAATCCCGGATAATATAAAGAACTTATCAGATATAGTTCAAGAAAACATGAGTAATATTAGTTCAAGTATTACTAATATTCTGGGCAATACGATATATGATTTCATTAGCAGAACTAAAAGTATGAAGGATGCCTGGAATAATGCTTGGGAGTCAATGGCAGAAATAACTATGCGAATCATTTCTCAGATTATAGCCCAGATGATTGAATTATTTTTTATGCAGAAATTAGTAGGATTAGCTACCGGTGGAATAGGTGGTGCTGGTATAATTCCTTCTATAGCTCCAGGTGCTTTTGATATTCCCCCAGCACCGATTGCTTCTACAGCTCCAGGTGCTTTTGAAATTCCCCCAGCACCAATTGCTTCTACAGGAAGAAATAATCTTAGTACTATCAATATCAATAATCAACAGAATGAATTGATGATGTCCATTACGCAGGTAAAATCGCTGGATAAAAGTATTGTCAATTTGGCGAAAGGCATAGGTTTGGCTGCTCTTGCTTATAAGGCATTCACTACTGCTCTGGATATAGGCAAGAAATCACTGCAGAACTATAATGAGCAAATTATCGCTATGCGCCAAATAGAAACAACTCTACGCTCTACCGGTCAAGCAATAAATTGGACAACTCAAGAATTAGCCAATATGGCTTCCGAGTTGCAAAATGTTTCCAAATTCGGTGATGATGAGATTCTCAAAGGAGCAACTCAATCGCTTTTAAGATTTGATGGCATTAGTAAAGAAATTTTCCCGAGAGTTCAAGCATTAACTGTGGATATGGCAGAAAGCATGGGTAGTTTGGATAATGCAGCAAAAACTCTTGGCATTTCTCTTGCAGACCCGCTTTTGGGGCTAACTCGTCTGAGACGGGTAGGTGTTATGTTCAATGAAACTCAGGAAGCAACGATAAAAGGATTTGTGGAATCAGGTAAAATAATTGAAGCACAAAAATATATTTTATCTGCATTAGAGGATAAATATAAAGGATTAGCTTTAGTTTCCGTGACAGCTTCAGAACAATTGAAAATTGCTTCTACAGCTCCAGGGGCATTAGAAATTCCTGCCGTTCCTATCGCTTCCGCTGGGAGAAATAATCTTGAAAATATCAATATCAATAATCAGCAAAATGAATTGATGAAGTCCATAGATGGACTTAAAAGAGAAATAGCTTCCAATAGAGAACAAAATTTCAATCTTTATTTGGATGGATTACCTCTAAGAAATGCTATTAAACGAGTAGAGAAGAATCTCAATATAATGGGAAGCTAAGATGTTTGAGAATGCCAGATTAGATATATATGAATCGCTCACACTAATTGATGGAGAGCAACCGGAATTATTATTCAGCATAGAACCAGACGATCTCATTGATTGGGATGTTTCGGCAAAACAAGGGGCAGCAGACAATATTTCTGAGATATATGGTAGAACTGCAACCATCACACTATTGAAAGAAGGCGATTTCGGCAATCTAATAAATAATAAATTAATAAACGCCATATACCCTGAGTACTATGACGCCGCATTTCAATTAGTCGATACAGATAGCGGAAATGCAATTTTTACGGGGGCATTACGATTAGAAGACATTAAGCATAATTATGATAATAATAGCATGACCATCACTTTACGGGATTCATTAGATATATGGATTACGCAGGCAAAAAAATTTGGATATACTTTTAGCAAAGGGGATAGTTCTTGGAAAATTGATGGGGAAGGCAACAATCTGCAAAAACTGATGATAGAGCCGGTAGCACAATTAGCATTGAATATGAATCAGTATGTGAACGATGCAGTTGGTTCATTGGGAATGTATATTCAAGATTTACAAATTACTCTGGAAGATCATAACGAACTATACGGCTGGCAATTACCTTATATAACTGGAAGCTATACCAATTTATGGCAAGGATTTTATACTCATATCTATTATCTTTCAGAAACCAATTCTTTCTATGTTTTATTCCTTCATACCTGGCGTTACGGCGGTGTAAACAATTGGGTTTGGCGGTATCAAATGGAAAGATTTCTTTTTCATCCTGAAAATTTGCTTCAGCCATATCAAAAACAAACATCCATCTGTAATCCAGCAATAGATCATGAAACTTATTATAATCTTATCGCTTCATTATTAGGTAATACCGGTGCTACTATAGAATGGGCAGAAGAACAACCTAATTATCCTTATCTTATTGTTAATGGCGTTCATTCAGTTACAGTAACCATAAATGATAATGATTATAAGATGGAAATTGAGAAGGTGGGAGAGCAAGACAAATTATATGTCAGCACTCCGCTTGATTTCAATGAGATCGAATTTTCTGATGGAGCAAAAACTTATGAGACAATATTTAATGTTCTCTTGACGGCAAACATTCTTCATATTAGGGCAAATGAGATTGGCATTAAGCATATTAATTATTCTGTGCTTAATCCTAATTTCATTGTTGAGGATGGAACAATAATTCCGGATGATGATATTGTCAATCAAACCAGAGACGGAGCATTGATAGAAGTTAATACAATGTCTTCCGTTCTGGGCAATGCGGCAAATGGTAATAATATAGCAAATGCAATTAAATATATATATCGCATTGCTTTTACAGCTATTAGCTGCAAATTGTCTTTCTCTTTGCCTGATTATTACTATAATGATACAAATATTGAGATATTCAAAACAATTCAAGTAGATGGCTATAATTACATATTGACAAACATTGGCTATCCTAAAGATGGATTGATTGAAATTGAATGTTTGGGGAGTTGGAACTAATGGCTGAAATGCTTTGGGGCTTTGGCGGTGTTAAATTCGTTTATGGAACGGCAGAAATGGAATTACCGCATTGTGCAGGAAAACTCGGATTTCAAGAACTCAAGAATACCTGGAGAACTAAATCCGGTAATCTGAAAGTTCAGCATAAAGGATTTATCCCGGTTATAAATATTACGATGTGGAATTTGGGTACATGGGGTGCAGGTGCATTTAATATGTCTTCCTTAATTCAGATGCTCAATGCTGCCAAAACAGAAGGGATAATGGTATATCCGAGGTATGAATATAGTAATGATCTTGGCTATCTCTGTATATTGAATTCAGATATATCTCCAGAGGATTTCAGTCAGAATGTTGCAGCGGGACAGACATTAGAATTGAGTTTCATTGGTAAACAGAAAATAGATAATATGCCTACCTATACCACCTGGGAAGGATTTTATTATATGGTAGATTTCTATGATAATTATTTGATAGACCATAATGGTAATAATTTAATATTAAAAGGATAAAAAAATGGGAAACAAACGAATATATCAATTAGATGATATTGGGACTTACACTAATATTGATGATGGAGATTTCCTGCATATTTCCGATACCAGCGACGGAAATAAAGATAAGAAAGTAACTATCCTTAATATCTTAAAAAAGATATTAGGCAATAGAGCATTCGGTGGTTCTGGAAATATTGTCACTGCCGACGCAAGCTCACAAACAATGAGCAATAAACGCATTGATAACATTAGATTAAATAGTGCTACTGCAATGACTACTACTGGTGATGTAATAAACAAACTAACCGGCTGGGATGGTCAAGCAACGGATATAAATAAATTAACCGGCATTCAAACTACTAAAACAGAACTTAGTTATCTGCATGGAGTTACTGGTAGTATTCAAAATCAAATTAACAATATTAGCAATGTAATCGTAACAAATATATATCATTATGGTATAGATGTTACAATTTCTGGAACAGGTGGATATACAATTTCGCATAATGATTTGCTTACCAACGCAGGGCTTGGTAGTGGTTATTTGATTAGTCATGTAGGAATACTAATATCAATCTATAAAAAATCTGCAGCAAATACATATTTACAACAAAATCCTGATGAAACATCGGATAGAGTAACTATTACAAAAACTACTCATCCAACTTCAGGGCAGGCAAAGCTGGATCAAATTAGATTAAAATATAATGATGGTGACAATATATTAATAAGTATAATTTACAGGGCAATACCTGTAACAGGAGTGTAAAATGAATATTCTTTTTCCAGATCAAAATGGTAATCCGATGCCAGTGTTCTATCCCGGCATAATTGCACCGATAATTGTAGATGGAACATCTGCTTCAGCGGCGACCGCTGCAGTCATCGATGCAAATGACAAACAAGTAGTGCGTCTTTGGGCAGACAATAATTGCCATATTGCCATTGGCGCAAATCCTACCGCTACTACTTCAGATATTCCTATTTCCGGAGGCATATCTGAATATCTTGTGATTGAATCCGGATGCAAAATAGCCGTTTTGGGCGCAAAATTGTATATTAATGTTCATAAAGGATGATACTATGAATGTATGGGTAGCTATTGCCATCAATATCGTTGTTTATCTGGTATCCTTCGCTTATGCGTGGGGAAAATTAAATACTAAAATAGCAGACATAGAAAAACGATATTATGAATTAGAGGGGAAAATGTCAGACATTATGGAATGTACAATTCAGAAAGAACAATACAAATCTGAACAACATAATATCAATAGACGCATTGATGAACTGACATCATTAGATATTGATGCACGGCTCACCAAAATAGAAACCCTATTAGAAACAATATTGGGAGAAATTAAAGATGGAAAATATACTAAATAGCATATTGGCAAACATTGAAGTTATTACTGCTATTGTGTTGGCAGTATCTGGATTATTGGTAACCATAATTGCCGAGTATAAGAAGATTAAGAAATTATTGGCGATTGAAGAATTCAATAAAATTGCAGCACCTTTGATTTCTATTGCGGAAACAAATCCTATTCAAATATTGGATAATTTGGCAAGCTTACCATCACAAGATATTCATAGCTATGTAAATACTAATGAAGGAAAAGCGAAGGTAGTAGCACAGGCAACTATTGAAAAAGCAAATCCTAAAATCTTGAAGAAATTGGGAATCAATAGCGCAGCCGATGCCGTTCCTCTGGTATCGAGCTTGTATAAGCTCATCAAACCGCTGGTGAAGAAATGAGCGGTCTCGGTCTCGGCTTAGGTCTCGGTCTCGGCGCACATCGCATTGTGGACAGATACGGCAATATGCCAGCCACATTCACAGTCACCGCTGGCGACGGCACAAAATACGTGCGTGTTCAAGTATCGGAAACAACAACTGTAACCCCTGCTGGCGGCACAAGCATTAGAATAGGCAGTAGCGGAGAGTTCGTTACCACTCCGCTAACCCTTGCGGCAAACACGAATCAAGACATTTATTTCAAGGATGCTGGAAGTTTTATCATCCCTAAACGCAAGCTGGTGACATACCTGTACCTCAGCAGCCTCGGCTCATCTGCAATTACTGGTGATATAACTGGGATGAAGCTGACAACCCTGTACCTCAGCAGCCTCGGCTCATCTTCTGCCATCACAGGCAAGATAACGGGGATGGAGCTGACAAGCCTGTGCCTCAGCAGCCTCGGCTCATCTATTATCACGGGCGATATAACGGGGATGAAGCTGACAAGCCTGTACCTCAGCAGCCTCGGCTCTTCTGTCATCAGAGGCAAGATAACGGGGATGAAGCTGACATACCTGTACCTCTACAACCTCGGCTCATCATTGACATATGGAACGAGTTCACTGAATATTACGAGTGCCAATGGCATCCAACTCTTGGGCAACACAGTGTTCTCAGCAAACGAATATATACAGCTATTTGCAGATGCAGCGACTTGCGTAACCGATGGAAAATGGACAGCATCAACAAAGGTAATGACGATTTCGGGCGGAGAGAATCCGGGCTGGAGCAATGTATCGGCATACTACGACATCATTGTTGGCGGCGGCGTAACTGTGAAAGTCCCGCTTGCATGGGAATCTGGTGATGACGCATTCCCTGAAGAAACACCTAATCCATAGGAGACACTATGATAATTAGAGATAAATGGTATGTAATTTACGATGGCAAAATCGTAATTGATTGGGGTAATGGCTTAGGGTTTCGCATAGATTGTGGCGAGCATTCTGCTGCAGAGTTCGATACCGAGGCAGAGATGTTAGCCTACATAGAAGATAACGATTTAGAGATTGTGGAGGTGGAAGATGAAATTGACTAACACTCACAAGCACTTTGGGCTAATGCTTTTGCTTGGCATACTCGCATGGGCGTTTGCGTTCTTTGGCAAGGCTCATGGATTGGGATACTTCCCCAATATCGCGGCTGTTATGGTCACGGTATGGGTAGAATACCGCCAATGGTCACGAAGCGGAAAGCCGTTTATGGCGTTGCTGAAACAGCGATGGCTGGATAGCTTTGTTGACATCGTTGCAGGTAATGCTGGATTCTTTCTTGGCTACAATGTGTTGCTGAGGCTGTTTGCTGGTGGATGGATAGTATAATGGCACAGCTATCAAAGAACTTCACATCGGAAGAGTTTGCCTGCCAATGCGGATGCGGATACGATACGCCAAACCCAGAGCTTATTAGAATGCTACAAGTGGCACGAGACCTATATGGCAAGCCAATACGCATCACAAGCGGATGCCGAAGAAATGCAAAGCTATATACAAGAGAACGAACTCATTTCGAAGGAGGAACAATGAAGACGCAACATACGAAAATAATCAATGTCCATCCGCCATACCGACCGTCATATGAGCTGGCAATCACTTTTGAGAAGCCGTTTGACGAAGTTGCACTCTGTTGTGCACTCTGCGAAGACCTTTTCGTGGATATTGAAAAAGTAGGCGAAGAAGTCTTGGCAAAGCACTTCTTCCGACTTATTAAGAAATCAATGCCAAAGTATGCAGATGCGCTG
>ERZ1026800.1915-NODE-1915-length-12331-cov-2.763848_pt1 | contig 12331 bp, 12 predicted proteins | sample MGYA00520873_ERZ1026800 | MGnify/ENA primary metagenome ERZ1026800 (study PRJEB33270, sample SAMEA104284475) | anaerobic digester metagenome | biome: Anaerobic digester microbiome; feature: mesophilic sludge digester; material: Anaerobic digester biomass...
GGCGATCAAGCTGTGTGCCGCGAGATACGCCATCCGGATATGCGGGGGCGCCATGAACGGCGCCCCGCAGAAGACGGGATAATAGCGTGCGTCGTCTCGGAAGAAAAGGGGTCCGCTACCAGAGCGAGAGTCGGATGAGGGTGGAGAAGAGGAGGATCTTCATCCCGGTCCAGACGATGCTGAACGGCTCCTTCCAGCCGCGCCCGTGTCCTGAGATGCCGCCGTATCGGTTGAAATAGGTGATAGGCACCATGGCGATCCGGTATCCCTTGAGTCCCGCCCTGACGGCGATCTCCGCCTCGTAGATGAACCGGTCGTCCTTGAAGCCCACGCCCTCGATAGCCCTCCGCGTCCACGCCTTGAAACCGGTGGTGATGTCGAAAAACCTCTGGCGGGTCAGGAGGTTGATGTAGCGGTTCACGATCCGGTTCCCCATGACCCGGAAGAAGCTGAAATCGTAATTCTCCACGTCGGAGCCCTCCATGAAGCGGGCGCCGAAGGAAAGATCCGCCTCGCCGGCGAGGATGGGGCGTACGACCTTCGGGATCTCCTCGGGCATGAACTGGAGGTCGGCGTCGAATTGCACCATCGTGTCGGATGAGGCCCTCTCGATCCCGACCTTGATCGCGTGCCCCTTCCCCCGGTCGTCGAGGTTGCGGATGACCGCTATCCTCGGGTTCCCCCTCGCCATCCCCTCGGCGATCTCCGCGGTCCGATCCCCCCCGCCGTGGATGACGATGATCTCGGCGTCGGGAACGGCCGCGGCGGTCCGCCGCAGGCACTCCCCGATGCTCTCCTCCTCATTGAAGCAGGAGATGATGACGCTCAACGGCGGTGTGGTCGGCATCTCAGGGCCTGTAGAAGATGATCGTGCTCCCCTCGTTCTCGAATGAAAATTGGACCTCGAGAAGGTTCCCCAACGCCCTGCGCACCTTCTCCCGGTTGTACGGCTCGACGTAGAGGAGGATGAAGCCGCCCCCGCCCGCCCCGCACAACTTCCCTCCGATGGCCCCCGCCTTCCGGGCCGCGTCGTAGTATCCGTCGATCGCGCGGTTGGTGATGGCGCGGGAGAGATCGCGTTTCAGCTTCCAGTTCTCGTGGAGCAGCGACCCGAACTCCGAGAGGTCGTCGCTCTCGCAGAGGATCCGTATCCCCCGGGGGACGAGCGCGGCGAGCGCCTCGAGCTGGCGGTCCACGTCCCCCTTCTCGGTCCTCTCGATCTGCTCCTCGAGGATCTCGTGCGCCGAGCGCTGAAGGCCCGTGTAGAAGAGCAGGAGGCGCTCCTGGATGGCCCTGATCCGCTGCGGCAAGAGGGCCAGGTGGCGCGCCTCCACCCCCGCCCCCCCGCGGAACGTGAGATGGAGGAATCCGCCGAAGGCGCAGGCGTACTGGTCCTGGAGCCCGACCCGCTCCCCTATCATCTCCCGCTCTATCCGGACCGCCTCCTCGGCGAGCCGGCGCTTCTCCACCATCTGCCCCCTGTGCGCGTAGAGGGCGTGCAGGAGCCCCACGGTGAACGAGGAGGAGGAGCCGAGACCGGTGCGCGCCGGGAGGTCGCCGACGTAGTGGACCTCTATCCCCTTTTCGATCCCCATGAAACGCAAACACTCCCTGACGGAGGGGTGCTCTATCTCGCCGACCGTCTTGGCAAGCTCCGTCTTGGAGTAGCTTATGCGGATGTTGTGCCCGAAGAAGCCGCTCAACGAGTTGACCGTGATGTAGGAGTACTTGTCGATCGTGGCGCACAGGGTCATCCCCGTGTGGTCGCGGCAGTACTCCGGATAGTCCGATCCCCCGCCGAGGAAACTCACCCTGACGGGCGTCCGCGAGATGATCATTCGCCCCCCCCGCCTCCCCGCCCGAGCCGATCGAGGCGGTTCCTCCGCATGAACCCCACCGCCCGCGCGAGGTCCCCGGGCGTGCCGATGTCTATGAAATCCCCGTCGGAACGGTAGGCGCAGAGGCGCCCGTCCGCCGCACCGGGCAGCACGTCCCGCTCGAGCGACAGCGGGCCCCTGCCCGACATCGCGCGTAGGAACCCGCTCGTCATCCAGTAGGCCCCCGCGTTGATCCACCCGCTCCCCGCGGCTTCCTTCTCGGAGAAGCCGGCGACCCTGCCGCGCCGGTCGAGCAGGACCGAACCGTAGCGCGAGGAGTCTGCGGCGCGGACGCAGCACACGGTCGCCTCGGCGCCGCAGGCCCGGTGGAACTCGAAAAAGCCGGCCGGGTCGCAGAGGCAGAGCGTGTCGCCGTTCAGGACAAAGACGTCGGCGCTCCGCGTCTCGGCCGACGCGGCCCCCAGCGCCCCGCCGGTCCCCAACGGCTCCTCCTCCTCGACGTATCGGATCTCCGCGCCCCAGCGGGCCCCGGTGCCGAAATAATCCCTTATGACGGCGCGGCGGTAGCCGATGGAGAGCACGATCGAGCGGAAGCCGAACGACGTCAGGCGGAGGACCGTCCACTCCAGGAACGGCCTCCCCATCACCGGGAGCATCGGCTTCGGCGCCCCTCCGAGGGCCGCGCCCAACCGCTTCCCGAAACCCCCGGCGAGAATGATAACATCATTGGCGGCGAAATTCGAACGGGAATGCGCCCCCCCCCTCGTCCGGCGGCTCATGGGGCGGTGGGGCGGCCGCGGCGCGCAGCGATGAATGCGCGGAGCGTCTCCGCCGTGCCGGGGAGGCCGAAGCGGCGGTGGGCCTTGTCGGTGTTGACGTCCCAGACCTCCGCGGGCAGGTCGTTCACGGTCGAAGCGCCGACCATCTCCTGCACCTCGCGGAGCGTCACGGTCCCCCTCCCGCAGACGTTGAAGACCTCCCTCGCGCACCCATCGTCCAGCATCCGGAGGGCGATCCGCGCCACATCGGCCGTGTTGATGAACTGGAAGCGCGACGCCGTGCCGAGGCGCAGCGCGTCCCCCGTAAGGATATCGTGGACGGGCCCCTTGCGCATCCCCTCCCCCACCATCCCGCCGAGGCGGAGGATCAGCCAGTCGGGGCAATACTTCCTGACGAGATCCTCGGCGAGACTCTTGTGGAAGCCGTAGCGCGACTGGGCGGCCGCGACGATGGCGGCGTCCTCCGCGTTGCGGCGCGGGTCGGCGTGGTCGTCGTAGACGGCGACGGAGGATATGTAGACGTACCTGCGGAAGGAGAAGTCGAAAAAAGTGTCCATGACGCTAAGCACCGAGAGGCGGAAATCCCGGGCCGGGTCTTCCTCGGCGAGGTACTTCCTCGAGTTGCCGTCGGCGTTTACCAGGATGTCGCAGCGGGCCCCGCGGGCCGCCTCGTAGTCGTCGAGGTCGACCCCGCGGCAGTCGATCCCCGCCTCCGCGCACGCCGCGCGGAAGGCGGAGCCGACGAACCCCCGCGCCCCCAGAACAAGGATCACAGCCTCACGTTCCCCTTCGAATAGTTCTCCTCGAGCCACGCGATCGTCTTCCGTATCCCCTCCCGCAGCGTGGTCCGGCACTCGTAGCCGAGGAGCCGCACCATCCGCCCGGTGTCGAAGATCTTGCGCGCCTGGCCGTCGGGCTTGGACGGGTCCCAGACGATCTCCCCGCGATAGTCGTAGAGCTCGGCGATGATCCCCACGAGCTCCCGCACGGAGGTCTCCGTGCCGGAGGATATATTGACGATCTCCGCCCCGTCGTACGATTCGAGGGCGACGGCGATCGCCTCCGCCGCGTCCCCGGCGTAAACGAAGTCGCGGACCGGTTTCCCCGATCCCCAGACCACGACCCGACCCGCCCCGTCGCGCCGCGCCTCGTAGAACTTCCTGACGAGGGAGGGGATGACATGGGCGTCGTTGAGGCTGAAGTTCTCGTGGGGGCCGTAGATGTTCCCCGGCACGAGGACGATCGCGCGCATCCCGTATTGGCGCCGGTACGCCTCCGCCTGTACCGGGAGAAGGCGCTTGGCGCTGCCGTAGGGGGCGGAGTTGCGCTGCGGCGGGCCGTCCCAGAGCATCCCCTCGGAGATGAAGGGGGCCCCCGTGTCCGGATAGGAGCAACCGCACATGCAGGCCGCGTACTTCTCCGCCCCCGCCCGCCACGATTCGTGCATCAGCAGGGTGCCGATCATCAGGTTGTCGTAGAAGAACTCCGCGGGGCGCTGCGTGTTCACCAGGATGCCGCCCACGAGGCCGGCGAGGTTCACCACGACCTGCGGCCTCGCCTCCGCTAGGATCCTGCGCACGTCGGCCTGCTCGCGGAGGTCGCACTCCCGCCGGTCGACCCGCACGATCCCGTCCGCCCCCCTGGACTCGAGCTCCGCGATGAGATGGCGGGCCAGGAACCCATCCGCACCCGCCACCAGGACCCTCCTGCCCGCCCACTCGAATGCCATGGCCATCCCTCAGTAATTGTACATGCCCGATTTCCCGATCATCCGGTAAGCGTGGATGAGCTGCCTGATCCCCTCATCCAGCCCCCGGGACGCCGTGAACCCCTTCCGGTTGATCTTCTCGTTCGAGACGATATAGTTCCTCTTGTCCGGGTCCGAGCCGACCTCGGCGAAGTGAATGTAGAGGGAGGGGACCCGCCTCTTTATCGCGAGCGCGAGCTCCTCCTTCGATATGTTCGCCTCGTTGAGGCCCACGTTGTACGCCTCCCCCGCCATCTCCGCGAAATGCTCGATACAGAAGGCGAAACAGTCGGCGGCGTCGAGGACATGGAGGAAGTTCCGCTTGAAATGCTTCTCGAAGATGACCAGGAAGCCGTCGGTGACCGCGCGAAAGGTGAAGTCGTTCACGAGGAGGTCGAGCCGCATCCGCGGCGACACGCCGAAGACCGTCGCGAGGCGGAGCGTAACGGCGTTGCCCCGATCGAGCAGTATCCGCTCGGCCTCCACCTTGTCCCTCCCGTATAGGGAGATGGGGGCCAGGGGCGTCTCCTCAGTGCACATACTCTCCCCCGTGGTCGTCCCGTAGCCGCTGTTGGTGGTGGGGAAGACGACCGCCTGCGCGGGGGAGCGGAGCCGGTCGAGCATCGCGACCGCGTCGAGGTTCACGGAGGTGGCGAGGCGCGGATCGCGCGCGCACGCGGGCGCCCCCACGATGGCGGCTAGCGGGAGGATGACGTCCCTGTCGCGGACGAGCTCGCGCATCAGCCGCTCGTCGCGCGCGTCGCCCCTCACGAAGGAGAAGCGCGGGTCATCGAAGTACTGGAGCAGGCTTGTCTGCCGGTAGAGGAGATTGTCCACGACGGCGACGTCCATGCCGCGAAGCAGGAGCCGCCCCGTGAGCGCCGAGCCGATATACCCCGCCCCTCCGGTCACGAGGACCTTCACCATGGCCACCCCCCGAAGACCGACAGTATAGCATCACCCTCCCCCCGCCCGCCAGAGGGGAGCCGCCCGCGGCGATCAGTGGCGGCAGAAACCGCGGTACCGCTCCGGGATGAATCCGACCTTGAGGCCGCGCCCGGCGAAAAAGGAGCGCACCTCCCCCTCGCTCTTCCCCCCCGCGGGGACGAGGCCGCACGCGCACCCGGCGTCCGCGAGGACGCGCGGGGCGTCGAGGTAGGGGAAGAAGGCGTCCGCGGCGAAGGCGGCGGCGCGAAGATCATGCCCGTGAGCCCGCGCCCTGCCGACGGCGGTCTCCGCCGCGCCGACGGTGGAGGGCCCCCCGCCGACGCCTACGAGGGTCCCGGAGGAGGCGAGCGCCACCTCGTTCCCCCCATGAATCGAGGTGTACGCCGCGGCCCAAGCGACCAACAGGTCGTCCGTGGAAGACGCGCCGAACCCGCCGGGCGGAAGATCCAGCCCGGCGAAATCGAGAACGTAGGTCGGCGGCGGCTGCCTGAGAAATCCCCCCCTGACCCCCCGGTAGCTCCATCGCTCCGTCGGGAGGGGCGGATCGGCGAGGGCGGGGTTTCGGAAGAGCTTCCTGCGTTTCCGCTGTCCGAGCGCGGCGGCTGCGCCCGGCGAGACCGCGGGGGCGGCGACAATATCCAACATCCACCCGGGGCTCCCGAAGCGCTCGTCCCGCCGCGCGCTACGCAGGAGCAGCTCCGCGTGCGCGGCGCCCAGCTCGAAGTTGACGACGACCTCCCCGCCCCAGATCGCCAGCGGGTCCCCCCAGAGCGCCCTCTCGATGGCGGCGAGGGGGTCCGAGCGGTCCACCGAAAGGCCGCAGGCGTTGCCGTGTTTCGCCGCGACGACGATATACGGACACCCCACGCCGAGTTTCCGGTACGCGGCAGAGAGGAGGCAGAGCGTTGCGGCGGCGCTGTCGAGGTCCGCCATGTTGGTGAAACAGGGGGGCTCGCCGGAGAGCTGCTCGTACCGGTGCAGGGCGAGCGGGTCCCCGCTCCGGGGGTCGGCGAAAAGGGCCGAGGGCTCCTGGTACGGGTTTTCGCCGTGGGCGAGGCGGGTGCGTTCGATGCCGGCGAGGAGGTCGTACGGCGACGGCCCCGCGCGGTCGAGGAGGGCCGCGTAGTGTGCCCCGATCAGGTGGAGCGCCTTGGCGGCGAGGCGCCGGCGTTCGTCGTCGGGAACCGCCCCGCGCTCCCTTATCATGGCGGCGACGCGCGCCATGTCCTCGCGCGCCGCCACGGCCGTGCGCCCCCCCTTCACCGCCAGCGCGAGCAGCGTCATTCCCCCCACGTCGTTCCCGCGTTCGAGCGGATACGGGATGTCGTAGACCAGCTCTATCCGCTCCTTCCCCTCCGGCGCGGTCAGCGCCTCCTCCACCCTCGGGTGCAGCGTGGGGGGGAACGGGTACTGTTCCGTAGTGCCCGTGAACTCGTCAATGCGGACCGCCGGGATACCCGCCGCCCTGAGGGCGGCGCACGCATCCCGGGTCGCGACGATCTTCCACCCCATTCCGTCGAAGACCGCGCCGAACCCGGCGATCTCCCGAAGATCGCTCACGGAAAACAGCGCAATACGATCGGGCATCGTGTCGACCCCGCACGCTCGAGGATATATGCCGGTCGATATTTCCGACTAATTTCCGGCCTGCCTCGCGCGGACGTTCCTCTTTATCACGAGGTAGTTGATGATGGCCCTGTGGCGCGGCGATGCAGGTATGAGATCCATGCTGAGGCTCCCGTCCCGCACCGTTACCGGGATATCCTCCACCGCACACAGTTCACCTGGCCGGAGCCGACCGGCGTCGGCGACGACCCTCCCTTCGATTGCCACGCGTTGAGGCGGTATTGAACACCACGTATCGCACCATCCGAGACTAACATAATAGCGCCCATTATCGAGATCGATCTTCCATCTCCCCCCCCCGTCGGGGGTATAAACGAACGTGTCTTTCATATGCTCCGCGATGCTTTTTCGGCAGATATCCACCACTCTCCATCTGTCCCCAGTACGATCCATTCCCCATGTGGCTTCATTCCACCCGTATCCTCTCCAGGGCTCGTACCACCTGCCTTCGTCAATCTCGAATCCTTTCATGGGCACCGAGATGGTGTTGAAGCATTGGAAGTTGACCCTGACGGGGAATGACTCGCGCGGAGTGCGCATAGGCCCCAAGCGTTCTGCAAGGATATCCTTGGCGGCGCCCGAGACGATGGTGAAGTCGTACCCCCCATCCCTCCTCTTCTTTTCAAGGGCGACGACGAGGTCATTATCCGCGACGACATTCGCGCCGTATTTGTACGCGCGCACGATCTCCTTATACCCGCTCCATTCCCTGTACAAGGCCTCATCGAGGGCGCGATCCCCGCCGCGCCACCAATGACACCACCGATACAGCTCGTCCGCCGCGCCCACTATCGGCTTCCCCCGGAGGAACCAAAGTCGAACCTCATTAAGGCCGACCATATGAACCCTTCTGCCGGGGATTTCCTTCGCATGGCGGGCCACTATCTCCATCACCCTCTTGTTGATCCGCCCCGCGACCGACCAATCATGCGTTCTGAGCAGCAAAAGGGAGTAGTTGTTCGCCATGAGCAGCGTGTAAAGTGCGATGGTGGCGCATTTGTAAGGCATCCCCGCGCTCGCATACTCATGGTAGAAAAGGGATGCGATGAGAAGAGCGTAAAAGGGCACAGCGAGACTGCACATCCTCTCGTGCCCGAAGAAATTGCCCACGCTTGGCACGTAGATCGCGAAGCATAGAAGCGAAAAGAGGAAGAGCCTGTTGCGCAGTCTCTCCCGTAGGATAAAAAGACAGAACGAGACGGCATACGCATATCCGAGCAGGAAGTATAGCGCAAGGAAGGGCGTCTCGTAGGGGGGGAGGCACATGGTGTCGTAGGGAAGAAAGATGGCGCGGACGATCGCGAGACAGTTCATCGCGATGACCGATGGGCTGGAAAGATATGCCGTTCCAATCATCGGTGCATGTACGAGCGTTCGCCGGATGAGGAGAAACGCGAGCAGGATGGCTCCGTAGACCGCGTACACTTTCAGCCTTCTCTGAATCGTCATTTTCTTGGAGTAGAAACACTCCGCCAGCAGCACGATGAAAACCATGAGAAGAGGACTTGGCGTGTCGGAGAAAAGGGCCAGGACGAAGCACAAGACCGACAATGCAAGATCGGGCGTCCGATCCCGGTCGAGGTGTCGAGCCAGGAAAAGCATGCAGAGCAGGGAGAAAAAGACCAGTTGGATATAGTGAAAGGACATAAGAACGCACGAGATCTCCGCATTGGCTTGATTGTACAGGAAGAGGGTACTCGCGATGAAGGCGCACGCCCTATTGCGCGTCAATCGGAGAGCTAACAGAAAGAGGAAGAGCGCGCTTAGGAGATGGCAGGAATAAAAAGTCAAATGGTACAACCACGCCGCCCTCCCGAATAGGCGCGCCGTGAGGAAGAGAACCGCGTACTGGCCGGGCCGAAAATGTTGCCATCCCGGAACATGGGCATTACTCTGCAGCAGGGCATCTTTCAAACTCATTTCCCGGCTGCGCGCCAGGCGCCAGAGATCTTCATCCCCGACATATGAAGTGGCGATATTGTAGCCGACCGGCGCGGTCAATACGGCAAGGCCGACGATGACGATCGCTTTCTTCATGGAAGGGCCGTACTCCGCATACGCCTTATCCGGGCTTGCGGTATAGGGCCATCCGCACCATGTTCCACAGCGCCCCCGGATGCATGTTGTAGACGAGCGATTTCTCGATGTTCGGCAGGAGGGCGCAGGTGGTGCAGCCGAAGCGCTGCTGCGGTATCCACCAGTCGTCGAAATCGGTCTCCAGGATCTTCTTCCCCTGGATGTCGAATGTCTTAAGACACGACATGAAGAACCTCCCGTCCACGTCGATGAATATGCCGTACTCCCAGGCCGTGCACGGGATGGCCTTGCGTCCGTTCGCCAAACGCCGTTCACGTACGATCGCATCGTACGGGTAAGGCCAGTCCCGGCAGTAGCGCAAGGCGCGGTAGGAGTGGAAGATCGGATAGCCGGCCTTCTTGAGCTCGATCAGCTTTATGACGAAGGTGCGGTACTCCTCCTGGGTCAGCCACCGCTGCGCGACGCCCTCCGGGTACTCTCTGTCTTCGTAGGTCGTCGGGATGATCGCCATCAGCACCATCCCCCTCTCCCGCGCGAGGCGGGCGAGGAAGTCGATGGAGCGGAGGTTGTTCCTCGTGATCACCGCCTTGATCCTGGTGTGGATCCCGTTCGCCTGGAGCAGCTCGATCGCCTCCATCGCCTTCCGGAAGCTTCCCTTCCCGCGGTTCGCGTCGTTCGCATCCTCGTCGCCGTCGATGCTCACGCAGACGCTGTCCGCGCTCCTCAGCGCGTCGAGATGCTGCCGGACGAAGAAGCCGTTCGTCACCACCTCGCATGCCATCCCCTTTGCGCGCACGTAGCCGATGAACTCCCCGACATCCTTCCTGATCAGCGGCTCCCCCCCCAGCAGGACGACCACGCGGGAGCCCTTCGCGTGCACGAGGTCGATGATCCTCTTGAAGTCGGCGAGCGGCATGTCCTCCAGTGCGCGGTTGAACGAATCCGGATAGCAGTAGAAGCACTTGAGGTTGCAGCGGTTGGTGATCAGGATGTTTGTGATCACCGGGATACGCCTGCCCAGGAGGCGCGACTTCAGGATCGCGCCGTAGGTGCGGACGTGCCTGCCGAGAGACCCTTTCGACGTCATCTATCCTTCCCCCCGGGAGATTTCCACCAGCATATCCACTTTCTCGGCCGCGCAGCGGACCCGGCGTCCCCCCTCCCGCTCCGCCTTGAGGCTCATGATGTGGGGGTAGAGCGCGGCCAGGGCGCGAAGGGGAAACGCCCCCCCCTCCAGCGGCGGAAGCGCATAGCCCCTTCCCGGCTCGAGCCCCCTCGGGCAGGCGGCGTCCCGGCCGTGCACCTCCAGCCGGTAGCGCCCGCTCGCCCGGTCCCGGCGGATGAACATCCGCACGCGGACCGACGGGTTCGGGCACTGGATCCCCGCGGCGCTCCTGTCGCGGGTGAGAAAACCGAGCGAGCCGCCCCGCTCCAGCGTCAGCATGTAAGGGAACGCCGTCGCGAATACCGAGAGGCACGGTATCCCCATCTCGCCGAGGAGGGCGTTCAGGTCGCGCGGCGCACCCGCTCCGTCCACCAGAAGCGAGATTCCTCGGTAGTCGTCGCACCTCCTGAAAAAAGGCTCGGCCGTCCCCCCGAGTGATAAGACGATGTCGGTAATGTAGTCGGGGCACGGGACGCGAAGTCCCCCGCTTCTATCGCCGGCGCGGGCCGGGGAGGAGAAGGGGAAGATCGCGTAGAACGCCGCGGGGCAGATCTCCCCCTTCCCCTTGACGTTCATCACGAACCGGTCCCCCGCCCGGTAGCCGCATGGGCAACCTGCGCCCGCTCGGAGCACCTCGATGGCGATCCCGTGCTCGAGGATCTCGACGGGCACGATACGGTCAGCGGCCTTCCGAACGAGGAGCTCCAACCTGCCGCGGATCGTCCGATCCCTCGGGATCCGGAAGACGCCGAACTCGACCCCCTCCCCCGCGAACGGGCACCGGATGCGGCAGAACTCCCTCCCCCCCTCCGTCGGGTACCTTCCCCTGCTCAACATGGCGAGGCAGTCGGGGTAGAGGGCATGGAATGCGAACGGACAGAGCCCGTCCGGCGTCATCCGGGAGAGCGGGTATACCTGTCCGCGCCGGTGGTACCGGCACGCCTTCCTGGCGGCGACAATCTCCACCACACCCTCTGCCCCCGGCCGGTACAGGTCACAGTTGCTCATGCGATATATCGTCGACGCTCGCCGGCCACCATCCATTACATGGTGCGGGGTGCGTTCTTACGCCACGGCTAGCCGCAGGGGCCGGCCGTCTTCTTCGTCAGGGCGTCCCTTATCTTGTAGAGCACGCCTCTCAGGTCCACAGCATTCGAAGGACAGCTCTCCATGCAGCAGAAGCAGGAGATGCACTTCCCACGCTTGAGCACCGGCCCGTCGTCCCATCCGATCGCCTGCACCGGGCACAGATCGTAACACGCCCTGCAGCGAGTGCATTTCCGAAGGTCGAAACGCGGCTTCGTTCGGAGATACGGGAAGACGAAGCGGTGGATGACGAAGCCGAAGAGACCGGCCGTGAATGTCCCGGGCATCGCGAACTCCGCGATCGGCTCGAGCGGGCCGTCTACCGTGATGGAGGAGAGATCGATTCCCCCCATCCCCCGCGCGCGAGCCAGGTTCAGCATGGGGATCGTCTCGGGCTTGACGCCCATCATGGCGCACATAACGGCGTCCAGGGCGACGGCGTCGTCGGAGGCGATAAGCTTCCCCGCCTCGCGCAACGCGCCGCCCGAGGGCCCCTTCCCTTCCATGCACACCACCGCGTCCATGATCGAGAGATCGGGGGGGCGGACGGCGTAGACATCCACCACCGCCTCGCTGAACTTCTCGGGGGAGGTCGCCGCGGCGTGGAGGAGCGACCCGGCCACCGACGAGTGGCACTACCTCATCGACGTGGCCCGGGCCATCGTCGACGGCGGAGGCGGGCGCCACGAGCAGGCCCGGACGGCGCTGAGCGCCGCGGTCCGCGAGCTGCCGCCGGGGACCGTCTGGTCCCGGGCCGACGACTACCAGACGGCGTTCGCCTTGCTCGCCGACTTCCGAGGCGAGCACGAGCTGGCCGCCGAACTCCTGGCCACCCCGTTGCCGGGCAACCCGCTGATCGCCACCATCGTCATCGAGCACGAGGCGCTCAAACGGGGCCGCGACGACGAGGCCGGATGGCTCCTCACCGCGGCCGAGCTCATCTCCCGTGCCGTCCCCGACGATCCCGTCGGGGCCCGGGACATCACCGCCGCGATTCCGGTGCTGGTCGAGTGGTGGGCTGCCGGTGACGACGCCGTGCGGCCCTCGTGACGGGAGCGCTCATCGATCACTCATCCTCGGCGTGTCACGGTCCGCCCTCATGGCC
>ERZ1026800.1924-NODE-1924-length-12314-cov-3.466645_pt1 | contig 12314 bp, 11 predicted proteins | sample MGYA00520873_ERZ1026800 | MGnify/ENA primary metagenome ERZ1026800 (study PRJEB33270, sample SAMEA104284475) | anaerobic digester metagenome | biome: Anaerobic digester microbiome; feature: mesophilic sludge digester; material: Anaerobic digester biomass...
ATGTTCGGAAAGTGTCAAGTGGAACGCGTATCCGGAGGATGTGCTGCCAATGTGGGTGGCAGACATGGATTTCATTTCTCCAGAACCGGTGCTGCAGGCTTTGCAGAAGAGAATTAATCACGGAGTATTTGGGTATCCGGGAAAAAATCACGGTCTCAATGAGGCAATCCAAACCTGGTTAAAAAGACGGTTCAATTGGGAAGTTCAGGAGGAGGAAATTATCATCCTGCCGGGGGTTGTGACCGGACTCAACTGGGCATGCCATGCCCTGGCGGAACCCGGCGGCAGTGTGCTGGTACAGACACCGGTTTACCCTCCTTTCCTTAGCGCGCCGGGAAATGCGGGGTTGGAATTATTGACCACTCCCATCCTGCCCGAAAAAGATGGGCAATATGCAATTGATTGGGATGCCTTTGAAGCTGCAGCTTCCAAGAATCCGCAATTATTTATCTTATGCAGTCCCCACAACCCAGTGGGAAGGGTCTTTCACCCCGAAGAGATAATCCGAATGGCTGAGATTTGCATGAAGCACGATATTTTGATCGTGTCAGATGAAATCCATGCGGATTTAATATATACCCCCCATGTTCATCACCCGACTGCTTCACTATCAAATGAAATTGGGCAATCCACAATAACATTCATGGCACCCAGCAAGACTTTCAATATCGCCGGTTTGGAATGTTCTTTTTCAATCATCCAGAATTCTACTCTTCGGGACCGCATGCAAAATGGAACGAAAGGCTTGGTTGGTTGGGTGAATTGCCTGGGTCAGGTGGCTGCGGAAGCAGCCTACAGGGAAGGTGAACCCTGGCTGCAAAATATTTTGGCATATTTACGCAGAAATCGGGATGATTTGGTTGAATTTATCAGACAATCCATGCCAGGCATCACAATGCCGATGCCGGAAGGAACCTATCTGGCTTGGCTGGATTGCCGGAAAACAGGTTTGGATGACCCTTATCGATTCTTTCTTGAAAATGCGAAAGTGGCACTAAACGATGGCAGGATGTTTGGACCGGGAGGGGAGGGTTTTGTTCGGTTGAATTTCGGCTGCCCGCATTCGATGTTGATGGAAGGTTTGCACCGAATGAAAAACGCATTGGCGAGCCGATGAATATCCCACAATCCGGATCCATTCGGAAGGGTTGTACATCTGTGACTAAAATTGGGGTCATTCTGGTTGCTATCCCATTGGTTGTTCTTTCTGTTCTCATCCTGGCGGGATGGTTCCTGGTTGTTTCAGATCCAGTGAAGGAGTCGGATGCCATTGTCTTATTAAGCGGTGGTGATCATGTACGGTTGAATGAAGCATTACGTTTATATCGTGAAAGAAAGGCTGTTTATTTTGTCCTGACCGAGACCGGAGAGTCGGTTTCCATGTCCGATAAGTCAGCCACACGCTTTATGCGGTTGGAATTAATTGAAAAGGGAGTAGCCTCAGATTCAATCTTGATTACCCGGGGAGTGTCCACTAGTACATCGGATGAAGCCCGCCGGGTCAAGGAAATCATGGGGATTTACGATCTTCAATCCTGCATTGTCGTGACGGATCCCTATCATACATTTCGTACCCGGCTGATTTTCAGAAATGTATTTCGAACCAGCGGCATGACCATCCGTGTACATCCCGCACGGGGACACTGGTACCACGCAACAACCTGGTTTTTCAGTTACCAGGGCTGGAGGATGACCGTGCAGGAATATATAAAACTATTTGCTTATTTAATTGGTCTCAAGCGAGGTTGAAATTAACCAGAAACGGGTCGCATTGCGACCCGTTCATTTTATTTAATTCTTATGGATAATATTATTAGGCGATGGGTGTTACTTCGGCAGCCTGCAGACCCTTGGGGCCTTTTTCCACCGAGAATTCAACCCGTTGACCTTCTTTTAACTGCCGATATCCATCCATCTGGATGGCGGTGTAGTGGACAAATACATCATCACCATCATCCCGACCAATAAAACCAAATCCTTTGGCTGGATTGAACCACTTTACCGTTCCAACAATACGTTCTGACATTCCTGCTTACTCTCTCTTTCTTGAAATATTTCCGGATGGCAGGCACCATCCAACGCGTTCTGTTTTATCATGTCTTATTATGTCTGTCAAGGTAAAATAATATCAGGAGAATCCATGGATCATATATTTGATCAGAATTATTTGACAAAAAAACAATATCATCGGGGAAACCGGTTGAACGCCCGCACCTCTTTGCACGAGCGGTTTGGGACTAACCTGATGAATTGGAATCATTGGATGTTTGATCATCTCCCAATTGCTCCCCACCAGGCAATCCTTGATGTGGGTTGTGGGACGGGAAGATTCTGGCAGGAAAATTGGGACCGCCTGTCACAAAACCTGCATATCCGGTTGATGGATCTTTCTGCCGGCATGGTGGGTGATGTACGTGGAATCCTGGGGGATGACCGGCGTTTCTTGTTTTTTCCGGGGGATGCGCAGGCTGTTCCATTGGAATCATCCAGTGTGGATGGAGTGTTGGCGAATCATATGCTGTATCATGTTCCGAATATCCCTCTGGCAATTGATGAATTTCAACGCGTGATGAAACCCGGCGGCTGGCTTTGCACCGCAACCAATGGAGGAAATCATATGAAGGAATTGTATGACCTCATCCGTCAATTTGTGCCAGAATTACCGGTCAATGGCACCGGTTCGGAAAGATATTATCTGGAAAATGCACGCGAATATCTTGCACCAGTGTTTGGGCATGTAAGCATATTTTCATTTCCGAACAAGTTATGGGTTACAGAAGCGCAGGCAATCAAGGATTACCTGCACTCATTATGGATACTGGAAAAAACGCCTGAAGAGACGATGGGAAAATTGTGTGACGAAATCGAACGGCGAATACTGATGGATGGAGGTTTTGCCATAACGACCCTGGGTGGTGTCATTATATGCAGAGGATAACATGCAATCCCGGCGAATGATTATTTTGATTCAGGCAGCAATCATTGGAATTCTCTTGCTGGTTTTACGACCAGTTCCTCTTCCGATGTCTTTAATGGAAAGCTGGAATATATTGGGGGAAAGGGATAACCATGACAATCCCATCCGAAAAATCAATGCCTTGCAGGAGATTCTGCGTTTCAATCCTGACAGGGTTGATTTATGGTTGTCATTGGCTGATGAGGCGGAATTTACCGGAGACCTGAATCTTGCAATATCTGCATTGGAAAAAGCGGATTTAATCCAACCCCTGGAAACATCCAGGCTGTTTCTACTGGCAGATCTATACTCCAATGTTGGGTTGGAGGAAAAAGCAGGGAGAGTGTGGAAGGCATTGGCATCCCGGAATGATTTAACGGAGCATGATTATTTCCGATTGATAATCAGTCAAAGAACAGCTGGAAATTTTAATCAAGCAAGGGAATATGTGGAAGAATGGGTAAATCATTATTCAACCTCCGGCAGGGCAAATTTTATTGGAGGAGTGCTGTTTGCCAGTGTTGATTTGGAAAGGGCTCGATTACAGCTGCAGGCAGCTTCCGGATTGGACTCAGCTTATCAGGTTCGGGCGTACGAATTATCAAGGACAATCCAACTGGCATTGAAAAGCGACGATCCGGCATATCAACAGGTGGTTATTGGGCGGGAGCTGGCAAAACTGGAGATGTGGGATCTTGCGGAGGAGGCTCTCATCCGGGCGGTGTACCTTGCCCCGAAATCGGCTGAGGCTTGGGCATTTCTCAGCCAGGCACAGGAACAACAGGGCGGTGACGGGAAACCAGCTTTGGAATGGGCTTTATTACTTTCACCAGATTCCATAATTGTCCAGGCTTCTGCCGCTGCATATTGGCGGGATCATGGTCAATATGACCAAGCATTGGCATATCTGGAGGGTTTATGTAAATTGGAACCGGAATCAGGTGTCTGGCAGGTGGAGCTGGGCAGAACCTATATGCAAATGGGGCTGCTGGATCAGGCATTGAACCATTATCTGGCAGCTATTGAGTTGGAACCGAAAAATATTTCCTTTTGGCAGGCGCTGGCAATGTTTTCATTCAATTCAAATATTCAAACGAAGGATATTGGTTTACCAGCGGTACGAAAAGCGCTCGAATTAGGACCGGGTGACTCCACTAATCTGGACCTGATGGGCTGGGGATTGATGGTTGTTGGAGATACCGTCAACGCTGAAAAATTCCTCCTCCAGTCGGTTCAAAAAGATGAGGGAAACGTCTCCGGCTGGCTGCACCTGGGACAACTTTATATTCAATTGAATAAAACATCTGATGCGAGGCAGGTATTGACAAGGGCTGTAGAGATTGCAGAAGGGAATTCTGTCGGTTTGGTTGCTGAAAATTTATTGAAGGAGGTGGGAAGTCAATGACCATGCAGTGGATTCGCTTGATTTTGGTACTTCTCTCGTTCACCGTTATATCCATGACGGGTGGTTGTTCATTGGCAGGCACTCCAACACCCACGGTAATGCCCTCTGGATCTGTATTATTTCTGGATGAATTCAACTTTTCCTCAGGTGATTGGAAGACGATTAGCATGGATGGCACTAGGGTGGAATGTGAGGAAGGAAAATTGGTGTTTTCGGTAGACGATCCATACCTGGATCAATGGTCAGTGGTTGGTGATACATATACCGACACCACAATTTTGGTCATCGGTCAAAAAAACAACGGACCGGATGATAACCAGTACGGGTTGATCTGTCGTTACCAGGATGAGGAACACTTTTACGCTTTCACGATTGGGAGTGACGGTTACGGTGGCATTTGGAAAAAAGAGCCGGAGGGGGTGAAAATGCTGAGCGCTTCGGTGTTGGAATTCCATCCAGAGATATCAACTGAAAACCAATCCAACACAATCCGGGCAGACTGTGTGGGTGAACAATTAACATTATGGGTGAACGGTGTTGTTGTGGAGGAAGTCATTGACAATTCATATACAACTGGAAATGTTGGATTGCTTGCGGGGTCATTTTCCGAGGGTGGAGTGGGGGTTGCCTTTGACCATTTCATTATTATTCAACCATAAAGGGAAGGAAACTAGCTGGTATAATTTTGTTCTGGCATGAAAATTTACCTTGATTGGGTTGGATGCAGGTTGAATGAAGCCGAAGTGGAAAGCTACGCGGCTCAATTTCGCGCTCTGGGGCATCAACTGGTTGGATCAGCCGAGGAAGCTGATCTCGTCTTGATCAACACCTGTGCTGTTACTGGTGAGGCAGCTTCAGATTCCCGTGGAAAAATCCGACAGGCAGCCCGCCGGGGAAAAGCCAGTATCATAGCAACGGGTTGTTGGGCAACACTGGATCCCACAGGTGCTGCGAATCTTCCCAATGTCAAATGGGTTGTCGATAATGCAAACAAGGACAACCTGGTTGGGGTCATTTTAAACATGGAAATGTCGGAATTTGACCTGGAACCGCTGGCTCGACAGCCCCTGCCAGGGATTCAGGGAAGGACCCGCAGTTTTATCAAGGTGCAGGATGGGTGTGATAATTTTTGCACGTTTTGTGTCACAAGATTGGCACGCGGCAAAGGACGCAGCCGGGTTAAGGAAGATGTATTGCGGGATGTGATTTCTGCACAACTGGGGGGTGTGGAAGAGGTGGTCCTGACCGGTGTGCATTTGGGTTCATGGGGAATAGATCTTCAACCCGGGCAACATGTATCACAGCTGGTGAGGTTCTTATTGGCAGAAACTGATATCCCGCGCATCCGGCTTTCGTCAGTGGAGCCCTGGGACCTGGAGATGGATTTTTGGTCCCTGTGGGAAAATCCCCGCCTGTGCCGGCATGTGCATCTCCCTTTGCAATCAGGATCGCCGACCGTTCTTCAACGGATGGGACGAAAGGTGACACCAGAATCATTTTCTTTGCTGGTTGCCAAAGCAAGGGAGACTGTGGATCAGATGGCAATAACAACGGATGTAATTGCTGGATTTCCCGGTGAGACCACTGATGAATTCCAGGAAACCATGGATTTTATCCGGGAAATGAATTTTGCCGGAGGGCATGTGTTCACATTCTCACCCCGCCCCGGAACGGCTGCTGAAAAACTACCTCGAACAGTCCCAATGAAAATCCGCAAGGAACGCAACGCCATCCTGAGATATTTATTCGGAGAATTATCGCAAGGGTACCAAAAACAATTTCTGGGACAGATCATGCAGGTCTTGTGGGAGTCGACGGATTCATATGGACCAGAGGGTTGGCGAATGCATGGTTTAACTGATAATTATTTGCGCGTAGTCATCAATTCACAGGAACGATTGACGAATCAAATCACAGCTGTGCGGCTGGCGGAGTGGACTCCCAGGGGACTGGTGGGGGAATTGGTGCCCCAGCTCATTCGAACCTCAGATTCCAAATTCCAATTGTAAAGAACAGAACGGAAAAACCAAGCAAGATGGCTGCTTCCGGTAAAATTTGGATAACTCCCTGACCGCGTACGATCACATCCGTGAAGCCGATCATTGCCCATGTGGAGGGAAGGGCTTTGACTGCATGCTGATATGCCATTGGCGTCACTTCCAATGGCCACCAGGCTCCTCCCAGTGATGCCAGCAACATTGAGAATAATGTGGTCAGACCACCGGCTTGCTTGCGGGTTCGAGCAAAGGCGCCCAACATCATTCCCAGGGATGTGCCCACCAGACCAAAAGAGATGAGCATGATAGCCAATGCGCCGGGTGAACGTCCCCAGTTGACTCCCAGCACCAAGCCACCGAATAAAATCAATATCATCATTTGAACCATGCCCATGCTGAAGCGCCCGATGATTTTCCCCGTCAGGATTGTCGATTTCCGGGTGGGTGTGATCAATAACCTGCGCAGAGTCCCGCCCAACCTTTCACTAACGAATACTTCCGACCCGCCAAGGAGGGTGATTAACACCCAGGTCACAAGCTGACCAGGCGATGATTGGGAGAAACCCTCAGCGATTTGTGGATTCACTTGAATGGAGCGCGTTGTTTTTATGTCAACTGGAGGGGAGGAAAAGGCGTTTTCTGATTGTTCAAGGCTGGCTCGATAATAGGCAGCCTGTTCACTTGCATCACCAAATGGACGCAGCTTTTGGGCTTCCACAACCGATAATTCTGCGATGGTAAACATTACACTCATCCGTTGACTGGCTGTTCTTATTGCCTGCTCCACGCCAATGGGGATGTTATTATTGGGTTGGACAATTAATTTAAGTGATATTTCTTTACCGTTTTCGAGTCGTGATGAAAAATCACCCGGAATGAAAAGGGCTGCATTGGCACCCTGGTTTACCATTTCAAGAGCTTCCTCTTCTGAACGCTGAACCGGACGAACTGTATCAGACTCTTCGAGAAACTGGATTAATTTCCCTCCAAAACTGCCTTGATCATGGTTGACTACAACGAAAGCCAGGCGGGGATCATCGCTGCTGCTTCCTCCACCACCGGATAGGGCAGCCCCGATGATGAATGTGAAGATCAGAGGTAATGCCAGAAAAAATATCAGAGTGGAAGGTTCTGAAAATTCTATTTTGACATCATTCAAGGCTATGGCGATCAATTTTCGCATTGCTTTACCTATATATATTGCCGGCGGAAACCAATGCCTGATATGAAAACTAATATAACAGCCATCAGGAACAGCCAGAAGATGGCTGGCAGCACATCTGTCAAAGAAGCGCCCTGAATCAGGTTGTAATAACTCTCAATGCCCCATGAATTGGGTGTGAAGTAACCAATTTTCTGCATCCATACCGGAAGAGCCATACGAGGTATGAAATTCCCTGCAATGCCTCCGAAGACAAGGGTGATGGCGGTTCCCATGACTGCCGCCTGTCCACTGGTGCGCGACAGGGAAGCTGGCAGAAGTCCCCAGCCGGAGACAGCTGCAACCACCGCGATCGTCACCAATGTGACGGCGATGGGATTGCCCCATGAGAATCCAAAAATAAATCGGTTTGCCAGGATCAGGATTGTCATTTGTGCCAGACCTACCAGGAAGGTGCTGAACATTTTTCCAAACAGGATGGATGAGCGGGGGGTCGGGCTGATGAGTAAACGCGAAAGGGTGCCATGGTCCCGTTCAGCCAGAATGGATCGTCCGGACGTCGACAGGGTGAACATTAAAAACAAGATCGCCATGGATGGGGCACTATATTTCAACCAAGAGAAGCCGGTTTCCTGGTTGGATTTATTCTGGGTCAGCTCCGACTGTATTGAGATCCTTGATAAATCGTTATTGTCGCTGACAAGGTTTCCGACCTGTATTTCCATCTCGGATGCCTCTGAAGGTAAAAGTCTGCCAGTCATCATCAGTTGGGTGATGATAACTTCAGAGGAATACCTTGCATAATAGATCTGATTGAGAATGGAATCCATCACCGATCGAATGATGGCAGCACTGATGGTCCGGGTCGGATTTGAGTACACCTCAACGGTACTCATCTTGGACTCCTGAAAAGGTTCAACTGATTTTCCATTATCAATTTTGGTGAGAAGGATGCTGTTGGTGAAATCAGGAGGGATGATGACAACAGCAGCGACCTGGTCATGATCAACCAATAATCGGGCAGCATTCGAATCAGTGAATACTTGGGGTTCCAGCAGGTCCCTCAAATTATCTGATTGAAAGGATTCAATGACTTTCCCACCCAGGGAGCCGGCATCCTGATTGACCAGGACAACAGGGATGTGGCTCAAACCGCTCGGGGTGCTTCCTCCTTCCGAACCGCCGAAGGCAGCTGCAAATACCAGAGTCATTGCCAGGGGAGCTACCAGCATCAACACCAATCCCATGGGATCGCGAAAGTTAATCAGAAAATCCTTGATGGCAATATTAAGTGCTTTTTTCATCTGATCCCTTTAATCACGCAAGGCACGCCCGGTGAGTTGCAAAAAAACAGCTTCCAGGTTTGGTTCCTGAATCTCCACAGAACGGATTTTTATCCCCAATTCATTTGCAGCTGTAATTGCCGGGGGCAGGGTAATTTCTGCTTCCTGGACGATTAAAACCACTTCGTGATCAACAGCAGTTGCTTGAAATACTCCCGGCAATTGAGCGAGTGCAGTGATGAGCGGTTCGATAATAATATTGTCCGATACAGTCAATTTGATTGTTTCATGTTCACCCACCAGTTGCATAAGTTCCTGTTGGGTCCCGAGGGCGATCAATTCACCGTGATCGATGATGCCCACCCGATCGGATAATTCCTGGGCTTCCTCCATATAATGGGTGGTGTACAGGACAGTCATTCCTTGCTGATTCAATTCCTTGACAGTGTCCAGAATGCTTCGCCGCGATTGGGGATCTATGCCCACTGTTGGTTCATCCATAAATATGATTTTTGGTTGATGCAGCAATCCAACACCAATATTCAAACGACGCTTCATCCCACCGGAATAGGTTCGCACCCTGCTTTTCGCGCGGTCTGTCAAACCGATTTGTTCAAGAATTGCGGCGATCCGTTTGTGCAATTCAGTTCCATCAAGGTCATACATTTTTCCAAAAAAAGATAAATTTTCAATGGCATTTAAATCATCATATAGTGCGATTTCCTGGGGTACCACTCCGATGCTGGCTCTTACCTGAAGGGGATTATGAATGATGGAATGTCCATCAATCCATGCCTCTCCCCGGGTGGGGGATAATAAAGTGGACAACATGGATATGGTTGTTGTTTTACCAGCACCGTTGGGACCCAACAGGCTGAACACCTCACCCCGCTCAATTTCAAAGCTTATTCCTTTGACAGCTTCGATGGAACCAAAGTCTTTTACCAAATGATCTGCCTTGAGAATATGGGTCATCAAAGAACCCTCCCTGGGTGGTTGTACCGGATGGATCCTATACAGTTTATCACGGGGATTTTGGTATGGCAACAAGAGGAATGATCTCGATATGTTTGCAGTATAATCATGCCAATTATCCATGAGGGAATTCAAAGATGATGAAATGGTGGCAAAAAGCAGTGTTTTACCAGATTTATCCCCGCAGTTTTTCGGATGGTAACGGGGATGGGATTGGTGATTTTCAGGGAATGATCAGCAAGCTGGATTACCTGGATGATTTGGGGGTGGACGCTATCTGGCTTTCACCACATTATCCCTCTCCCTTGAGGGATTGCGGGTATGATATTTCCGATTACTGCTCGGTTGCGCCTGAATATGGAACTTTGGATGATTTTTACGAGTTTTTGGATGGATTGCATAAACGTGGGATGTATCTGATCCTTGATTTGGTTTTAAACCATACCTCAGATCAACATCCCTGGTTTATCGAATCCCGGTCCAGTCGTGACAATCCGAAAAGAGATTGGTATATATGGCATGCGGGGGAAAATGGGATGCCGCCGAATAACTGGTTTTCCACATTTGGCGGGTCTGCATGGGAATTTGATCCACAAACCAAAGAATATTATTATCATTTTTTCTTTAAAGAGCAGCCTGATCTCAACTGGCGGAACAGCCAGGTACGAGAGGCGATTTGGGATGTGGCGCGTTTTTGGTTGGATCTTGGGGTGGATGGATTCCGGTTGGATGCAGTCGGAACCATTTATGAAGATTCGCTTTTGTCAGACCAGCATGCAGGTATAAACCTGGATGATTTATATGTGTTGGAACGTAATTCAAAAATCCCTCAAGAACATACACGGGTTGTTGAACTTTGGGAGGAAATATTTAAATATCAACATGATCAACCCGGAATGCATGAGTTAATGCGGGAGTTGAGGGAGGTCATTAATGAATATCCAGATCGAGTGTTGGTGGGGGAGACAGATGACCTCTCTTATTATGGCAATGGAAGTGATGAATTACATATGGTTTTCAATTTCCCATTGATGCGGACTCGCCGGTTGTCAGCTGATTGGGTGCGGACAAATCAATCTGAAAGATTGGAGAGGATCCCGAAGGGTGGCTGGGCGTGCAATACCCTCGGAAATCATGATTCTGCCCGGATGATGAGTGAGTATGGGGATGGAATTCATGATGAATGTATTGTGCGGGTTAATCTTGCCATATTATTGACCTTGAAAGGAACCCCATTTCTTTTTAATGGAGAAGAGATTGGGATGACCAATGCAGTTCTGACCAATCCGGACGAATTTCGAGATCCGTTAAGCCTCCGGACATATGAAATGGAGATGCGGTTATTTAACTGCCCGGGCGATGAAGCAGCCAGTTGCGCATCTGGGAATGGACGGGATAAAACCCGGTCACCCATGCAATGGAAAAATGCACCCAACGGTGGTTTTTGTCCCCAAGGAATCAAACCCTGGCTGCCCGTTAACCAGGATTATCAACAGGGGGTAAATGTGGAAACCCAACTGGCAAATGATTCATCCCTGTGGCATTATTATAAAAACCTGTTATCCATACGAAGGGAAAATCCTGCCCTGGTTGAGGGGGAATATCAACCTATGATGGAGGATGATCAGGATATTCTTGTTTTCAGGCGGATTTCAACTGTGCAGAATTGTTTGGTGATATGCAATACATGTAGTGAGAACCGGATAATTAAAATACCTCATTTCAAGCATCCACCCCGGATTGTTTATAGCAGCCTGGGGCGTGAAGGGACCATTGGGGGTGACCTGCGTCTTAAACCATTTGAGGTGTTGATCATGGAAGAGGTTAATATCTGATTTCAGCAACCCTGTGAAGAATGCCAAAGTGGTATATAATTTTATTACAGGTAGATGACTGACAATAATTGATGTATAATCACACCCGTTTAAAAATTTTGGCGATAGCTTTGCAGGAATGATTTTGCAAATTTGTGATAACAAATGAATATTGAGCCTGATGAATCAATGAATGTTATGCAGCGAAAGACTGCATACAAACCGCCACGTTCTTTTTCCACCTGGTTGATTGGTCGTCCGCTCTCAACAGCGGATGCGCCTCATCAGACAATTGGTAAATTTATTGGATTGGCCGTCTTTGCCTCAGATGCGCTGTCTTCGACCGCGTACGCCACTCAGGAAATGCTGGTCATCCTGGCTGTGCTGGGCACAGCCGCCTATGGATTCGTTTTCCCATTATCGATCGCGATTGTAGTATTGCTGGCAATCGTCACGTTATCATATGAGCAGACCATTCACGCCTACCCCAGCGGCGGCGCCTGCTCCGACACGCCGACATTCAGCACCTGCGACTCGCGGCTGCCGTCGCGGTAGACGGTCAGGCCCTTGCAGCCCAGGCGATAGGCATCGAGCAAGGCCTGGCGCACCTGTTCGCGCGTGGCGTCGTGGGCAAAGTTGATCGTCTTGGACACGGCATTGTCGGTATGGCGCTGGAAGGCCGCCTGCATGCGCACGTGCCACTCGGGCGCAATGTCGTGAGC
>ERZ1026800.1926-NODE-1926-length-12308-cov-2.143338_pt1 | contig 12308 bp, 10 predicted proteins | sample MGYA00520873_ERZ1026800 | MGnify/ENA primary metagenome ERZ1026800 (study PRJEB33270, sample SAMEA104284475) | anaerobic digester metagenome | biome: Anaerobic digester microbiome; feature: mesophilic sludge digester; material: Anaerobic digester biomass...
GTTCTGGAAAAACTGCACCCGGAGATGCGAAAGATTGCCAAAATAATCAGGCGTGCAGTCTTTACCGCCCAACCAATCCTGCTTAGACACCATGCCGATGCAGATGGAATATGTTCTGCAGTTGCCATTGAACAGGCCGTTGTAGCTCTCATCAATGATTCAGGGGGCGATTTTGACACGGCTAACTACCTATTTAAACGCGCGCCATCCAAGGCACCATTTTATGAGATAGAGGACATTGTACGCGATCTTGACTATGCAACACGTGACAATGTCAGGTTTGGGCAGAAGATGCCACTCATCCTGCTGACTGACAACGGTTCAACCGAAGAGGATCTGTCGGCGATGAGGATGGCCCGGGTATATGGAATACCTGTGATCGTCTTTGATCACCATCACCCTGATGAGATTGTGGACCAGTATCTCAATGCTCATGTAAACCCCTACCACGTTGATGGTGATTACGGGATCACGGCAGGTATGCTGGGGACCGAGATTGCCCGGCTTATCTTCCCGAAAGTTGACCATCAGGTGCGTCATATTGCAGCAGTTGCAGGTGTAGCAGACAGGAGCGAGGCACCCGAACGGCAACAATACTTGGATCTGGTAGCAGACCGGTACTCAGAGGAGGACTGCAGAAAGATTGCACTGGCACTTGATTACATCCAGTTTTATCTCAGGTTTAACGACGGAAAAGAACTTATCAAGGACATTCTGGACCTGAACGGGGACCATGACCGGTACAGGAACATGGTTGATCTCCTGGTAGCAGAAGCGGAATTTGCCATCGGTGAACAGGTAAAGACCTGCATGCCGCATGTGATCGCTTCAACCCTTCCGAATGGAGCGCACCTCTTCCAGATTGATGTGGAGATTCATGCTCATAAATTCACCTTCCCGCCACCGGGAAAAACATAATCGGTAGAAATATGAGCGGTGTTTTCAAGGCCAGATATGAGAATAAGGTCCTCAAGCCCCTGGGTGAGATCGACCTGAAGGATGGAGAGGAGGTAGAGATTGAGCTGAAGAAAAGGGGCATCTCTGGCCTTTTAAAAGGATGGAAAATTGACTCCCAATCTCTAAAAGACGAACTGAGAGAGATCAATGGCTAGCCTATTTGCAGATAAGAATGAAAAAATGAAATAAATATAGGCTCCGGCAGCGAGCCTATGCAATCCTCGCCACCGCCGCCACCTCATCCCCTGCTTTGACATTCATGATCCGCACGCCCTGGGTGGCCCTGCCCTGCACTCTGATCTCTCCGGCCGGAATCCGGATCATCACCCCCTCTTTGGTTGTCACCAGAAGCTCATCCTCCTCGGAGACGGTGGTGGTGCCGCAGACAAAACCCTTCCGGGCGTCGATATTCTTGACCCCTTTTCCTCCCCGCCTCTGAATGGGATACTCCTGCAGCTCAGTCCTCTTGCCGTAGCCCTGATTGGTGATGGTGAGAAGGGTCCAGTCTGAGCCGCTATGGATGACATCCATGCTGATCAGCTCGTCTCCCATGTTCAGGCTGATGGCTTTAACCCCCATGGTTCCCCGGTTGGAGGCCCGCACATCGCTCTCCTTGAAGCGAATGGCCTTTCCGAACTTGGTGGCCACGAGAAGCTCCCGGCTGCCGTCTGTGAGCTTGGCCGAGACCAGGCTGTCGCCCTTGAGGTTGACGGCCTTGATCCCTCCCTTCCTGGGATTGGAGAAGGCCTGCAGGGGCATCTTGACTATGTTGCCGCTCCTGGTAACCAGGATGATGAATCCCGAATCGAAGCTCTTAACCGGTATGGCCCCGGTTATCCGCTCATCCGGCTCCAGCTGCAGCAGATTGACTATGGACTTGCCCCGCGCCGCCCGGCCCAGAGAGGGAACCTCGTAGACCTTGAGCCAGTGGGCCTTGCCCTTGTCGGTGAAGAAGAGGAGGTAATCCCTGGTGGAGGCGGTGGAGACATCGCTCACGAACTCCTCCTCCTTGGTCTCCGCCCCTATGACGCCCCGGCCACCTCGCCTCTGGCTGCGATAAGCGGTGAGCGGCTGGCGCTTGATATAGCCGGATGAGGTGATGGTCACAGCCACCTCCTCCTCCTGGATCAGGTCCTCCTGGCGCACCTCTCCCTCCGCCTCTATGATCTCCGTCCGCCGCGCGTCGCCATAATTGCTGATCAGCTCTTCCAACTCTTTTTTGATTATGGCCAGGATCTCCAGATTGCTGGAGAGGATCTTCCTCAATTCTGCGATAAGCCTTTCCAGCTCCGCCGCCTCGGAGACGATCTTCTCCTGCTCGAGGCCAGTGAGCCTCTGCAGCCTCATCTCCAATATGGCCTTGGCCTGCTCCTCGCTGAGGGAAAAAGCCTGGACCAGGGCATCCCTGGCCTCAGCGGGAGAGGCAGCGGCCTTGATGATCCTGATGACCTCATCTATGTTCTTGAGGGCGATGAGCAGTCCGGCCAGGATGTGAGCCCTCTTCTCCGCCGCATCCAGCTCGAACCGGGTCCGCCGCTCGATGACAATGGAGCGATAGTAGATGTACTGCTCCAGGGACTCCTTGAGGGAGACAGTCTTGGGCAGGCCGTCCACCAAGACCATGTTGTTGACGCCATAGCTGGTCTGAAGAGCAGTGTGCTTGTGCAGCTGATTTAAGACCACATGGGCATTGAATCCGCTCTTGATCTCCACCACCAGGCGGATGCCGTCCTTGTCCGACTCGTCCCGCAAATCGGAGATGCCCTCCAGCCGGCCTTCTTTGACCATCTCCGCCATATCCTCGATCAGCTTGGCCTTGTTCACCTGGTAAGGCAGCTCGGTGAAGATTATGCTGGTGCCCTTATCTCCCTCCTCGATCTCCGATCGGGCCTGCATCATTATGCTGCCCCGGCCGCTCATATAGGCGGCCTCGATGCCCGCCCGGCCCACGATATAGGCCCCGGTGGGAAAATCGGGGCCCGGCAAGAGCCGCATCAGCTCGGGCAGGCTGGCCTCGGGATGGTCGATAAGATGGATGATGGCTCCGCAGACCTCATTCAGATTGTGGGGGGGTATATTGGTGGCCATGCCCACGGCTATCCCTGTAGAGCCGTTTAAAAGCAGATTGGGCAGCTTGGCCGGCAAAACCGTGGGCTCCTTCAGAGAGCCGTCATAGTTGGGGGTGAAGTCCACGGTATTCTTCTCAATGTCCTGAAGCATCTCCCCGGCGATCTTGGAGAGGCGGATCTCGGTGTAGCGCATGGCCGCCGCCGGATCGCCGTCTATGGATCCGAAGTTGCCCTGGCCGTCGATGAGAGGATAGCGCATGGAGAAGGTCTGGGCCAGGCGCACAATGGTATCATATATGGCCATATCCCCATGGGGATGGTACTTGCCCATGACGTCACCCACCACCCGGGCCGATTTCTTGTAGGGCTGATCATGGGTCATGCCCTGCTCATACATGGCATAGAGTATGCGCCGGTGTACCGGCTTGAGCCCGTCTCTTACATCCGGCAAAGCCCTTCCCACGATCACGCTCATGGCATAATCGATATAGGAGGACTTCATCTCCTCAGTGATGCTCACCTGAACTTCCGTCAATTGCCTACCTCAAGTATCGGATTAATTGGTCTAATTAATTGGTCTATATTGAATATAACTAATTGAAGATCGTAACATCATACATCCAGGTTCTTCACAAACCGGGCATGGCTCTCTATGAACTGTCTTCTCGGATCCACCTGATCTCCCATGAGTATGGTGAAGATGCGATCCGCCTCCACTGCGTCCTCCAGAGTCACCTTGAGCATGGTCCTCCTCTCCGGATTCATGGTCGTCTCCCAGAGCTGCTCCGGATTCATCTCTCCCAGGCCCTTGTATCTCTGGATGACCGGCTTGGCCATGGATTGGACCAGGGTGTCGAGCTCCTCATCGTTGTAGGCGTAGCTGATTTGCTTGCCCTTCCGGACCATATAAAGGGGCGGCTGGGCGATAAAGATGTAGCCGGCATCGATCAGCGGCCTCATGTATCGGTAGAAGAGGGTGAGAAGCAGGGTGCGAATATGCGATCCGTCCACATCGGCATCAGTCATGATCACTATCTTGTGATACCGGGCTTTGCTGATATCGAAGTCTTCGCCGATTCCTGTTCCAAAGGCCACAATCATATTGCGGATCTCGGTGTTCTTGAGGATCTTGTCCAGCCTGGCCCGCTCCACATTGAGGATCTTACCCCGCAGGGGCAGTATGGCCTGAAAATGGCGGTTTCTGCCCTGCTTGGCGCTGCCCCCGGCAGACTCGCCCTCCACTATGTATATCTCGCATTTGCCGGGGTCACTATTGGAGCAGTCGGCCAGCTTTCCCGGCAGGCCTCCCGAGCTGAGGGCATTCTTGCGGCGGGTAAGCTCCTTGGCCTTCCTCGCTGCCTCCCGTGCTCGCAGTGCCTCTCCCGCCTTCTCCACTATGGTGGTGGCCACAATGGGGTTCTCCTCGAAGTACTCGGCGAGCCCCTCCGAGACCATGGACTCTATCAGCCCCCGGATGGAGCTGTTGCCCAGGCGGGTCTTGGTCTGACCCTCGAACTGGGGATCGGGAAGCTTCACGCTGACGATGGCCACCAGCCCCTCCCGCAGGTCTTCCCCGCCCAGCTTGGTCTCCGTCTTGAAGATCTTATTGGCCCGGGCGTATTCGTTGACCGTCTTGGTCAGAGCGGCCCGAAATCCCATGAGATGAGTGCCGCCCTCCCTGGTGTTGATATTGTTGGCATAGGAATAGACATTCTCATTGTAGGAGTTGTTGTACTGCAGGGCCACCTCCACTGCCGTCCCGTTCTTGGAGCGGGTGAAGTATAAGGGCGGCCTGTGCAGCGTCTCCTTGTTGGCATTGAGGTACTCCACAAAGGAGATGATGCCGCCCTCATAGCAGAAGTCGTTCTCCTTTTCAGTTCTCTCATCTTTGATGGTTATGGAGAGGCCCCGGTTTAGAAAGGCCAGCTCTCTCAGCCGGGACGATAGAGTATCGAAGTTGAATTCGGTCTCCTCGAATATACTACCATCCGGCTTGAAGGTGACCTTGGTGCCCGTATCCTCCGAGTGGCCCCTCACCTCTACATCGCTGGCCACGCTGCCCCGCTGGTAGCGCTGCCAATATATTCGACCGTTGCGGCGGACCTCTACCTCCATCCACTCCGAGAGGGCATTGACCACGGATACGCCCACGCCATGCAGTCCCCCTGAAACGCTATAGGACTCATGGTCGAACTTGCCTCCGGCATGAAGAACAGTCATGACGATCTCCAGAGCGGGCCGGCCCAGCTGGGGGTGGCGGTCTACGGGGATGCCCCGACCGTCATCGGCTATGGAGACGCTGCCGTCCCGGTTTAGGTGCACATTGATCCCCTTGGCATAGCCACCCAGGGCCTCATCCACGCTGTTGTCCACCACCTCATAGACCAGATGGTGCAGCCCCAGGCTGTCGGTGCTGCCTATATACATGGACGGCCTGCGCCTTACTGCCTCAAGGCCTTCAAGAACCTGAATCTGGCTTGCGTCATATCCCGTTACTTGGCTCAAAACTGATTAATCCCCCTGAATAATTAGGACTGTAATGAAATAACCTGAGACGATATAAGCCTTTCCCCAAAAGTATATCATAATTATTATCTAATGATCCCATACAATGCTGCTGACCTGATGGCGCATGGATCTCCTGGGAAATGAAATGTGGACATAGGGATTAGTCTTCTTCTCCCCAACCAGGAAGACATCTTTAAAAATTATGAACCAAGCCGCCTCAAATTAAAGAAAGCCAAGGTCCGGATTCGAACCGGAGTGGTAATGCTCTGCAGGCATTTGCGTAGCCGCTCCGCCACCTTGGCATTTGATCTTTTCGCGTTCCAGGGTTGGTTCGGTCTGATTTAAACCTTTATCGCTCGGGGCGCGCTCTTTCGCCGCCGAGGGCAGGAAGATTTCATCCTCTATAAAGATTGCCATCCTCTGCCCGGCGGAGGTTTCGCTGGGAGAAGATAATCGGCTTTTATCCCGGCCAGGCGGGAGAGATCGCCTAAATCCTGACTGCCAGCATTCTCTCAATCGCTCTCTTGGCCCGGACGGCCGTCTCCTCCGGCACGCTGACCCGTGGCTCTAAGGTCTGCAGCGCCTGCAATACCAGAGCCAGATTGGTCTTCTTCATATTCTGGCAGATGGCATTCCTGCTCAGGGGATAGAACTCCTTGCCCGGATTGTCCTTTTTCAGCCGATGGATCATTCCCGTCTCCGTGCCGATGACAAATTCTCCGGCCGCACTGGACCGGGCATGCCTTCCCATTCCCGATGTGCTGTAAACGAAATCGGCCTGATCAATGACCTCCGGGCGGCATTCGGGATGGACCAGCACCTCCGCCCGGGGATGCCGGGCCCGGGCCGCCTCCACCTCGGCAGGGGTGAATTGATCGTGAACATAGCAGTAGCCGTTCCAGGGTATGATCTTCTTGTCCGTGTGGCGGGCCACATAGGCGGCCAGATTCCTATCGGGCACAAAGATCACCTCTTTTTCCGAGAGGGAGGCCGCCACCTCCACTCCATTGGCCGAGGTGCAGCAGACATCGCTCTCTGCCTTGATCTCCGCCGTGGAGTTGACATAGCATACCACAGCCGCCTGGGGGTGGAGGGCTTTGAGGTCCATGAGCTCCTCCGGGGTGATCATATGGGCCATGGGGCACCAGGCGCCCTTTGCCGGCAGAACCACCGTCTTTTCCGGGGAGAGAATGGCTGCTGTCTCGGCCATGAAGTCAACTCCGCAAAAGACCAGAACTTCGCAGTCCAGACGGGCTGCTGCTCTGGCCAGCTCCAGGGAGTCGCCGGTCAGGTCGGCAATATCCTGCACCTCCGGGAGCTGGTAGTTATGGGCCAGAATGGCGGCACGCCGCTGCTCTTTCAAAGAGAGAATCTCATCTATGATCGCCATGGGAACTGGGAGCCTCTTTGAAGAACTATTATTTCAAGCTATTTAGATAGATCCGATGGATAATAAAGCTTCAAATAAAGCAAAATTTACTCGGAATCCCTCGCCGCAAATCAATACCTTCAGAGAGGATGCGACCCAGCCAGCTCTCCGGCCCGCTCCAGGGCCAAAAGGGCATCCTCCATCTTGAAGTCCCGGCTCTCCCTTTCCAGATAACGGCGCAGCCGCTCCATCTCCTGCGGCGGGACATCTTTTGATCCCTCCTGCAGCATGCTCTGGTAGCTTCGATGGGGAAAATAAAGGCGGCGGGCGGCAAGAAAGAGCTGATCACGGGACTCCTCAGATATTATGCCCGTTTCTTTGGCCAGATCCAGATTGAAGCGGATGTTGACCAGAGGCTCGGATGTGGGAGCATAGCTGAAGGGATCAAAGGTCAGAGCCACCTCGTCATCCGATACCAATCGGCCGCTCTTGTAGGCCTGGTAAATGGAGCCGATTCCCTCCATGCCGTAGACATCCAGCTCCGAGGCCCGCAGTGCCCCCATGCTGGAAGCGCCCAAGACCCTGGCCCCTGCCTCCAGGGCATAGATCACCTCTTTATGAGCTACGGAGCACTCCTGAAAGAAGACACCGTCTATGAGACAGATGACCGCCGCTCCCTCCCTAGCCGCCTGATAGATGTCTCCCCTCTTGGCCGGGGGACGGTAGTCGGCCGGGAGGATCTCCTCTGCCCGCTCTCTAGGCAGGCTTGGACCGAGAAAGACGACTACTGCTGCGCCTGGCATTTCTGCACCTCTTGCCCACCCTCTCCGGATCGACAGCCGACATCTCCAGGCCGGGGACTATGATCCTGACCACTGGTATCCCTATCTCCGGTCTTGTCAGATCAACCACCACCGCCCGGTCGAGTCCTGCCTGCTGCAGCCTGCCCAGCATGTGCCGGATGTCCAAGAGAAAGTCGTCGCTCTCAAAGGAGGGCACAGCCGCAAAGCTTCTCTTCTCCGAGCCGTCAAACCAGTGAGCATTGAGCTTCTTGGTCCTCTCATAGCCTATTCGCTTCCTGAAATCGGCCAGGGTGGCATCCTCCCGCGCCCCATGAATCTGGGTCAGGCGGCTCTGGGCCACCTCGGTGAGGGCCCGCAGAACCGCCACCTTGGCGCTGGTGTGGGTCCCCATGCCCGTGGTGAGCAAAGTCGGGTCGCGCAGGCGCACGTCATCCGAGGCAGCGGCGCAGGTGGCAACGCCAATATCGCTGGTGATATCCCGGAGATAGACATCCACTCCCGCTGCGCCGAACTTGTCCATGAGCCCCCGGGCCAGATCGTCCTCTACGTCCTGGATCAGCGGTCCGGTATGCCTGGCCGCCTCCACCAGGGCCCAGGCATCCCTCTCGATGACCTCAGCCAGGCCGTGGAATATGGCCTCCTCCAGGACATTTCCCGAGGCCAGACCGGTGGTATTGGTCCGGAAGAGGCGCATGTATTCGGAGGGCAGGGGATGGAATACGGCATTGGCCGGTACCAGGATCTCCTCCTCCTTGATCATATCCCAGCCGGAAATCCAGGGTATCAGGGCATCGGGATCGGCATCTTCCGGCAGTATCAGATCCCGGGGATCGAGAGCGCCGTCCAGATGGGAGAAAGAAGCCACCGCCAGCTCTCTATCCCTCACCTCAGCCGAGTATCTCTCCAGCCCCTCCATCATGGCCGAGACCCGGGCCTCGGTGGGGGTTGCCCCCTTGCCGTTGTAGACCGAGATGGCCCCCCGGTCGGCCATGGGCCGGATGGAGGAGAATACGGGAATGCCAATGCGGTCCAGATCGGTTATGTCCGCCACCCTGGTGATTCCAGCGGCAGGAAGCTTGGCCTCGGCGGCTCGCAAGGTCTCCTCCGGTGGAACAGCCCGGTGGGTATCATCTCTATACTTTTTCAAGCAGGAGGCAAGTCTCATCGAGATGGCCCTCTGAGGCTGATGGAATATAAACTCTATTCAGAGAGGGAGAGGAAAGGCAGAGGCTCCTTTTTCCTGTAAGCCAGAGCCTGACAGGTGGCGATAAGCCGGCCGTCTTCGCCGGTCACATCGATCTGGCAGGCGGCTATCTTTCGAGATCTATTGATCTCCCGGCCCTGGGCCTGCAAAACCTCACCCGGCCGGGGGCCGCTGAGGTAGCTCACATTCACCCCCAGGGCCACGGCCACGGTGCCGTGGGAGTTGACCGCCAGCTCAAAAGCGGCGTCGATGAGGGAGTATATGGCGGCTCCGTGGGTGCAATCGAAGATATTGTTCATGCTCTCATTGGTCTTCATCTGGAGAAGGGCGCGACCCTCCTCTAGATCGATCACTGTAATTCCAAAGGCTCGGGCATAGGGCTCAGCGGCAAAGCGTCTCTTCAGGGCTTCCAGGCAGCTATTCACGGCATCATTCCTCTGTCAGTATCCTTCATGTTCATCGGGATTAAATTCGAAATGGTTATATCTGCTCCCCTCGATCTGAGATAATATGCCCAGCTCCTCAGGCGGCAAGCCGGAGCCGGCCTGCATCGAGGTGAGCGGCCCGGATGTGTCCATAGTGCTTACCCAGGGGGCCATCAACATCTGGCTGGGAAGAAAGCTGGAAAAGGCTCTCATCTCCAGGATCTTCCTGATCATATCCCAGATTGATGGCAGCGCAGAGCACGAGAAGGAGATCCTCTGCCGCTTCGAGGAGATCAGCGAGTTCGAGAGCAACGGCTACATCCTCACCTCCTACGCCAGAAAGGGAGAGGTTTACCGGGCCATATTCGTAGTTCCCTTCTCCAACAGCCGGGCCCTGGAGAGGTTCGTGGAGTCCATATCTCTGGAAACGGAAAAAGAGGATGTAAAGATCACCATCTACTGGAGGGGAGGACGGACAAGGATGAATATGATAAAAGAGGAGCTTTCCCGGCTCAATTGCTTCAGCACTCTAAGCACGGTCTGAGGGAATGACTGCCTTGGGAACGGGAGAGTTAAAGTCGGGAAGCAAAGGAAAGAAGCCGCTAGGAGGAAAGTTCATGAGATTTGCATGCTGCACAGAGGCTATTGAGATATCAGGGATCAGAAAATGCTTTGAGGGAGCCGCTCCGGGGTCGGTCAATCTGGGGCTGGGCCAGCCGGACTTCGACACCCCGGAGCATATTAAAAAAGCAGCCATCCGGGCCATAGAAAGAGGCCAGTGCGGCTATACCCCCAACTGCGGGACGCCCGAGCTGCGGGCTGCTATAGCGGACAAGTTCCGCCGGGAGAACGGCATCGACTATCAGCCTGAGGAGATCATGGTCACCAGCGGGGCCAGCGAAGCCCTCTTTCTGATCATAGCCGCCCTGGTGGACCGGGGAGAGGAGGTCATCATAGGCGACCCCGCCTTTCTCTCCTACCTGGAGCTGACAAAGCTGGTGGGAGGCAGGCCGGTGAGTGTTCCGTTGGACGAGAATCTGCGACTGTCTCCCGAGGCGGTGGCGGAGAGGATAACCGGCAAGACCAAGCTCTTAATCCTCAACTCTCCCTCCAATCCCACCGGATCGGTGGCCACGGCAGAGCAGATGAAGGCCCTGGCCCAGATTGCCGAGGACAGGGATATCGCTCTCCTCTCCGATGAGGTCTATGAGCATTTCATCTACCGGGGAGAGCACGTCAGCCCTGCACGCTATTCGGACAATGTCATCACCGTCAATGCCGTCTCCAAGACCTATGCCATGACCGGCTGGAGGCTGGGCTATCTGGGGGCCAGGGGCTATGGCCTGGAGCAGCTCTTGAAGATCCACCAGTATGTTCAGGCCTGCGCCAGCTCCATCTCTCAGGCTGCCGCTCTGGAGGCGGTGACGGGGCCCCAGGATTGCGTGGCCCAGATGAGAGACGAGTTTCGGGCCCGGCGGGATCTTTTAGTGAAGGGATTCCAGGAGATGGGCCTGGATGTCATCGAGCCGGAGGGGGCCTTTTATCTCTTCCCCCGGGTGGGAGACGGCGATGCCGTGGCGGCCCGGCTGGGAAAGGGAGGAGTGATAGTGGTTCCCGGATCGGCCTTCGGGCCGGGGGGCAAAGAGCACATCAGGATCTCCTATGCTGCGGGGCGGCCGCAGCTGGAGGAGGCCCTGCGGCGCATGAAAGACATCCTTTAAATAGGAGAGTGGCATTGGCCCAAAGGAGTGATCAAATGAAGGAGCAGGTAGAGGTCAGAGAGCTGAAAGAGGGAAGATATGTCATCATAGACGAAGAGCCCTGCGTCATCAAGAGCATATCCCATTCCAAGCCGGGAAAGCACGGCAGCGCCAAGGCCAGAGTAGATGCCATCGGCATCTTCGACAACCAGAAAAAGTCAATCGTACAGCCGGTGACAACCAAGATCTATGTGCCCACGGTGGAGCGCAAGACCGGACAGGTTCTCTCCATCGGAAACACATCGGTGCAGCTCATGGACCTGGGCAGCTATGCCACGGTAGATGTTCCCATAACACCAGATCAGAAGGATAAGATCGAGGAAGGAAAAGAGGTAGCTTATCTCTTCGTCATGGGCAGGACCAAGCTGGATATTCGCTAGAATCTCCCTCAAATCCTTTTTATGTTTCAGAGGATCGGCTTTGCCGATGCCGATAGCGGCCTGGAAGAAGCGGAATACGTAGTGGTGGGCCTGCCCTTCGACGGCACAGCCTCTTTTCGATCCGGCTCCAGGGATGGACCGGACGCCATCCGTCTGGCCTCTTTTAATTTTGAGAGCTATGACCTACAATATGGTGTGGACCTCTCCGACCTGAAGATTTGCGATCTGGGGAATATGGAGCTGGGAGCGGATCCATCCTATGCTGAGGAGACCATAAAGGAGGGGCTTGCCTTTCTGCCGGAGAAGGCGGTTCCCATCTTTTTAGGTGGAGAGCATTCCATCACCCCGGCCATTGTGGAGGGCTTGGGGCGGCGGCTAGGCGCGCGAAGCGCGCTGGGCGTTCTGGTGCTGGATGCCCATCTGGATTTGCGGGAGGAGTATGGCTGCACCAAGGCCAGTCATGCCTGCGCCAGCCGAAGGATTCTGGAAAAGGATTCCCTGGCAGGCTATGCCTCCATCGGCATTCGCAGCGGCAGCCGGGAGGAATTTGATTGGGCGGCAGAAAATGGCATCGCCTACTATACCGCCCGCCAGGTGAGGGCGGAGGGTATCGATGCCGTCCTGGACCGGGCCATGGAGAGGCTGCAGTGCGAGAGGCTCTATCTCTCCATTGATCTGGATGTCCTGGACCCGGCCTATGCCCCGGCGGTGGGAAATCCGGAGCCCTTTGGGCTCTCCTCCTGGGATGTCCAGCGAGTAATAGAGCGGCTGGCTCCCCGGCTGGTGGGCCTGGATATCAATGAGCTGACTCCGGCCTACGACCGAGGGGAGAC
>ERZ1026800.1928-NODE-1928-length-12290-cov-2.688153_pt1 | contig 12290 bp, 17 predicted proteins | sample MGYA00520873_ERZ1026800 | MGnify/ENA primary metagenome ERZ1026800 (study PRJEB33270, sample SAMEA104284475) | anaerobic digester metagenome | biome: Anaerobic digester microbiome; feature: mesophilic sludge digester; material: Anaerobic digester biomass...
TAACATACCCTTTGTGACATTCACTTAATTGTAATTTATGTTCTTTCGAAAATGTATGACCTTTTAAAGCTTCAGATATTTTATCACCCCAAGTTATTTTCCTTCCTTTTTTATGTATATAAACACCTCTTGGCATCTTTTTATCCTCCTTACTTTACGTTATACTTTTCAAGTTCTTCAATATATGGTAACGCTATACATCTGCACTGCGGATGTAATGGTATCATTGGTTCTATTTCATCAAGTGTAAATATTTGCCCTTCCAAACTGGCACATTTTGTACAAACTCTATCATCTCCTGCAGTTTTCCATTCCCCTTTCACTGTAATCCCCAAAACTCCCCAATTTCGATATTCTTGTATAGTGGCTAAATGATGAGCCCGGATAGTTTCTGTACGAGCCAGAATTTCGGCTCTCCGTTTGGCAGGAATAAACCTACCTAATGTATCTGTTATCCCTAAAGAACCCATATTTGTACCATCAATAGTAGCTACCAATTTTCTCGCTAGTAAGCGAGGGGCATCCCCATCTATCAATCCCTGCGCTAATATACGACTTATTTGTGAATCCATTGCTTCCGTAATACCTTTTAAATCAGTAAAGACTCTAGTAAAAATAAGTCCCACCCGATCTAAATGGAAAGGAGTCCCCATAACTATCTCAATTCCCCCAGAATCATCAATAGAAGGTATCTGCATTCCCTTATTTATCATCTCATACCTAGCACGCATTACCCCTCTTTTATATGAATCATATATGTATTTATTCATCCATATAGATTCTACTGAAGTCCCCACCTGCGACATATCTATGACAGTTACTAATTCAGCATTATCTGCTTCTGTAACCAATCCATGAATTTTGCCACTTTTTCAGAGCTACGGGCAAAGGCGAAAGCCTCTCTGGCCGGAGGTACTACTTGTAACGTATGCGGGCGATTCTTCAGTCCAAAACAATCATTTTTGTAAACTCCCGTAACTACTCCTGCCATAATAGCTTTAAACCTACGATTCATATCACTTGCGAAGAGATTCCGCAAAGCAGTGGTATGAGTAGGATCATAATTCCTACGTTGAGCTTCAGTATATGTACCTATAGTAGGCATCATTTCTTTACAGGTTTAGGCTTTGCTGGGGCAGGTTTACCTGCGGCAGCCGGCATCGGAGCTGGTTCTGGCTCTTCCAAACTCTCCACTATTTTATCATATAGCTCTTCCTTGTTAATTATCTCATCACGAAGTTTCGTAATGTAATTGATCTGCTCCGTATTCAAACCAAGACAGAAAGCGAAGAAAGCGTCTGGGGGCAATATCGTTTCAGCCATCGGAGTATAAGTGTACTCCCGAATAGCGGTAGCCCTCGCCTTACCAATATCCACACGGGCCTTCTCACTGAGTGAATACAGATCATTCCACTTTATAGAATAGTTTCCCGTAACCGGGGCTGGTAAAATCTCATATTGTATCAGAGCATCTATAAGAGGGCGTACAATATTTGGCTCTGCATGATCTTCTCTACGAGCCTGCACATATTCTTTCCATTCAGATGAATCCTGGGAACTAGCTAATTCCCCTCGCTCACTTCCCATAAGTACTCGCTGGGGAATACCTGTTACTGCAGAAAGACAGGCTATTTGTACTTCAAAATGCTCTTTAGGACTAGCAATCTGCTGCTGAAGAGCCTGTATATCAATTCCTTCGTTTATCAGAAAACGGCGGAGATTATTTTCATATTCGTTTATTTGCTGAAGTAAATCCTCCCGCATCTCTTTGGTAAGGGTATAATCATCTGCGACTTTTCCTTCATATCCCGGCCTAGCCCCCCTCCAAAACATTTCAGCATCTCCCCCGACTAATTTCTCAATATCCATTAATCGGTTATAGACCCCTTCCAAGCGAGGTGTTCCGTACACTTCAGATTCTAGAGGATCATCCGTAATGTGGATTACTCTAGTATGATGCACCTTCACCTCTGTTGTTCCTCCATTTGCCTCTTTTACAAACATAGTGTAATACAGAGGTAGTCCATATCTTGGACTGGTTGGATTATTCTCTAATTCTAGGATAACTGCACTGCTTTCACTAAATGGTTTTATATAATGTAACTTCCGTGCTCCGGTCCTTACCGGGGAAGCAAAAGCTTCCCGGTTATTCACATCATCCAATCCCAATAATAAAACTCCATAACGACCTAAACCAGTCAAACGATCCAACCTAGCCAGTTTAGTTTTAAATTTCATTTTACGATCCAATTCTGCCCAAGCCGTTTCAAAAACGGTATCCTCCTGCTCTTCCATTTCCACAAGTTCCAAAGCTCCCTGCCAAGTAGCTCGTACCGGACGATCAATCACCGCCTTGGCGATGTCCTGCCTAGTATATCTAGAATAAAATTCTGAGAACTTGATCTCTCCAGAGGGATACCCCAAAGCCCTATACAAATCTCGTTCTCCACCATATTGGAATCCTAATAGAGAGGCTAACATCCCTCTATTCAAAAGTGAGCCCTCTAAACTAATCTGATTAGTTTGAAGAGAAGGGGATTTGCCTATTCTTTTCATCTCATCAAGTTTTTAAGTAACCCCCGGTATATTTCAACCGGGGGACTTTTCTTAAGCGGCAATCTTCCCTCGAACAAAAGCACGTACTTTAGCAGTGCTATGTTCTGGGGCAAAGAATGTAGTGCCAAGATATGTAAATGTTACTGATAGTACCACCTTCCATACCACAGGCCAAAGAACAACTCCATTCACTATGAATAGTCCTACCGCTTCCAGTATGCCTGTGCCTAAAGCAATGAGCAAACCGGAGAGAAGGTTAAACCAACTGATTGCTCCTGCCGGAGAATCCGAGGGCCAAATCTGAAGCAGGTTCTTACCGAAGTAGGTAAGTACTGAACAGATTGCTGTTACTGCAAGCACAAGCCAATTAATCGGCTGTACTGCAAATGCTGCCACAATTACTCCTATGAGCATTTGTGCCAGTCCTTTCCAAAATTGCTGCGTCATGACAATTTGTTTTAATTAGACAATAAAGGAATATTTTGCAAAATTACATGAATATCATCATCAAGCAAAGGCTTGTCAAAATAAAGTGCTTCATCTACTCCATCAATCTCATCACCAGAAATATCATTTAATTGTGTTCCATGGGAAGAGTTATGAATGATTAATGTTTCATTTGCTCCGATAATTTCATTTTTCAGAGAATCCGGACCTTCAAGTGTTGGAATCTGATCAAACTCAAGTTGGTAAAGTATTGCCGCTGCCATGCTAAACCACTCCTGCCATGTCATCTCTCTTTCATATCCACGACGCAACCCATAGGACAAAGCCCCCATGTACTTTTTGATATCAGAGAAGTAAGCATCCGCAGCCGTCTGATTTTCCTGACAAGCACTTATAACTAACCATCTGAGATGACCAGAACGAAATATTTGTCTCTTTGTAGGCATTCCTATTGGAACTCCAGGAGTTGGTAAGAAACGATTTCGTACGGGATGACCATTAAAGATGTCGTGTGGGTTGCCTTTTGTTATTCCCTCAGAAAAACAACTATCAGCTATCACAACAACGGTAGCTCCGGGCTGTAATGAAGCGATTGCTTGGGAAGCAGCCCACTTGTAATTCTTTACCGTAGCCTGATAATCCGTATAACGCCGAACATCCACTTCAGTAAATGCCGAAAGCAGTGGTTGTGGTAAAAGCAAAGAATCATTTACACACCCTTTCAAGCTATTGCCACCACTGTACACATTTCTACCAAAAGTTACAATACGAAATGGGACCGAATCAAAAGGCCGGTCATCAACGCTACCAAACATTTTACCAAAACAAGTCATTGCTGAATAATTAGTTCTGCTTGATTAAGAATAATCTTTCCAGTAGTAAGAGGAATACTTATTGAATCACCATAGAGCAGTTGACCACTACGAAAGAAAATAACCATATCTCCTTCATAGATTCTTGCACCCTGTTGCCAATAACCTCTCTGTTTCACCAATTGTATATCAAATCCTGCAACCCAGTAGTCACTCATTGCAATCCCCATATCAAATTCGGTAGGTGTCCCCCACTGCAAACGAAACTCTGGAACGAAGTTGATGAAGTCCTTAAAGTGAGGATTCATTATCATTGAATGAGTATCGTACCCTAATGCTCTCCACTCAGCCCACGTTTTATAATTTGCACCTATCTGAAAACGAGGTTCTCCTTCTTCACACCAATAAATGTTATAGTCACATTCAAAACCTTGTAAACAAGCAGTATCCATAACATTTATATTGACAATCCTTCGTTTGGTGTAGAAGATGTTGTTTTTAATCTTTACATACTTTGCATCCGCAACCGGATTATCGTTTTTGTAAACATCAATTAAACCTCTCCATGTACCAATACCAGGACTTGTGTAGGTAGAATCTTCAGAATAGAATGTGTTATTATATATCCTGACTCCATTCATTCCTTTAACCACGACTCCAACTGCCGGAGGATTTCGAATAATATTATAAGCAACAACGCCAGTGCTATCTGTCATGCCATTGGATTTACGAATGATTCCCATTGGAACATAATCAAGATAGTTATACATAATACGAGCGTTAGCTTCATATCCTGTAAAAATACCATGCGTTATTGTATTAGCATTCTGATCCCCCGTCCATACAAACTTATTTCCTATAATCTCACTATTTGGTAAGGTATTGACATATTGTGGATAAGTATTACTTTCTACACCTGCCTGAAGCATATACCCACCTGTATTACAGGCTTCCACATAATTGTTCTTAAATACAAATGTAGCAAGATCAGTTCGTGGAATAGATATACCATTTACATTTGTGCAGGTAGTGTCAATAAAAGTCTGTCCAATATATGACAAATTAACCTGTGCTAATAATGAAACTGGAAATAAGAATAGTATGATTAAATACTTTTTCATTTTGCTATGTATGAATCATTTACGCTCAAAAATAATGTAAACCTTCCACCATATCCTGTAGTAGCATGAGCGGGGGATGTTAAAGTGCTCAGTACCTTTTTGTTGTACTGATCTATTGGACGCATGTCTTCTGGAATCCCTGCTGCCTCCCAATCAAAATTGGAATCGAAGAAGGCCTCCTGTTCCGCCAATAGTTTATCAGCAACATCATACATATTGTTAATCACTTCCCAATTATCAGCAATAAGACTGCCCTGTGGAATGATAGTCGGTGGAACGGTATCAACCGCCTTAACCACGAAAGACACCTGAGAAAAGTTGTCAAATGCGTCAGTTGCTGTAATTGTTACGGTAATCTGTGGATTGGTTGCGTTAAGAATAGTACCAGCCACAGGGTCCTGCGTAACCGATTTTATTTGGCAATTATCCTCCACCTTTATGAATTCAGGCGTGGTGTAATCCGGAAGAACTGCCTCACAATTTGTCCCAACCTGTATATACTGTGGCGGAATTTGTGCTAGCATACACGTACAACTGCTTGCAAGAAGCAGCACCATGATAAAACCAATAATCTTTTTCATTTCTCTCTTTATTTGGTTAGTAACTCTTTTAAACGTTCTCTTGCTCGAAGAACCCGCACTCGAATTGTTGAGGAAGGTTCTTGGTACTTGTCAGCAATTTCATGAAATTGCAATCCATTAAAGTAATACTCCTCAACCATTAGCCGAGTTTTACACTTTAACTTTGACACTGCCCGTTCTACCATCTCCATCTGCTGATTGTAGATAAATAAATCCTCTGGCGTTTCTACTCCATAAGAAATAAACTTACAATCTTCAGTAAGGGGAACTTCAGTAATACGTCTGTTCTTTGTTCTTATAAAATCAATACAGTTATTCTTTGCTATAGAAAACAACCAAGTACTAAACTTATTTGTTGGTTGATAATACTTAATATTTAGGCAGGCATCCTCAAATGAATGTGTCATTAACATTTCAGCATCATCTTTGTTATTGATAAAATTAAAGATTAATACATACAATGACATTTGAAAACGACGAACCATCGCTTTGTATGCTTGAGAATCCCCCTTACGCAAACCTTCTACCACTATATGCTCTTCATACTTCATTCTATAATCTCGAAGTGACAAGCGTCCCAAAATTTTGTATCATCAACATCATCATCCATATCCCAATCTGCACCAGAACGGATATGATGTGTAATTCTACCTTCAGCAAACAACATCTCTGCAATTCCCATCACAAACCCTGCAAAATTTGAAGATTGTAATTTCCCCCAATCAATAGCTGTTTTTTCAAATGGAGCGACATCCACTGCCAAACTCGGCCACTTATTGTGCTTGGAAAGCGGCCACGGTTTTTCAGAGTTTCCAGCGGCATACGCCTCATTCTGCGCAATCTCCCCACGATGCCCACAAACGATAGTACAGTCATAATATTTGATGACCTCATTGAATAAAGTCTGCAAATCCTCATGACAAGTTGCCAAACGGCCTTTTGATAATGTTGAATACTTTGGCATTATGATTTCACTATTAGTGCAACAGCAACAGCCGCAATCCCTATGATAGCAGTTATAATGATATTTACCACATTCACAGTATTCATCTTGATACGCTGTTTGAGTTTCTCAGCGGTGTTTACCTCAGCCTGAAAAATTAATAGAGCAGATACATTTGTGTTTAGTGCAGACATTATCTTATTCATTGCTCGCTGCTCATCCTTAATCATTATTAACTCTCCTTTTATCCCAGGATTTCCATTTCCATCAATGTCTTCTTCAATATCATCCAATCGAACACTAATCTGCTCAATCTCCTTTGCTTTTGTACACGGTTCCATACTTCCTCCTTTCTTTAAACATTTGACTTATCTATATCTGACAGTTTACTAATAACGGATTTGGAAATTGTGTACGAATTGCATTTCAGCAAAAACGTAAGATGATCTGGTATAAGCCAAATACGATTTATGAGCAATTTGTATTTTCTTCTCAGCTAAGAACATCTCACTAACCTCTGTAAATTTCTTATATTTTCTTAAAACGTTCATTCTAATTTTGGTGGAGTCTATTTGCTACTACACTAATTAAGGTACATATATTTCCCACCCATTTGCATATTCATCCGGCGACCAAGAGTTGTTATCAATCTTACTGCGGTATAATGTGCTGTTCAGTGTCGGATACCATACAATGTCACCTTTCATATACACATCATGTGCCCCTGTCGGATGAACAAAAACAGCATATTCGTCACTTTGCTGTGGCACTTCTTTCCATAACACTCCAAGCGTTGCCGTAGGTGTATAATCCACTTGTGTGTTGTGTGGCTGAATACATTGATATGTCTTGCCGCCAAAAGTCCTCTTCCACCCCTCTTCTACTTTTTCTCCGTCCATCCAAGCAAGTTCTGACGATGCGTTATCACGCCAAAAGCTAAATAGTGCTGGTGTCTGTTCTGGAGGATATATAGTTCTTTCGTGAGGCTGGCGAACCATTACAGCTCCATTGTTATAACTATAAATAACTCCCTGCTCAAGCCATCCACTATCTGGTAGTAGCGGAAATATCGTTGATGATACCTTTGTTGGGTAATCCTTTTTGATATCGATGGCTAATGTGCCGCCAATCTCAATGTTATCAACAACTAATTGATCCTGCACGGGGTCAACGGTCATGCGTGTAAACGCATCAATCACTCCGGTTATGTCTTCCGTGTCTTTTACGATAGTAAAATCAGCCTCATAGCGTTTCCCTTCTTCTCCTTCAGGCTGTACGCCATTGTCTTTGTGGTTGACAAAAACGATCATCTCGCCTTCTTTCCACCTTGCCGTTTTCGGAAATTGTGTGCTACTATTTGTTTTCATTTTTTCTTTTTCAACCTGTATTTTGAATCAAAGAACAACCTCAAATCCCGAGCCCCGGGGTGCTACGCACCCAATTCAAAGCGAAGCCGCGACCCGATATACACATACGCATCCGACGGGGCGTTATTCGACGACGAGTAGGCGAAACCGTCATACGCACCAGCCGCATCGCCGCCGACAACGAGCATCCTTAAACTGGTGCCAGATGCAGGTATAGATGTGTAGAAGTAATCGCAATAATAGGTGCCTGTCCCGGATCCGGAGATCCCTGCCTCGGATGGTACGAATTCTGCTCCTGCTCCCAGGAGTGCTTTATTCATATAGCCATTGGCCCGATGCATAAGTCCCCGGTTGGTGTACCCGGTGTAGTTCGCGTCATTCCAGGCTGAGGGATTGTCCGCAACAAAGACTTGGGATTCTCCTCCGGAGTCGGCTGCCTGGATGTTTATGTTGATTCCATCCAGTATCATCCAGATGTGCCCGAAAGGATTTTCATGTCCCAGGAATCTGGGCACCGTAAATGTTCTGTTGACACCAGCGCCGCCGAAATCAGTAACGGTATAGTTTACTTCTCCACTACCATTGCCCAGAGAATCGGAAGCGCCGCAAGGAATGAATGGGTTATAGCCACAGAAGTTGTTCCACTCAGTGGAATTCGCGTTGGATACTCCATTGCCCAGTCCTCCCTGAAAATAACCTTGCGCTGTCTTTGTTGCGTTAACTGCTTTTTGAGAGTTAAGGGTTGCATATTGGATTGCAAATAACCAAAACAGCCATTTATGGTCATTATAGCCATAGGCGTTAAAACCACTGCCTCGGTTACGTGCATAAGTCCGGAAGTTTGTCCGGTTGATGTTTGTGGCAGGCTTGCCTAAGAGTGAGTTAGCTGCAGCATCCCACGCAGAAGTATTGTTACCTCCTCTATATTGCGTTGTCGTATTTTTGACAGATGAAAGTTTACTGTTTATTCTGTCCATTGCAGCCTGATAAGCACTTACATAATGTTTAGGATACTTTGTAAATCCGGCAAGTGCCGAACAGCTTATTTTGATTTGATGCTTACCCGCTGAAGGATAATCAGTTTCAACTTTGTAGTAAAAGTCAGGCCACTCTATCATCACCTGTCCGTCAGCACCCGTTAGATTGCTTGCTGTGCCGTCAGCTTTTTTACTCCAATCAGCAGCGTCTAAGTAGTAATTGACTGTGCCGTTATCCAACAAGAGACAGCCTCTTATTTTTGCATGAACAGGAAGAACAGCATGAAGATAAGTTCCATCATGTTCTGTCATATCTGAGGCGATACGTGTTACATCTGGTGATGTATTGGCTTCGTTTATTTCAATGCCGTACCATTGTTGCGTCCAGTATGAACTCCAATTAATTCCACCACCGCCGAAGGGTACACATATTTTTGAAACTGATATTCCCGGCATAGTCTTAATTTTTGATTGTTAAATAAACTGCGGCACCCGTCAAAGAGTGCCACAGTGTTAATATCCTACCGAGAATGTCCCAACGGTGCCGGATTTATAGACCTTAATAATGTTCAACGGCAACCACTGCCCCAGGTTATTGTCTGTCTGCACCTGAGTGATTGTGAAATCCGACCCGTCGGCAAGCTGAACTTCAATCGCTCCCGTCGTTTCAATGCAGATACGGAAAGTATGATCGCCGTGATCTGTTGAAAACGTCGGAGTATAGTCACCGGCAAGGGCAGCCATATTGACCACCCCTACCGATTCATCAGTACCGTTAATGAAGAACCCTACATAATTGCCAAGTTCATCCTGTGCGGTATTTGTGCCTGGATATCCTGTTTTGCAAGTCATAGCTTACGTGGGTTTAATTTTGCCGATATTGATAGCAAGGTTACCGTCGGCATCCGTGGTAAGAGCGGCAGGAAGCGCCTCCGCAAGTGACAGGTGATTGTTGTCGCAGCTTATATAAGAGGTAGACGTACCCGCATCAACAGCTACATTAACAGAATTAAAGTAGACTGTTCCATCAGCAGCTACACGCATCAGCGCAAGCAGCAGTTCTTCCATTGTGGCAAAAGTTTCGCAGTCCATAGCTTATGCAGTTGGCATTGTTGAACGAAGCGGAGAGAACTGTGATCTCCATTTGGCCTGGCCCATGTACTTAACCACGTCAGTCCTCTCGCGGGGAATAACAAGGTTCATCAGAATAGATGCTTCGATACCTTCATTGCCACCGTAGAGAATCCCGTCTGAGGTTTCAAACCACATCTTGAATTTCAGGTTACATTCGGTAGTCAGCAAGAAGTTGTAGTTCGTGACGTTCGTTTCATCAATCTCAAAGTTCATTGTAAAATTCTTGACCCCTGCGATTGTGCGGTCGCCAGAAATGGCTATCTCCGTGCGTTCGGCTTCGGGCAGGTCGCCTATCACCGTTATCTCACGGATAGCATTAGCATCAGTAGAATTTTCACTCAGGCGGGTAGTCCACTCTGAAAGAAGTTCCACGTTAGTAAAATTAGCAGCCTCGACGTTGGCAAGGTAAAGTTTGGATACCTCACCGTAATGAATCGCCGGGGCGCAGTCGTCGAAAGATACGGCTGGTAAAGCACCGCCGCACGATTCTGGACAAGTCGGATACAATAATACACTCATTCTCAGTTAATTATTAAATTGTTGCACATCAAAAACATTTCTTTGTACTTATTTATTCCAAAATTATTATACAAAGTCCTTTTCTATTCAAACATTATGTTTTATTCTTAATACTCATACGCTCCTATCTCAGGCGGTGAGGCAATAGCAACGCCATCATAGTCGGTAGCAATAAAACTTAATCCTGTGGCTATTCCTGCGTTGATACATGGTGAACCCGCCTGTAGCTTGTAGCTATATGGTGAGCCACCGACAAAGGTTGGGTCTGCTATTATGTTATTCTGGGTAGTATTATTTGTTGGCGTATAATCTGGTCCATATCTCGGCACATTACTATAACCGTTTCCGTAGAAGCAGTTATTTTCTATACTTAGAATATCACAGGTAATGCCAGGATCACCATTGTTTTGACCATAGACGGGTGCGAAATCAAAGTTTAGTATAATATTGTTTCTAATTATTATATTTGTCGCTACCACCTGTGGTATTTGTATTCCCCACATTGTAGAATACGTTCCAACCTTAGCTGTAAAAATATTATTTAGAAAGATTATGCTATCTGCTGTTTGTGTTGAGTTTGGGCCATCGCCCCACTTAGCACCCCAACCCTTAGAACTTGTCGCCTGACTATCATCAAGTCCTAATGATTCAAATATATTGTAGCTTATCCTTATATTATTATGAGAGGCACCAGCAATCTCAGAACCCATTGCCACGCCTGTACATGTATTTTGTACATAATTCTTTTCGAATATGATATATTCATTTGTTGTCTGCCCTTCAACAATCAAACCCCTCGTATGCTGATTCAATGCTTGTGATGGCTGCTTAAAAGTATTGTGATGTGCCCAAACCGAATAAGCATATTCGCCCCTTAGGTTTGATCTTCCTCCTATATCAAGCGATCCTTCACAGTAATTATATGCTATCTCTACACCTCCCCTGCAATCCCATAATTCTATTGCAAAGTCCCAGTGCTCAGAAGACGTAAATGGATTCATATATATGTTATTATGCTCTATTTTGCCGTTCCTAATAATCCCATTTACGCACTTAATTGGCATCCCGTTTAATCCCGGAGTATTCTTTTGTATGAAGTCATTATACCCTATATAGAAATCCTCCTGTCCATCCATACCACAACCACCATAACCATTAGCGCCATATCCAGCGCAGTTTGTAACCGTGTTATGTCGAAATGAATTTCCCGTTGCGTAATTTGGGCTTAGTTCACCTACTGAATTAGGGACATAAAATCGCACTCCCCATAAATGAAAATTGGTAAACGTGCAGTGATGGATATCAACATTATTCCTCCTTGAAATCATTATTGCTCCGTATGCGGTATAATTACTCCCGTCAAAATGTAGATATGAAATGCTCTGATTACCGTCTTGCACAGTCTCGTCTGCTAACCAAACCGCGTAATAACTCGCATCTCTATAAGTGCTGATAATCTTTGGTATATCTGTACTATCGCCTAATAGATGAACTCCCCGCGCAAGGTTTATTCGTGCGCTTTCGTTAATTGTCCCCGGATTAACGTAAATTGTATCTCCCGGCGTTGTCACCTGCGTACAGGCATAAGAAACCAGTGCCCACGGATTACCGACAGAGCCATCCCCCGTTCCGTCATTACCTGCCGCATCAACATAGTATTTTGTCCCCCACGCCGTAAGGCTACAGGCAAGCAGTATCAGTATTAGTATCTTTCTCATTAGTTATTGCTCCTTGAAATTTCTATCCAGTCACCTATCGTTCCTTCGTACAGGAGGGTAATATTATCCCCGATTCCGAGTACCATTTGTCCCGTAAGCCTGAGCCCGGTAGCAT
>ERZ1026800.1930-NODE-1930-length-12289-cov-4.375843_pt1 | contig 12289 bp, 9 predicted proteins | sample MGYA00520873_ERZ1026800 | MGnify/ENA primary metagenome ERZ1026800 (study PRJEB33270, sample SAMEA104284475) | anaerobic digester metagenome | biome: Anaerobic digester microbiome; feature: mesophilic sludge digester; material: Anaerobic digester biomass | place...
TTATCTAGTGGTTGTATCTTCTATGGAAACCCGCCCGCCATAACCTGGCTGATAAAAACAAGCAGATAGCCATGTGGGGGTTGGCTGCACAATTCGGGCTGATCGCCCTGGTAATAGAGGGCTTCAGTGTGGATACATTCGCCTTACCCTATTTTTGGCTGTTGTTTGGTTGGATGACAGCATCAAGCCGATTGGTACTGGAACCTGCACCAATTTCGGAACTTGGTTAAGGTAACGGGGCGATATACAATCGATTGCCAAACGCCAGCACAAGATTTCTTGCCGGGGTCACAACAAAGGCGCTGACCGTTCTATCAGGCAACCAGCGATCCTGCAAATCCGGGCGATATTGTAATTTCATGTTTAATTTATGGCTGAAGTGGTACACCGCTGGACCACTTGCATCAAGGATGAAAAGAGAGGGTTCCGGTGGCTGGGTAATTTGCATTTGAATGAATTGCGCCGGTGGAATCGTGACACCCACATCCGTTTTTCCTCCAATAATCATATGATACGCCGTGGGATCATTGCAGCGGGTGTAGGTCATTCCTGTGCGGAACTCACAAACCGCCATTTGTCCATCAGCCCGCAGGATGAAGAGAAATTCATCTGATGCTTCAAGATCAATAACTGAGGATAAATCAGTTGGACGCTCATTATCGAAGAAATCCCGGGGTTGTCCCTGGAAATCCAAATCCAGATCCTCATACCTCCATACGATATTGTTCTTCCCATCCAGAACATCCAATCCATCCCCCGAGAGAGCAACTGCCCTCAGTTCACCCCATAAATTGGGTGGGGGAACCAATGAGACTGCTTCAGAACCCTTGTTTGGACTGCAATAAAGCAGATTGCCGGATGCATCGATACCCATGATGGCTGCCCGGTGTGGATTATTTGGCGGTAGTGAAACAATATCCACCAACGGACCAATGATGATCATTCCGACCGATCCGGACCCGCATGTAAATTTTGAATCAATCTCATACTCCGTACCGGTCTTCACCAGGTGATGCACCCAACCATCAGAATCCAGCGCGTAGAGATCCTCGGATGAGGATGCCAATAGTTTTACAATATTTACTCTGGCATCCATTTGAATTGCCAGGGCTGGTTGGAATGTCAATCGCCGGATTGCATCCATATTATCCAGGGTTCCCTGGGCTTGCTGCCGCAAGTCAATCGACTCATCGGTTATGCGATATTTATCTGCCTTGTCCAGCCACAAAATGACTTCCTCCCAGGCAGTACGTTGGGCTGACAGATCCTGTTGGCTGACCGCCTGTTGGGCAATTTCCTGGGCTTTTTGGATATAGGCAGCCTGGATATTCGTGCGTCCTGACCGCACATAAACCGTGGCAGCAATTGCAATAATCACCACCGGAACTGCTATGGCGATAAATAACATGGTGGCAGTTGTGAGTTTGGGTAATGTGTCCTTCTGTTCCGGCAGCAGGCGAACTAAAAATGTCTGCACACCTCTGCCCATACGTTTCAGGAATCCCTCCACCCCCAAACCAACCCGGGCTGCCTCCTGCCTCCACATGGGGCTTGATTTGCCAAATTGGGAGGATGATTCACCGGTCGCTGCCGGTGTGGATGTTGCTCCCAATATTACTGGAGTTGATGATTCACGTAATGCAGTCGATTTATCGGAAACAACAGGCGAAGATTTATCAGCCATGGAAGGAACCGGACTGGAAGAATCATCCCCACCAGATGGGGCTTGGGTCCCGGCTGGACGATACAATAATGGATGGATATTACCGTTGCCTTTTTGAACCTGGAAGATCGCCGCGCTGGTATTTCCCTCAGATTGAATCAACAGCCGCCGGCGTAAAGCTTCCCTCCCGGAACCGGAAGGCAGACCTGCCAGAGTTTGTGGTGTCCAACCAGCTGGCAGTCGGGGGGAATAAACGATGGTCTCGCCAGTATCCAACCCCACCTGATAATATCTCAGATAAGGGACGTCACCAACCCCAAACCAGTGCTGATCCTCCTCCTGAGGTTCTGATATTATTTCCACACCAGATTTGCGGAAAACCACAGAGTGGGTGGGTCCGGAGTGCACCAGAAATACAACGTCCTGATGAACAACTGCCAAATTTAACAGACCCTGGTAATCGTTGGGGATTCCCCCTTCCTGTTTGTACCATTCCACCAATGTATCATGGAGAAACCTGGCAGCATTTTTCAATCCGGAAGTCAGGGAGCCTTCCGCTTTATAATATATCTTGGCTGCCTTTTGCAGGAATTCCTTGGTTTTATCCGCAGGGATGGCTTTACTGCCCTTGATGGTCAGTAAAGCAAAAAAGATATCCCGCCTGCGGTTGCGCGTGGTTTTACTGGGAGCTGCCTGGACCAGCAATCCCGGCAATTCACCCAGGTCCTTGCCATTTGAATAATGTAGAGTATATGAATATAAATCAAACACAGGATAATTCCATTTTGGATTCCATATCGGGACGATTTATCAGATCAACCTTGTACGGAATCCTTCCTTTTTACCGGCGGTCCACTGCACGCTGACCACCCCATTTTTGAATGATTTGGTCATCGTATTGATCAGCTGTGTACACAACTGCCAAAATCGAGGATTTCAATTCCTCCTTGTCACACGAGGAACCTACTATTGTGTGTTCAAAGAAAATATCTCCATCCTGGTCAATCCCAAAAGCGCCAAAACGCATTTTATCGTTTTCCCGCAGGAGAAAATGCATCAAATCCGGGGTGATTTCCGCGCCCGTTACAACATAGGACCGGGTGGTGATGGTAGCATCATCATCGCCCCAGGGAATCACTCCCACCTGAACAAAAGCACTGCCAACCGCCAAGCCGAAGGAGGGCACATCCTCACGGGCGAATGAAAAGGTTCCAAATAATTCTTTGATCCAGGGTGCAATCTTTTCATACACTTGTTTATGGGCATCCGTTTGAAATTCCATGGCTCAGTCTCCTATTCCTGTTGAACGATTGAAATTTGTCCATCCATCATTTTTACGATAACTGCTAATTTTTGAGTCGACTTGCTCGATGGAAGCAGGTCAATGACCGCTGGAGTAAGGATATGATCAACCCAGTTCACCCAATCCGATTCACTAAATCCCTGGGAGAGAACATCCATCAACCAGTTTTCAATGGATTGATCCCAGGAGAGAATTAATCCCTGCTTGGAATACCGTTTTTCCAAATCGCTTAATAAATTTTCATGGATCCAATCCTGGGAGATAGATCCTGTTCCTGCGATACCAAACAGAACCAGATCAAGCAGGTTTTCAAGATCCTCGCCGATACTGCGACGGACAGCCATTTTTACATCTTCCATTTCAATGGCATCCTCCGCTTGAAAAAAACCGATATTGCGGTGGGTCTCCAGGGTTATGTCAGCACTCAGCAGGACAATTGTATCGCTGAGATACATGGATTTTCCCCGCCCATCCATTAATGAACCAGCCCGAAAAGCTTGCGTGACAACTTCACGGATATGGGGATGACAGGCATCAATATTTTCAAACCGAAGCACGCACCATGGAATCTGGGATAACTGGTGGAGGGGCAGACTATCCGTGTACCCTACATAACCCGGCGGGGCACCCACCAACAGGTTGACATCTTCCGGATGGACCATGCGGCTGAAATCTATGGAAATTACACGATTTTCATCCCCATACATGGCTTCCGCGATTGTCCTTGCCAGTTGATCGCTGTTATTACGGACGTCTCCCACGAGCAAAAGAATGGCATTGGGTCGATTGGATCGAATATCCAACCCGCGCATTGTCACTTTCAAACGTTTAATGACCGCATTTACCTCATCCGGTCCCAACAAGGCTTGTGCCAGCAATTGTTTTTCCAATTTTTTCAACCGGTCTTCCAATGCCAGGGGCATACCCACCATGCGCTGAGCAACCTCCTGGGCATCTGTAAAGATGACCTCAGTTTTATTCTGACTCTCCGCATGAGCGACACACTGTTCCAGCAAGTCCACCGCCTTATCAGGAAAATGCCGGTTGCGCATGTATTGATCTCCAAAGTGAACCAGCCAATTCAATACATCGTCATTTGCATTGATTCCATTGATCTTGGCAAATAAATCACGTAATTGTTTCAATACTTCCAGAGTCTCTTCCGGGGACAATTCATTAACACGGATGGGATTGAAACGCCGCTCCAAGGCTGAATCATTTTCAATAAATCGGCGGTATTCTTCATTTGTGGTTGCTGCTATGCAGGCAATCTCTCCCCGCGCCAGTGAAGGCTTCAATAAACTGCCCACATCGCTCAGTCCCATCATCCCCCCGCTGCCCATGATGGTGTGAATTTCATCAATAAACAAAATAATGCCAGGTTGTGAGGCTTCCTTGATGACAGCCTGAACTCGTTTTTCCAATTCACCCGCCATGTTGGCACCCGCCACCAGTACGGAGGGTTGGATGGCGATCAACCGGGTATCCTTCAACTTATTGGGAACCTTTCCCTGTACGATTCGGTATGCAAAACCTTCCACGATGGCAGTTTTTCCCACCCCTGCCGGTCCTATCAAAACCGGGTTGCGTTTTGTGCGCCGGCACAGGATTTCCTCCATGCATTCGATCTCATTCTGACGCCCAATAATTGAGGAATGTTTTCCCTCGCGCGCCTCCCGAGTAAGATCTCGACCGAATTTGTCAAGGTTGGGTGTGGAACTGGTTTCCGATTTGGTTTGACCAGTTTTCATAAGATCCCCGTCAGATGAGGATGTTTCTCCTTTTACAGGCGGCACGTAGGTCTGTGAATCCGCTGGTTCGTATCCTCCATGAACCAGAATGACCGCCGCAACATCACGTTCCGTACCCTGTGCCTTGCCGCGCTTCCGGGCACGTTCCCCGGCTGCCTGAGCCAGGTCTTCAATTTTGAGTGGTTTCCCATTATCCCCATTTTGAATTTTTTCGCTCAAGGAACGTTTTAAATCTTCAACAACTAAACCGGCAACCATGGACTCAATCATGGGACCATGACGTTCCAATAATATCATCATCCAAAGATTTATACCCGGATGAACCTGGTTTGTCTGTTTCTTCTCGGAAACAGCGCGCACAATTTGTTGGGCTCCAAAAGTCAGATTGCCAAGATCAAGTTCTTCCATGATGCAATTGTGTTCTCCCGGATAACAAGGTTTGGAATTTCAGAATTGGGGGAAACGCCTCCCTCATCATAAAGATTAATCGATTCTATTTTAATGATTACTCCAGATATATTGTAACATACAGAGGTTAATCTCATTTATTCCGCCAGATGCAATCTCAAGTGTCGATTTAGGCAATCCTTCTGATGCAATATTCAAGCCAATCCAGTGAGATCAACGGCAACGAATATGAATGGGGATATCGGTGCTGTTCAAATGGTTGACCGGTCCTTCCGCCCGTAAATGGATCCAGCCATCCACAGAATCAGTGATATCCAGCGAGAAGGACACATCCAGCCTCTGCAAACCCCAAAGTGAATTGGATGTCAATACAGGCGGGGGCAGGACAAATTGAAAATTTGGTGTACTTGCCCCAGCCTCCAAAACATAGGTGAATGAACCCACTCCATCCGTCTGAATCCAGCCGCTGATATCCAGAGTCATGGGACATGCACCCTGATAATTTGCCTCGGTGATGGTCAATTCCATAGCCATAATTTTTAAATTACCCCACAGGATTTCCGGGGTCCCGATGATCCGGGTGGGAACCTGCTCCAGAACTTCAATGATGAGATAGAAAGGTTCGCTGCCATATTTACCCACCCCGAAACGCCTGCCTGATTCATCCTGAAGTTTCCAGTAACCCACGTATCCCCCCGGTTTTGATGGTGCGGTCAACATTGCTGAAACATCGATTGTACTCCCCGGCGATACAGTCTGTCCCAATGAAAAATTGGACTCGGCACCCATCAATTCCCCGCCATCATATACGAGTGAGAACGAGGGTGTCCAGGTCTGGGTGCCCGTATTCATCAACCGCCATGTTTTGGTGAAGGGTGCACCGGTCTGAATAATCTCTCCATCCGGAATGGTCACATCCATGATATATGTGATTCCCAGATCATTATCCTCAAATGTGACCACAGGTGCCATGGTGTAGGATGTCAAAAAACTCATGGAAATTCCAGTTTCCGAAACCTGCTGAATCGATAAGAATCCCACTGCACCGTTCCCTGTTTGAAAACACCATCCATTCAGTGGGTTTTGTCCAATCACAATGGCATCTGCACGCATGCCAGCCACTCGATCCAGGCAATCCTCCTGTACTGGCATTCCAGCCATGGGGGCATCATAATTAAACCGGGCAGGCGGAATCGGTTCAAACAGGAGAGTTCCTTGCTCCAAAGCAGGATTTTCCATTAAAACCAGGTCACAACCTTCCCTTTGGATATTGCCAGAATCAAGATCGAGGCATAAATCCCTGCCCAGATAAAAATTTACTTTTTCAACAACCGGCTCAAGCCGGGGAGGAGTTGGTGTGGGTATGGTGGATATGATATGAATGGATTCCACAACCTCATCAACCAGTCTCTGGCTTTCCATATCCAGAGATTTTCCATCTTTTCCCACAAATATGATCATTAATTGCAGCTCACCTGTTGGAATGGCAGCCCCGCCATTATAATACACCGCCACCGGTTGATCATTTCGGATTAAAACCTGCCGGGGAAGCTGCACGCCATTCACCTGAATCGTCCCTTCGGGTCGAAACTGCCCCTCCCCGCGCTCAATTCCTGTTTTCAAATTCTCACCCTGCCAGAAATAGAAAATTGTCAGGATTCCTCCCGTAAATTGATATTCAGTATATGCAGCGATCTCTCCACCGGGTAAAGTATCTTTCACTTCCCAACCTTTGGGATGGCTCAATTCAAATCCATAAGTTGGATTGGAATATTGGGTGGATTCAACCGGGGATGAGGTGGCAGTGACTCCATTTGTTGGAGTTATCTGACCATTTTCAATTGGATTCGGTTGAGTTGTTTGGCAGGCAGCCAGGCAAAGTAAAATTACAAAAACAAGCCCCCATCGGAGGAAATCCCTTCCGGCTTGCCTGGTATCCGCCAATAAATGGATCATATCACTCCGGAAACAGCTTTGGAATGGATTGGGGAGAATAACGTTCCACCATGTCCCAAGTCAGAGCATTCTCGCGGCATATGGCGGCATACAGATCAACACTGGGGCGTCGAATCCTGCGTTGGGTGTCAGGCTCCAATCCCCATAAACCAAACCGCTGCGACCAGCCACGCTCCCATTCAAAATTATCAACCAATGACCAATGGAAATATCCTTTAACCTGCCAGCAGGCATTCACCGCCCGCCAAAGCTGATGGATATGCTCAATCAGGTACTGCGGACGCATTCGGTCTTCTGAATCCTCCACTCCGTTTTCGGTTACATAGATGGGTATGCCAAGCTTGTGCAGCCAGGTCAAGGAATGGAACAACCCCCGGGGTACATTGGCAATGAAACCTGTTTCGCTCAAAACAGCTCCTTCCGGATAACTTTCCTTCAGAAAATAGGAATCCCTGGCGCTAACATTAAATCCAGTCAGGCTGGTGGTATAGTAATTTAAACCGATAAAATCCTGGGTACCTTTGGCTTCAGGAATGCGTGTGAATCCGCCAAACAGATTCATCCTTCCCGTGACCAAGGCTTCGAGGAATAGTCTATTTATGAATGAATCCGCAACCCATTTCATCAATTTATCCAAAGGAGACCATTTGATTTTTGGGAGGAACCGCCGGTAATGTAAAGCAAACCCAACCTGGGCTGAGGGCTGAATTTTATGGATGGTATGATATGCAGCGGCATGGCCGCGCACCATGTTTTGAGCCACCGTGGATGCCGCAGACAGGCTTTGTTTTCCGGGCGGGAACACCCCTTCCACATATCCGGAATAATAATAAATATTCGGTTCGTTAATGGTTACCCATAGATTGACATATGTCTGCAACGCGTCCACAACCCGCCTGACGAATTGGTCAAATCGTTCAACCACCATCGAATTTTCCCAACCGCCCTCCTCCATTAACCAGATGGGGTCTGTAAAATGATGTAAAGTGATCATGGGAGTCATCCCACGATTGACAATTCCCTGTACCATTTCGCGATAATAATCCAGTGCATCCTCATCCCATCGGTTTGGCTCAGGCTGGATGCGGCTCCATTCGACAGACAGGCGATGTGCATTTTGCCCGGCTTCCGCTGCCCGGTCCAGGTCCTCTTTCCAACGTCCTCCCCACCAATCACATGCCTGACCGGATTTTTCTCCGGTATGAATGCGTCCATCCTCCTGTTCCCAGACATGCCAGTTGTTGTTGGTATTTTGTCCCTCCACCTGATGAGCAGCCGTTGCAGTGCCCCATAAAAAACCTTTTGGAAATTGATAAACCGCTCTAGGCATTAATAAACTCCTGGTATATTGATATAAAAATTATATCATCCACTCCTGACAATCAATAAGCGCCTGTTGAATGGATGGTTCCGTCGATCGTGCTCTTGTATGATGAACAGTTTTGGTTTTGAAATTTTTCAGTCCTTCATTCATTTTTTTAATTTTTCATTGCGATATAATAAATATTGTCTCACAATGATTGTGGGGAAAGGGATGGGAACAGATGAAGCTAAGTCAGATGTATTTCAAAAAGATTCCCAAGGTTGAACTGCACCGTCATTTGGAAGGATCGATGCGGGTGGATACCCTGATGGAAATTGCCCGGCTTCATGGAATCACCCTCCCCCTGCAATCCGGATTACGCGCCCTGGTCCAAATCCAGCCTGAAGAACCGCTGAATTATTCTGTTTTTCTCTCCAAATTTCAGACATTACGCTTGTTCTACCGGTCACCTGAAGTCATTGCCCGCATCACACGCGAGGCAATTGAGGATGCATCCCTGGATGGAATATACTACCTGGAGCTTCGATTTTCCCCCTTTGCTCTCAGTTGTGTGGGAGGTTTCCATATTAAAGATATCTTCTCCTGGGTGTGCGAAGCTGCCAGCCAATCATCTGTGGATTTCCAGCTCCCCACCCGACTCATTGTCACCATTAACCGTCAGGAACCCATTGAAATCACCAGGCAGGTGCTTCAAATTGCTGCCGAATATCAATCCATGGGAGTGGTGGGGGTGGATCTTGCAGGAAACGAAACAGAGTATCCCACAATCCCATACCTTCCGTTATTTAAGGAAGCCAGAGCAGCCGGATTGCACACCACCATCCACGCAGGTGAATGGGGAGGAGCTGACAATATCCGTGAAGCCATTGAAATTTTCCAGGCGGACCGGATCAGTCATGGTGTACGAATCATGGAAGATCCTTCGGTCATTGCCCTGGCACGGGAACGGGGGACAGTTTTTGAAGTATGCATCACCAGCAACTACCAGACTGGCATCATTCCCGCCCTTGCTGATCATCCCCTTAACCGGATGCTGATGGCAGGATTAAATGTCACCATCAATACCGACGACCCCAGTATCTCGAATATAACACTTGGAAATGAATACCAGGTGGCAGTCAAAGAACTTGGGCTTCCGAAATCCATCCTGGGAGAACGCATCATGGCTGCCATCAAGGCAGCCTTCCTCCCGGCAGATGAAAAGATAAAGCTGGCAAAGCATATTCAATCCGATCTTCGTCGATTTACAACATAATTGACATGACAGGAATTTCATATGCATATATTGGTCACCAATGATGATGGGGTTCTGGCTCCCGGAATCCTTGTTCTTGCTCAAGCCATGCGTTCCCTCGGCAAAGTCAGTGTCCTTGCTCCGGATCATAACTGGTCAGCGTCCGGACATGTGAAAACTCTCCATCGCCCCCTGCGGGTTAAAGAAGTGCTCCTGGCAGATGGAACCCTGGCATTATCCTCTGATGGTGCCCCGTCTGATTGCGTCGCGCTGGCTGTTCTAGGTCTGCTGCCAGATCCAATCGATCTGGTCATTTCAGGCATTAATCCGAATGGTAATTTCGGGTACGATGTCACCTACTCCGGTACTGTAACAGCTGCAATGGAAGCCTCCATTTGGGGATTGCCTGCCATGGCGGTTTCATTGGAAACTCCTGAAAATCACCAGGGCGAAGTTGATTATTCTGTGGCAGCCAGTATCGCCTTGAAGATCGCCATGAAAATAATGTCATCTGCCGAGATCCCCGCCCGCCTGCTTTTAAATGTAAATGTTCCCTGCCTGCCGGAGACGGAAATCAAGGGCTGGCGGGTGACACGAATGGGATTAAGAATCTACCGGGATGAATTGGTTCGCCGGCTTGATCCCCGTGGACGTCCTTACTACTGGATCGGTGGAGATGCGCCAACCGGCATACCCGATGAGGGCACGGATATCGGAGCCATCGAGAAGGGTTACGTCTCCATCACGCCCCTGCAATTGGATTTAACAGCCCACGCATTAATTCCCACCCTGCAGTCATGGGATTGGATCAATGAATAAAAAACTCCAGATAATGAATGGACGGGTTCATTCAATCCATCCTTGCAGAAACTTGCAATCATGCTTTATACTTGTGATTGAGGCAGCAACTGCTGCGTTCCTGTAAAGCTTCTTAATATTTCGCAAAGGAGATTGCTCTTTATGTTACATCATGTGCGAGGTTGGATGAAAGATTTGGTCGTTTATGTCGATCCTGATGCAACGGTGACCGAAGCCCTTACTCTGATGCGCCATCGCTACATTAACAGCCTCATCGTTCAAAAAACCGAGACCAACCCGGAATTTGGGATTATCACATCGATTGACATTTGTGATAAGATCGTAGCCCACCAACATAACCCCTCGGAATTGAAAGTCCGGGAAATCATGAGCTCTCCATTAATCACGGTTTCTGAAGAATTATCCATTCAAGAATGTGCATCCTTGATGAAAGCAAAACAAATTCATCACCTTCCGGTTGTCAATAAGGACGGTGTATTGGTGGGAATGATTTCTGCCACAGATTTTCTCATCATTGCGGAAGCAATGGGAAATAATTTCAACGAGCGGACACTATCTTGATTCTTTACCACGACCTGCTGTCTGGCATCAGACATCCCGGCTAACCGTATGACAGGAACAGTTACATCACGAAAGCAGAGAAAATCAGCGTCCCTGCGCGGTCTTATTTTTGCGGCAGTGGTTGTATTTGGTTTTTTACTCATCAACCTGCCAGCCAGTAACCCGGTCAAAGCACAAAGTACATCCCCATATGACCTGATTGCAGCGGTTAATGAACTGCGGTCAGCCAATGGCTTGCCTGCCTACGAAATTGATTCGAATTTAATGTCGTTCGCTCAAACTCACTCGGATTATATGGCATCCATCCAGACAATCACCCATACCCGGGCTGATGGTTCCATGCCGCGTGATTATGGGATTGTGGAAAATATCGCCGGTGGCACCAATCTTAGTTTAAATTACGTCATTTATACGATGTGGTCTGATGAAGCTCACTGGCATACCATGGTCGGCATCAGCAATGGATACATTGGTGCCGGCGTTACTGACGCCAACGGTTGGACTTATTACACCATCGACATCCGTCGTACCAGCGGTGGAGTGGGATATACACCCCCAGCTGGCGGCACTCCGGGGGCAACCCAACCACCCCTTTATCCGGTTTACACAGTCACACCCCTGCCGGATGGCTCCATTATCCATGAAGTCATGTCAGGGCAATCCCTGTGGGCAATTGCCATAGCATATGGTTTGAAAATAGCTGATCTGCTGACACTAAACCAACTTCCCACAAATGCCGTCATCTATGCAGGTCAGAAGCTGATCATTCAGCCGTCATTTACCCCCACCCTCTCTCCAACCATCACCACCACACCACTCCCCGCCACCCGCACACCCACCCCATCATCCACACCCCGTACACCGACAGTGACACCCACGTTCACTCCGACAGCAACGCCCACTCCCAAACCGTTCCTTGGAATTCAATTATCACAGGAACAGTCCCGCAGGATTTTTGGGATTGGATTGATCGCCATTTGCGGATTGGGTTTACTGGTCGTGCTCATCACCAGCGTGCGGCGAAAATAAATCTTTTCTGATCGCAATCCAATCCGATTTAATTTAATATATTTATTCCCTGTTTTATATGTCCATATTTAACTTATTCTGATTCAAGGTTTTTTATATACATTGTTATTTACAAAGTGGACATCTTCGGATGTTTCTCCCACCTGATTGATTTTCAAATCAAGTTAACCTTTTTTAATGCAACAAATTGTGCTATTCTACGTATGTATTATTGCACATTTTTTTCCGGAGGGAGCTATGC
>ERZ1026800.1931-NODE-1931-length-12287-cov-3.137747_pt1 | contig 12287 bp, 9 predicted proteins | sample MGYA00520873_ERZ1026800 | MGnify/ENA primary metagenome ERZ1026800 (study PRJEB33270, sample SAMEA104284475) | anaerobic digester metagenome | biome: Anaerobic digester microbiome; feature: mesophilic sludge digester; material: Anaerobic digester biomass | place...
GCTGGGTACATCCTTTCTTCCAAAACGACTTTTCTTACGATTTTTAGTAATATCATTTTCAAAAATCTTTAACAAATAAGGTTTCATCTCTAATACTGTATCAATAAAACATAATTGAGGATCATAGAACCAATCAGGTTGTTCGAATAAAATCTTAAAATCTTCAAATAAACGCATGGCATTATTTTTTTAATAATTTCCAACAAATTTACAATATAAAATAATACCAATAACAGGTTTAATTAATTAGTTATCAAAAAGTTATTAACAATTTGAGTTTATAGACAGACTCTAATTACCCTGTAATCCTCAAATAACGTGAATAACATATTAGCAAAAGTTGTTTAATATTGGTGGCTTCAATTAAATATTAATTTCATTGCCAAATATCCTACTATAAGACCTATTATGAATCCTCGCCAATTATTTTTTACAAATTTTATAATTTTTTCCTTATTCATATTCGTATTGCATAATGGTTTATATTAGTATTGCATGAGAAAAGAAATCAGTGAGGCACTAATATAGCCACCAGGTCCTCCAAAAAATCCACCAATACAATCACATCCTAAAACTTTCCACCAGTTTATTAGACCTCTTGTTGAGCGACCTTCAAGAAATGAAGCATGTAACTCCCAAATCTTTGTTTCATCAACTTCAGCTTTCCAGAACTCCATGCTTCTTTTGGCGACATAAATATGATCATCAAATACATAAAATTCTGTTTCATTCAATGTTGATTCTGCTTGATTTAACAAACGATCAAATTCTTGAAATGATTCAACGATACTGAGCTCACATTCTAGTACGTCTAATGTCGCTTTTGCTAAGTTTTTGAAGTCATTGGAAAATGAAGTTTGATCCACCCATCCATCTAAATTTAAGTCATCTATGTTCTCAGAGAACTCTGGTAAATTGAGAGGTTCAAAAGGCACTTTATATTTTTCACTGAATTCCCTAACCAATGACTCGACGATACTTGGGATTTCGCGTGGACTAGGGATTTCTTGCAATACATTTAGTCCATAAATAATCCCATCATTGTGCATTCTAGCCAAAATGTTCCTTTTCATACTTTTAATTTTTTAAAGGTTAATAAAATGACTTTTGTTTTATAAGGGTTACCACCCCGAATTGGTATGTTTATGCTGTTTTTCAATTTTTGCTAACTCGTTTATACACGCTACTATATAGGGCCTTATTTCCATATTTGGATGAATAAACGCTATAATGTTGCGTTTTATCTTTCGATTCAAAACTACAACAAATTTTTATTTGATTAATCAAATTTATGAATTTTTTTCAATTCATGAAATGGGTTTCTAATTTTCTACAAACTTTTTTGGCTCATCTGTGTGTAAATCTCATTGTTTTTTGAGTTCTTGTGCCTCAGCAATTCTTAGTTAAACCTCACATTGGTTTCTGCTTCAGGCAAATCTGTGGTATAGCTGTGCCGTGACCTGGGCAAGGTAACGGGTTTGCATATCTCAGCTTTCTTCGTGGCCTTCTTTAAAACTTGTTCTATGCTTATTTCGCTGTATGTTGTCTGCATATTCTGGCTTTCAAAATACCATGTTTTAGGCTTGTACACATTTACAACCTGATTCTGGTAAGAAAAATTGTATTAGTTGTCAAAGTGCACCATGTTGTTGTTAGTAGCCTCCAACATGGGCTGGGGTCGCATAAATATTAGAAATCTCTTTTCAGCAGGAGTATATTGAATCATACACTTTTCAAACATCGAATCGCCGGGAGATAATGTAAACATATAGCTCCGCTTCTTGTTGGAAACATTCATTCCGGCAGCAAAAGATGAAATTTGGTTGCCCACAGGACAATGCTTTTTCGCGCGCGTATGTAATTTAAAACAATATTCCCGAATGAAAAAATTCTTTCTTCAAAAGGTTCATATTTTGATGATGCTGACGGATGATTTATTTTATAACACAATGAAATTCAATGTGGTGATCTTGTATTTTGATGAGAGGACAAATCATCTTTTTCCTACTATAAATTTTTCATGTGCAAGGGAATGTCCGTTGGTGTCTTCGAGTCTGGCGATGTAAAAGCCTGCAGGAAATCGGGAGAAATCGTAATTCAATTCATATGTACCTGACGGAAGTGGTTTTTTCAGCAACAGTACACCCGAAGAAGCATATATTTTGAGCACGGAGGAATGATTCGATGCAACCTTTATCGTACAATGTCCAAGAACTGGGTTAGGATGAATCGAAATTTTATTGTCGGTAAGAATGATTTCGGTTTTTCCAACATAATATTCGTCCCATGAGGCGAGGGTATATTCACCGGGTTGAAGATCATTTACGGTAATATAGCCTGCAAGAGTGCCTGTGCGAGTAAAGGCTATTCCCTGCCATTCTTCGGAGGCATTTTTTCGATAAAGGATGACGAGAGAATCGTTGAGGTTTTGCAGCAGAGAATCGTCGAGGTGGGAAGGACGGGAGTAGAAGAATCGTCCCTTGGCTTGAAAAGGTACGTGGTAAATACCTTCGATGCGCCAATAACGATAATCGGAAAGAGTCAATCCCGGCAGAGGAGTCTTAAGGCTATCGGGAGCTGCCCAGTTGTGTGTTACTCTGAAAAATGCCGAATCGGCAAGGGAGGTTATGCTAAGCCTGAAAAAAGTATTTGGAAAATCGTAATCTCCGGAACTATGTATTCGTAAACTAGCATCGGTGGTTGCATCGGCAATTCTATCGTAATAATCGGCAAGACATAGTGTGGGTTTAAAAGGTAGGACAAACGTCTGACTGCCAAATTCTCCCGAAAATTCCATCATAAAATCATGCGTATTCCACAAAGAATCAATAAAGCTGATGAACAAACGGTTGTTATGATAATATTCAGGCGCTCCTTTCAGCTTTTGATGAACAAAAACCGTAGTAAGAAAATTTTGTCCTGAAGGAACCATCTGACAGGAGTCGATCACAAAGCAGGGAAATCCTGGGGAGAACACCCATCCATCAAAAAAAGGTGTCATGTCTATCCCGGTATATTGGGTAAGATAATCTCTCAATTGGAAAGAAGAAACGGGTTGGAAGGCATAATCCTGTAGAAAATTGCTAATGGCAGGGAAGAAAAGGCTATCGCCGAGATAGTTTCTGAGCGTATGAACAACAACGCCACCTTTTTGGTAAACGGTTTCTCCGTAGGTATATTCATTGGGAATTCCATAAAGAGCTCTATAGCCGTTGTCCTTGATATGGCAATATTGCAGTACGTTTGCAAGTTTGGAGTTCATGTTGCTGCGATAGGCCGGATAGCCATATATTCCTTCACGATACAGAGATTCGTTGAAGACTGCCCATCCTTCGTTGAGCCACATATCCTCGGCCGATGAGCAGGTAATCTTGTCGCCGAACCACATGTGCGAGAGTTCATGCGCATAAAGCCATTCATAGCCCGACGAAAGGGTGCTCACCGGAAGGGCAATATTAGCAGCGTGTTCCATAGCTCCTTGTATGGTACCTACATAGCCTACTCTGTCGAAGCTGTAAGCGCCCCAATGGTTCTCATATACCGAAAGAATATTTTTCAGATTTACGAAAAGATTATTGACGGCTGCAGTATCGGAAGGTCTGAAGTACAATGAAATCGGAATATCGGTTTGGATACCGTTGTAAATGTCGGCAATTTTGATATAGGAAGCCACGGCTACGGAAGCCAGATAAGCTGGGATGGTCTGGTTCATTTTCCAATGCCAGGTAATGCTGTTGTCGGGATGGACGATAGAATCGATGAGCAAGCCACCACATACGGCAGTTTTGCCGGCTTCGGTAGTAATATAATAATCGTAAGTGGCGCGGTCGATAAAATCGTCTATACAGGGGAACCAAGCGCGACCATAGTTGTGTGGGTTAGCCTGAAAGGCAATACCAAGGTTATAGGCAATCCATGAATCGAAGTGAAAACCGCCCCATCCGGCAGGTTCAACAATGGGAGTGCCATGATAACGAATTCGCATCTGAAAGGTATCGCCCACTGAAACCGGCGATATCAAAGGGATGCGCAACAGAGTGTCATCCTGATACCATGACACTACAGGCTGTCCTTCCACTTTTACCGAGTCCACCTGAAGACTCAGCAAATCGAGTGAAATGTATGAAAGTTGATTCATCTTGGGAGTAAGGGTGAGAATGGCAAATCCATTCAGCTGTTTGGCCTGAAAATTCATGATGTCCAAATGGAGATCATAATGTACCACGTCGAAGGTATCGCTTTTCAATTGCTGTGCCTGCACCGAGGATAGAATACCCGTGAGCAACAAAATCATCGAGATGCGAATTTTTCTCATCATAGAGTTCTAAAGGAATCAATGCACAAATATAAGCCACTCTTATTAATTCATTGACTTATCTTGAAGAAAATTCAAAAAAAGAAATGAAGTTCTCATCGGGTGTTTATCGATGTTTGCCAAGGAGAATAAATAATTTCATCTCACATTCTTTTGTGCTATACCAGAAAGTCATACCTTTGAAGCGTTTTGAGCCTGAAAATGTAACATCATTTTTCGGTTATCGTCTAAACGTGGAAGTATAAATTGTATCAAAACTCAGGAAATTAGATTTTACAATTTGAAAATTGGTCTAAATATGATGAATTCCTTTAAGATTTTGAAGCAGGTCATTTTATTGATGCTGCTTTTCTTTTTACCTTTTTTAGGTTACGGTCAGGAAATTCATGAATGGACGCTGGAAGAATGTATTACCTATGCCCGCAATCACAATATTAACGTCAAGAAACAAATGTTGAATGTTCAGCTTCAGAAGATTAATACGACGGAATCGAAGCTGACGATGTTGCCCACTTTGGGAGGTAATGCCACGCATGTGTACAATTGGGGACAAACCATCGATCCATTTACGAATCAGTTTGCAACCGAAAGGGTAAGGTCTAACAGTTTTTATGTTTCTACGCAAATGGTGTTATTTAGTGGCTTTCAGAAGCTCAACACCTTGCGTAAGAGCCAGCTCGATTTGAATATAAGTGAACTGGAGGTGGAAAAAATGATGAACGACATATCGCTGAATGTTGCCACATTTTATCTTCAGGCCTTGTATAATGCAGAGTTGTTGAATATATCGGAGAGTCAGTTAAAGGTGGTGAAATTACAGCGTGATCGGATAAAGATTTTAGTAGAATCGGGTTCACTGGCACAGGGTGAATTGTTGAACATGGAGGCGCAGGTGGCATCTGCCGAGTTGCAGTTGGTTGAAGCTCGCAATAATTATGAACTGGCATTGTTGCAATTATCTCAGCTCATCGATCTGGAAGATTCGCGCGGTTTTAGTGTTGTAGCTCCTGAGTTGGCGGCTCCTTCGGTAAATATCAGCCTTTCGCCCGTTGATCAGGTGGTTAATTATGCCTTGCAGCATCAACCCGAAATCATTTCTTCGAAATACAGAATAGAATCTGCCAGAAAAGAATTCGACATCAATCGCGGAAGTTATGGTCCGACGCTTGCACTCAACGGCAGTTGGGGAACGGGTTATTCGGGAGTTTCACTCGAAAAGGACCCCAATGTGCCTCCCACTCTCATAGCTTATCCCATTGGGATTACTCAACTTACCGGGGATACGGTCATAGGAATTTCACCGGAATATTCCTATCGGGTAAAACCTTTCGGTGATCAGTTAAAAGCCAATGAAAATCAATCGCTTGGGCTTTATTTGAACATACCCATTTTCAATGGTTACCGTTCCAGGAACAATGTACAGCGAACGAAAATTGCAGTTGCCAATGCCGAACTTGACCTTCAACTGTCGCAAAACAATCTCCGTAAACTCATCGTACAAGCTTATGCCGATGCAAGTGCTGCCTTGAAAAAATATGTAGCCGCCGAAACCAAGTTACATGCCCAGCAAGAAAGTTTTAATTACGCCAGTGAAAAATATGCCGTGGGCTTGCTCAATGCCGTTGAATACAACCAGAACAAGGAAGACCTCAACAAGGCACAGTCGGAACTTATTCAGGCAAAATATGATTTTATTTTCAAGGTCAAGATTTTGGACTTTTATGAGGGAAAACCATTAGTATTGAATTAATTATTCTATCAATCATAAAATTTTTATCATGAAGAAGAATAAACGACTTTATTGGATAATTGGGGCGGGTTTAGTAGTGATTTTATTGGTTATTCTGGCCGTAAATAAAAAGAATCACAATAATTATCAGCGAGTTGCCACCGAAAAGGTACAAAAACGGAATATCATTGAGGCGATATCTGCTACGGGTAAAATTCAGCCGGTAAAGGATATTAAGATTAGTCCTTATATTTCGGGAGAAGTAATAGAAATTTTTGTAAAGGAAGGCGACAGAGTAAAGGTTGGTGATATTTTGGTACGCATAGATCCGGAGATTTATAAATCGGCTTACGAGCAGGCAGAAGCTCAGCTCAACTCACAAAGGGCAAATCTGGTGAATGCCAAGGCGCAGTTGGCTCAGTTGGAAGCAAGGTTTCAGAATACCGAAACCGTTTATCTGCGTAACAAAGCGCTTTGGGAGAAGAAGGTAATCTCGGATGCCGATTTTGAAACTGCCAAGACCAATTATGAAGTAGCCAAGGCCGATTTGGATGCAATTCAGGCTACGATAAAAGCTGCGGAATATTCCATAAGCAGTGCCAATGCAGCCCTGAAAAAAAGCCGTGAAGATCTAACGAAGACGGCGGTTTATGCGCCTGCCGATGGAAGGGTTTCAAAACTGAGTGTAGAAAAGGGCGAAAGGGTAATGGGTGCTTCACAATTTTCGGCCGGTACCGAAATCATGCGAATAGCTAATCTCGATGAGATGCAAGCCGAAGTAGATGTCAATGAAAACGACATCATTAAGGTAAAACTGGGTGATACGGCATTGATAGAAGTAGATGCCTATTTGAATCGCAAATTCAAGGGAATAGTAACCGAAGTAGCTACTTCGGCCACCACCACGGGCGTGAGCATAGACCAAGTTACCAATTTTCAGGTAAAAATTCAATTGCTCAAATCCTCCTATCTCGATTTAATACCCCCTGATCAGCCCGATTATAGCCCTTTTCGGCCAGGAATGTCGACTACCGCCGAGATTCAAACCCAAAGACGTTTCGACGTACTTTCGGTTCCTATTCAGGCAGTAACTACTCGTTCTGATACTACGGGTAGAATTACCCGTAAAGCTTCCAAACCCGAGGAAGAATCACAAACCGAACAAAGCGAAAATAAATTGCCTGAAATTATCAAGGAATATGTTTTCGTTTACGATAATGGCATAGCCCGGCTCAGAGAAGTAAAATCAGGAATACAGGATAACAATTACATCGAAATTATATCGGGTTTGAAGGAAGGAGAAGACGTCATCATAGCTCCTTTTTCGGCAATTTCGCGCAAGCTGAAGAATAATGAAATGGTCGAAAAAGTCGATAGAGAAAAACTTTACGAGACAAAATAAAAAAATCTCTCCTTCAATTTTTATTTCGGTTTCAGAAAGGAGAATAAGGTGGTTAGGTCGATGACATTGAAAGTTTGAAGAGCTGTAATCAGGATCATTACGACTATTGTCCAGCGAATGAACCCTCCTCCTTTTTTAATTGCCAATTTTGAGGCAATAAATGCTCCGATTGATGCCCCAATGGCTAATGGAATTCCATGAATCCAGCTCACCTGGTGATGCCATACGAATATGGCAAAGACAAAAGGTGAATAGACAAAAGTGATGAAAACCTTCAAGGCATTGGCTTTTACCAAATCATAACCCGCTTGAAGTACAAGCCCGGCCAGAAGTAAATAACCGATTCCTACCTGCACAAATCCACCATAAAATCCAATGACCAGAAACAAAAAGATTTCGAACAGGTTAGCCGGTTTGGCATTACGTTCAGGGTCTCCCTTCAGCCATCTCGAAGGATTATAAAAAATAAACAACAGCATGGCCATCATGACGATGGTAATTATTTTTTCGATGATTTCCTTATTCAGGTCGACTGCTACCCAGGCACCGGCCAGTGAGCCAATCAGGGCACTCCATACAGCAGCTTTCCCACGTTTAAAATCCAGAATTTTGTTAACCCGAAAAGTCTCACTTGAGGTAAGGCTTTGAAAAATAATGGCCAAACGATTTGTCCCATTGGCTACATTGGCATCCAAACCAAACAGGAGCATGAGCGAAAGGCTCACAATGCTTCCACCTCCAGCCAGAGTGTTTACAAAACCCGCAAATATTCCACCCAAGAACAATGCAATTGCCTGCCAAGTCAACATATCAGTCTGTTTTTATTTGTTTGAGCCAGCCTTTTAAGCGGCTTTTCCGATATCCATAAGTAAAATAAATGATTAACCCGATCACCAACCATATCAAAAATCGCATCCAGTTAGTTATCCCCAACTGCGACATCAGATACAGGTTGGTAAGAAGTCCCAATACAGGTATCAGCGACCATTCCTTCAAGATGGCAAATATCGAGATAATGATGGAACAGATAGCAAATAATAAAATGGGTATATTTCCTATCAATGAAGTCAAACCGTCAGATTTAATAAACCCTTCGGGTTGGAAATAAAACAAACTACCTATCATGATAGTCCAGATAGGTAGGAGCCAGATTCTGCTATTCAAATAAGGTACGACGAATTTTCGGTTGATGTCGTCTTTTTTTTGTTTTTTGCCGTGTGGATTGACGGCTAAAATTCCACCCGAAACGAGGACGAAGGCGAAGAGAGTACCTATACTGGTGAGATCGGTAACTTCAGTAAGATTGAGGAAAAGGGAAGGAACGGCCACAAGAATGCCTGCAACGATGGTGGCAAAAGCCGGTGTGCGATGTCGGGGATGTAGTTTCGAAAAGATTTTAGGAAGCAGTCCATCGCGGCTCATGCTCATCCAGATGCGGGGTTGCCCTACTTGGAAGACCAAAAGTACACCTGCCATGGCTATAATAGCACTCAAACTAATAATCCCCGAAAGCCAGTTGATGTGATGAAACGAAAAAACATAGGCCAGAGGATCGGATACCTCGAGGTGACTGTAAGGAACCATACCTGTGAGAATGAGGCTGATGAGGATGTATAGGATTGTAGTTATCAGCAAGGCATAAATCATGGCCCGGGGCAAATCTTGCCTTGGATTGCGTGCTTCCTCGGCAGTCGTGCTGATTGCATCGAAACCAATATAGGCAAAAAATACCCCAGCAGTACCTTTTAGCACTCCCGATATTCCATTGGGAGCAAAAGGCGACCAGTTGTCGGGATTTACATAAAATGCTCCCACTCCGATGACTACAAGTAAAGTAATGAGTTTGAGCAATACCATGAAATTTCCAGCCACCTTGGTTTCGTGAATTCCAACATAAACCAGCCAGCTAATGAGCACCACGATGCCAAAGGCAGGAATATCGGCTATCAACCTTATTCCTGCTATCTGTGGAGCCGTAGTCCATGCCTGAAAAGCTTCCTGCAATTGCCGGCTGGCTTGTTCGACAGATATTCCCGATTCGATAATCTCATGAAAACCTCTGGAGGCAGTCAGATAATCGATACATAAAAATTGAGGGATGGGTATGCCCAAACCCTCCATCAATCCAGTAAAATAACCCGACCAGGAAATTGCTACGGCAATGTTTCCGATAGCATATTCCATGATGAGGTCCCAGCCAATAATCCAGGCGATGAGTTCACCAAATGAAGCATAAGCGTAAGTATAAGCACTGCCACTAATAGGTATGGCCGAAGAAAATTCTGCATAGCACAGGGCCGAAAAACCACAAGCTATAGCCGTAAAGATGAACAAAAGTGAAACAGCAGGCCCCCCATAAGCTGCTGCAGTACCAATCGTACTGAAAATACCCGCACCGATAATGGCGGCTATACCCAGAGCGGTAAGATCGGCAACCCCGAGATTGCGCCTCAGACTCGTTTGTCCTTCAACTTTGTCTTCGGCATGTTCGATAATCAGTTCAACGGATTTGCGGCGGAAAAAAGAGGACGATTTTCTATGCATCCCTCATTGTTTGACCGTAAAAATAAAAAGAAAAATCTTAAAGGATCATATTTTTTAATGAATTTGATCAAATCTCTTATGACTAACTTGGCATCCCCTACTAGAGGAAAATCTACAAGAATGTTTTTATTTAATTCTGACGAATCTATATCACAATGAATTTTTATTGCATCAGGTGCAAAAGATTCAAGACTCCATCCAGTTGCCCTATCGGAGAATCTACACCCGATTGCCAACAAAACATCACAATTATTAATCATCCTATTTGCGCAAAGCCTTCCATGCATCCCAACCATACCAAGAGACAATGGATGATTTTCAGGGATAACACCTTTACCCATTAGCGTCGTAGCAACTCCTGCACCGAGATATTCTGCTAACGTCCTCAAGTCGTCAGATGCATTTGCTTGTATAACTCCCCCCCCTGCAAGTATTAGTGGTCTTTCAGCTTCGACTAACTTTTGGGCAATTCTCTTAAGTTGAAGGGGATTGGGAACGATATTTGGATTATAACCGGTAAATTTTATTTCACCACGATAATATTCTTTTGAAGTTTTTTGTTGTACATCATTTGGGAGATCAATGACAACTGCTCCTTTTCTGCCGGTGTTGGCTATCTTGAATGCACCTTTGATTGTCCATGATAACATATCTGTTGATTTTACCAGAAAATTATGCTTTGTTATTGGCATTGTAATCCCAAAAGTATCTGCTTCCTGAAAAGCATCTGTTCCAATGGCTTTAGTTGGAACTTGTGCTGTAAAGGCTACAACTGGAATTGAATCCATTGTTGCATTTAATAATCCCGTTACTAGATTAGTAGCACCTGGCCCAGAAGTTGCCATACACACACCAGGGTCACCTGATGCTCTTGCATATCCGTCAGCAGCATGAGCTGCACCTTGTTCATGCCTTACAAGAATGCTCCTGATATCTGTTTCATCATAAAGTCTATCATAAAGAGGTATCAACTGGCCTCCTGGAAAGCCAAATATATTTTTTACGTTTTCTTCTTTTAGACATTTGATAATAATTTCTGTACCTTTTAACTCCTCGATCATTGCGTTTTCCCCTCTTTATTAATTTTTCTTAATTTGTTTATGGCCTCTATAGCTGCATTAACACTAGTCATAACTATATCCGGTCCAACGCTCTTTCCTAAAGCCTTTATTCCAGCCTCATTTGCCATCTTAACAGAAACTTGGCATAGTGCATCTGACCCACCTGTTATAGCTTCAAGCCTATACTCTTCAAGTGTAATTTTTTCAGGAACTATAGACTTCAAAGCATTTAACGCTGCATCGACAGCTCCATTTCCTATATTTGACCCTACTTTTTTAGTTCCATTAATATTAAGGATCGCTGTAGCAGTTGGCGTAATACGGAGCCCAGAAATTATTGACATTTCTTCAAGCTTTACTTCTTTTTCTTCATCTGGTACCTTTCCAACATAACCAGCTGCTATTGCAATTAGATCTTCATCAGTAATCTTTTTTCCACCTTCTCTTATTAGTTTAATATCTTCAACAATTTCTAAGATTTGATCTCTTGTTAGCCCAATACCAAAGTCTCTAAGCTTCTTTTCAACAGCATGAAGCCCGGTATGCTTTCCAACAACAATTTCACTTTCTTTTCCTACTAACTTTGGAGTAAGAGGTTCATAACAAAAAGCTTTACTTAGCACTCCATGAACGTGAATGCCAGACTCATGTGCAAAAGCATTTTCTCCAACAATTGCCTTGTTTGGTTGTACAACTACCCCAGATATTCTTGAAACAAGTTTGGATATATATGTAAGTCTTGTAGTGTCTAAGGATACTCTCACCCCATAAAGAGCCATAAGGCTCATTACCATCTCTTCCAAAGAAGCATTTCCTGCTCTCTCACCTAAACCATTTATTGTGCAATGAATCTGTTTGGCGCCACTTTCAACAGCTGCAAGAGAATTAGCCACAGCAAGACCGAAATCGTTGTGGCAATGAATGCTGATAGGTACATTAATATCATTAACAAGCTCTTTTATTAAATATCTCATTGCTTTTGGCATTATTGTTCCTACTGTATCAGGTACATTGATGTAGTCTACCCCTACATCTCTTACAGCCCTATGCATCTCTTTTAAATATTCAAGTTCAGTCCTTGTTGCGTCTTCACATGAAAATTCAACTTCAACTCCATGATCTTTTGCGTATTCCACTCCTTCAATAGCCCTAGCCATAATTTCCTCTTTTGACATCTTGAGTTTGAACTCTCTATGAAGAGGAGAAGTAGCAATGAAAGTATGAACCCTATCTACA
>ERZ1026800.1932-NODE-1932-length-12279-cov-4.318055_pt1 | contig 12279 bp, 11 predicted proteins | sample MGYA00520873_ERZ1026800 | MGnify/ENA primary metagenome ERZ1026800 (study PRJEB33270, sample SAMEA104284475) | anaerobic digester metagenome | biome: Anaerobic digester microbiome; feature: mesophilic sludge digester; material: Anaerobic digester biomass...
GTCTTGTGCAAGGTTCTAATAGTCAGTCACCTGATGGTAAAATGTTAGCGTTTACACTTGAAAGGGCTTTATGTCAAAATCAATAATTTCCGCTCGTGATGACTTCCCCATACTTTCCTCCAAGATAAATGATCATCCATTAATTTATTTGGATAACGCCGCCACGACGCAAAAGCCGCAGGTAGTTTTGGAAGCCTTAACTCATTATTACACTAACCTAAACAGCAATGTGCATCGCGGTAACCACACTCTGGCTGTGCGTGCCACGGATGCGTTCGAAGAAGCGCGCAGCAAAGTGGCGCGCTATATCAATGCTGCCAATACCTACGAGGTCATTTTCACGCGTGGCACCACTGAGTCGATCAATCTGGTGGCTTTCTCTTTTGGCGAAGCCTTTGTACACGCCGGTGATGAAATTATCGTCACAGAGCTGGAGCACCATAGCAATTATGTGCCATGGTATCAACTCTGCCAACGCAAAGGGGCGCACTTCCGCGTGGTGCCCTTCGATGCCAATGGCGAACTGGACTTGGAAGCTCTGAAAGGGATGCTCAACGAAAAAACCCGCTTGGTAGCGCTCAACCAAGTTTCCAATTCTTTGGGCACAGTCAACCCGCTGGATGAAATTATCCCATTGGTGCATGCTGCTGGCGTACCGGTGCTGGTGGATGCTGCCCAAGCCGTGCAGCACCTGCCAGAGCATGATGTGCAGGCTCTGGATGCCGATTTTTATGTCTTTTCCGGGCATAAAATGTACGCTCCGATGGGTATTGGCGTGCTCTATGGCAAGGAAAAGTGGTTAGAGCAAATGCCGCCATATCAATCCGGCGGAGAAATGATCGATCAGGTGACGAGCCATCGCATCACCTTTGCTGCGCTGCCGCAAAAGTTCGAAGCCGGCACGCCTAACGTTGCCGATACGATTGGCTTGGGCGCTGCGATTGATTATCTGAGCCAGTTCGACTCCTACGAGCTGCAAGCCTATGAGGAGCAGCTGCTCGCCTACGGGGTGGAGCAGCTAAGCACTATCCCAGGGTTGACGCTTTATGGTAATCCGCATAAGCGCTCAAGCATCTTGCCTTTCAATGTGGAAGGCATCCAACATTATGATATGGGCATCCTCCTTGATAATTATGGCGTTGCCGTGCGCACGGGGCAGCACTGCACCCAGCCCATTATGGACGCACTTCATATATCTGGTACCGTGCGGGCATCCTTAGCTTTGTATAATTCACGGGAGGATATCGATGCCTTAGTGCAGGGTATCCAACGCGTAGTGAAATTGTTGAAAAGGTGAACGATGAAAACCGTTGCGGAGCTCGAAGCTGAATTAATTGAGAACTTTGACCTTTTGGAAACCTGGGAAGAGAAATATGACTATCTGATTGAGTTAGGTCAGGAATTGCCGCCCATGGATCCAGCCCAAAAGACTGAGGAAAATCGCGTGAAGGGCTGTCAATCCAGCGTGTGGTTTGATATCACCTGCCAAGATGGCAAGCTCTTTTTTGATGCGGATAGCGACTCGCTGATTGTCAAAGGTCTAGTTGCCATCCTACATCAGCTGCTCAACGGGCAGCCAGCTGAGGCATTTGCTGACCTGAACTTGAACCTTTTCGAAACCTTAGGCTTCTGGCGCCATCTTTCATCCCAGCGCAGCAATGGGTTGACTGCCATGGTAGCCCATTTAAGGGCAGCAGCAGCTGAATGTGCCCAGACGAAGGCTTGAAAAGTGAGGCGGCATGCCAGAACTTAGCTATCGGATGCTCAATATCGGCTCAGCGCCAGCTGGGATGCTGGGCTTGGAGGAGCTGTTTGCCGAGCTTTTTACCCAAGGCGTCACGCCCACCGATGAGAAATTAGCTGATTTACTGCTCGCGGGTGTGCGCAGGCACAATTACGTCCCAAAAGTAGCTGAGAAGGACTATGCCAGCGCGCTGCGCATGGAATACACCCGCTACTACAAGCGTAAGCAGCAAGGCAAAGCCATTGTAGCGCGGGACTACGGCACCTGGCGCGGTTACCCCAGGGAACAAATTCCATGGTTCCCCACTATTTCTGAGGAGCTTTGTAATAACTGTGGAGCCTGCCTGGAAATCTGCGCGCGCGAAGTGTATGAACGTGATGAGGACGGCAGAGTTTGGGTGGCAGAGCCGTTCCTCTGCTTGGTAGGCTGCTGCTTCTGCAAAAGCGTATGTGAACCCAAAGCTATCCTCATGCCCGGGCAGGAATTGCTTAAAAACTACCCAGAAAAGATGTGACCGACCGGGCACCCCAAGTTTTCAGTGCATCCATGAGATCTGCACAACGGCGTTGCATCACGCTAAGCTCCTGAGTACAATAAAGCCGATGAAACCGAATAACAAACCTCAGATCTTGCTCACCAACGACGATAGCATTGACTCGCCGGGCTTATGGGCGGCGGCGGAAGCCTTAGCGCCAATCGGCTTTGTGCATGTGGTGGCGCCACGTGTGCAGCAAACATCCATGGGCAGGGCGCTCCCACGCGAATCCGACGGTCACATCGAACCACGCACGATGACCGTACGCGGGCAGGAGTGGCAGGTTTATGCAGTGGGTGGCTCGCCAGCGCAGGCTTTTCTGCATGGCTACTACGAAGTGTTAGGTTTCAAACCGGATTTAGTTGTATCCGGCATCAACTATGGCGAAAACGTGGCTTCGGGTGTAACCATCAGCGGAACAGTGGGCGCTGCGCTTGAAGCAGCCACCTTTGGCATCCCAGCGCTGGCGGTTTCATTGCAAACCCCTGTTCAACGGCATTTGGACCTTTCTCCGGAGGTTGATTTTTCAGCAGCGGCTTACTTCACCCGCTATTTTGCCGAACGCATGCTGCGGTTAGAGCTGCCCTTTGACGTGAGCGTGCTCAAAGTGGATGTTCCTCATGATGCCACGCCGCAAACACCCTGGGTGGTGACGCGCCAATCGCGTTTACGCTACTATTTCCCCATGCCCGTTGAGACAGATGCGGCGGACGGTGCCCGCAGGATCAGCTATACGATTAACTTGGATGAAGGCACTCCAGAGGAAGATAGTGACTTACACGCTGTAATTATTGACCACAAAGTTTCGGTAACCCCGCTCAGTTTTGACCTAACTTCGCGCGTTGATTTGGACGATCTAGCCAAAATCTTAAGACAATCGTAATGCCAAGTTTTGAAATCTAAATATTGAAGCGGATCTCGAGGATATCGCCGTCCTGGACGATGTAGTTTTTCCCTTCCACGCGCAGGCGACCCTTGGCGCGCGCTTCAGCTGTGCTGCCATAGGTGATAATATCCTCAAAGGAGACCACCTCCGCGCGGATAAAGCCCTTTTCCATATCCGTGTGGATCACGCCGGCGGCTTCGCGCGCATTGGAGCCCTTGCGCAGCGTCCAGGCATGCACTTCTTTTTCGCCTGCGGTAAAAAACGACTGCAACCCCAAAAGGTCATAGGAAAGGCGGATCAGGCGCGATAGGCTTGGCTCGCTGATGCCATATTCCTGCATAAAGAGTGCCGCATCTTCCGGATCCAGCTCAGCAATTTCCATTTCCAGCTTGGCTGGCACGCTGATGACGCGCGTATGCGGATGCGGGCTCTCGTACGGGATGACAGGCTGATCTTCAGATTGGTTGAAGACGACAATTTGCGGCTTGCGGCTGAGGAATTGAAAACTGGCTAAGGTTTTTTCTTCTTCAGGCGTGAAGGCGTAATGCCGTAAGGGCAGTTCTTTTTCTAAAACCGCCTGCAAGCGCTCGAAGAGGTCGATATCCTGCTGGATGAGGGCGCGGTCGCGGGTTACACCACGGCGGTGCTCTTCCCTCAGGCGTTCCAGCCGGCGCTCGATCATCACCAAGTCACTGAGGATAAACTCTGTATCCATGGTTTGAATATCGCGTACCGGGTCGATGCTGCCAGCCTGATGCGGCACGCTGGCGTTTTCGAACTGACGCACCACATGCACAAAGCCATCCATTTGCGCCAATTGGTTAAAGAGCGCACCGGATAGACCGTTCTTGCCGGCGCTGCCATCCAAGCCGGCGATATCGGCATAAGTTACCTTAGCGCGCACAATCTTTTTGGGCTTGTAGAGCTCCACGAGCTGGTCCACCCGCGGGTCGGGCACATCTACTACGGCGGTATGCACCTCGAGCTGCCCGGAAGAGATTTCGGTGGGCACGTCCACGTGCGTGAGGGCTTTAAAGAGCGTGGTTTTGCCCGATTGCGGCAAGCCGATAATTCCTAACTGCATGCTGTGCTCCTAAAAGATTATTATCCTAAACGAATTATACCCGCTTAGAGATGACGGGGGGCGTTGTCCTTGTTCTCGCCGGTCTCTGAGTGCGTAGCCTACCTGTAGATTACCGTGCGAGAGTGCTTGACCAAAGGTCTCCCTTATTCTTTGTTCCCGCCGGTCTCTGAGTGCGTAGCCTACCCGTAGGGTACCATAAAAGAACAAGAGTTTGAGAGACACTAACACATTTCCTTGACCCGCATGCAGGCTTTGGTATACTTAATTTGCCAGCCGAAGTGGCGGAATAGGCAGACGCGCACGACTCAAAATCGTGTACCCTCGGGTATGTGGGTTCGATTCCCACCTTCGGCACAAAAAGCTCCTCAAATCTGAGGAGCTTTTGCATTCCTTATCCAATAAACTGACTGTTAGCCCTGCAAAACGCCGAGTTGCTTGCCTACTGTGTGGAAGATCTCCAAGGCTTGTTCGAGGTCCTGCCGGCTATGGGTAGCGGAAAGCATCACGCGGATACGCGCCTTACCCTGCGGAACAGTTGGATAGCCGATAGCCTGGGCAAAGACGCCTTCCTCGAACAACCGCCGGCTGAATTCGCGTGCCAATTGCACATCGCCCAGCATCACTGGGGTGATGGGCGTTTGGGTCTTGCCGGTATCGAAGCCTAAGGTGCGCATTTCTTGCTGGAAGGTGCGCGCATTCTCCCAAAGGCGGTCCACCAGCTGGGTGGATTCCTCCAGCAGGTCGATGGCAGCCAAAGTTGCAGCGGTATCCGGCACAGTGACAGCGGAAGAGAACAAGAACGGCCTGCCGCGTTGGCGCAGCCATTCTGCCACACGGGCATCTCCCGCTACTGCTCCGCCTACCACGCCAAAAGCCTTGGAGAACGTGCCTACTTCCACGTCCACCTTGCCATGCAGATGGAAATGATCCACAATGCCGCGTCCGCCCTCGCCCAAAACGCCTTCGCCATGGGCGTCATCCACCAAAGTCATCAAGTCATACTTTTTGGCAATTTCGACCAGCTTATCCAAGGGGGCAATGTCACCATCCATGGAGAAAACACCATCGCTGATGACAATGCCACGGCGGTAGGTGCCGGCTGCCTCCTGGATTTTCTGCTCCAGATCGGCGGGGTCGCAATGGGCAAAACGGATGATCTTAGCACCCGACAGGCGCGAGCCATCGATAATGCTAGCGTGGTTGAGCTCATCTGAGAAGATGACATCCTCTTTGCCCACCAGCGCTGGAATGGCGGCTAAGTTAGCAGAAAAACCGGATTGAAAGGTGATCGCGGCGGGCACTTTTTTAAACGCAGCCAAGCGCTCTTCCAGGCGGATATGCAGTGACATGGTGCCGGCAATGCTGCGCACAGCACCCGGTCCAACGCCATAATTCTGCATGGCTTGGGTAGCCGCTTGCACAATATGCGGGTGGTTGGCTAAGCCTAAATAGTTATTCGAGCAAAAGTTGAGCACCTTTTTCCCATCCACGACCAGCCAAGCCCCTTGGGGGGAGTCCAATGTGCGAATGGTGTTATATAGACCAGTTTTTTTGAGGGATTGTAGTTCTTCATCGATCCAAGCTAACGGTTCAGGCATATAAGCTCCTTTCTTCTATGGGTGAGTGTAATCTAAACTTTTTGGGGTTCTCATCCCCTTCGGAAATTATACTCGAGGGTATACAGCGGAAGCGTAAAAACGCCAGCTTAGCCAGCTGCTGCCCCCTTGCGTTCAAAGATAATGTATCCTGCCAGTAAGCAGGCTAAAAAGGCAACCATAGCCGAAGGCACCACTTCCAGCCCATAAGTCCGCGCCAGTACGCCCACTAAGCTTGTCAGTGCCGTGCCGCCCAGGGCGCCAGCGGCGGTTTGCATACCAATCGTGTTGTTGCTGTGCTGCTGCCCAACCCGTTCGGGAGTGCCAGATATCAGCCCAGGGAAGATGGGTGCAAATGCAAAGCCGATCACCGCTACTGCGGCTAAGTTGACCCAGGTACTTAGGTTTAACCCGAGGACCACACCTGCCAGTATGGCTGCTATGATGCAGACTTTGACCAGCGATTGGATATTGATCTTCCGCGTCACTAAACCGGCTAAGATGCGCCCAATCGTGAACGTAAACCAATAACTGCCGGCAAAATAGCCTGCTAACTGTGGATCAACCCCTCGCCCTTCGGTGAGCAAGGAGTAAACCCAGGTGCCCATGGTGACTTCAGAGCCCACGTAGAAGAAAAAGAGGAGCATACTCAGCCAAACGCGCCGGCGCTTGAGCGTCTGCCCCAAGTTCACTTCTTTTTGTGGCTCTGCTGGGCTCTCGGCTGGAGCGTTATTATTCTGCTGCCAAATGGGCAGGGTGATCCAGAAAGTGATGGCGAGCACGATTTGCACCGTGCCCACCAGCAAGTAACCTAAGCGCCAATTTTGGAAGTTGGTCAGGGCAGCTGTCATAATGAGTGGACCAGCAGTAATCCCCACGCCGTAGCTGGCGTGCAGCCATTGCATTAAGCCGGCGCTGTAATGCCGCGCCACGTATGCATTGAGGCTGCTATCTATCCCCCCGGCGCCCATACCAGCAGCTAAGCCCAGCGCCACCATCATCCACCACTGCGGCACCAGGGTGTAGCCAATCAAGCCTGCGCCGGTGAGCGCGCAGCTCACAATCAGTAAGCGCCCCACACCCCAGCGGCGGGTGAGCTCGCCTGAAAGGAAGCTGGAGGTTAGGTAACCAATCATGGAAACAAAAAGCAACGCACCTAATGCGTCAATAGGTACGTTGAAGCTGGCACGGATAGAAGGCCAGCCTACGCCAAGCAGACCATCTGGCATGCCTAAGGCAATAAACGCGACGAATATCAGCAGGATAAGACCTGCCGGTCGCGCATTTACACTGCTTTTAGAAACGTTATGTTGTGCTTGGCTCATGGGCAAGGGTTAGGCTTCCACGTATCCACACAGTGCCAGCGCACCTGGACCGGTGTGCAAACCAAGCACTGGTCCAGTAATATTAATGAAAAGCTCAACCGGTTTTAGTTCCTCCCGCAAGCGGGCGGCTAATTTTTCAGCTTCCTCAAGCGCGTTGCCATGCATCACAGCGATATGCAGCTTGCCTATTTGCTGCCCGATGGCGTTGGTGAACTTCTTGTACAAACCCTCGACCACAGCTTTATGGGTACGGTACAGTGCGACCGGGGTTACCTTCCCCGATTCCCGACTGACCGCAACCAGCGGTTTGATCGAGAGGGTATTGCTCAGCCAGTTAATCGCATCCCCGATGCGGCCGCCTTTAGCCAAGTAGGAAATCGTATCCAAACCGACGTAAAGGTAAATGCGTTGACGCACCGCTTCAACGGCTTGCAACACTTCCTGCACCGATTTGCCAGCCTCGACGGCGCGCGCCGCTGCGATCACCTGCCAGCCTAACATCATCGTGTTCCCTTTAGAGTCGACCACATGCACTGGCACGCCAACCATTTTTGCTGCCGTGCTTGCCATCTGAAAAGTACCGCTCATCGCGCTGCTGATGGTAATGCAGACAATTTCCGTGGCGCCTTTTTCAATGGCTTTCTCGTAAGCCCGGCAGAAATCTTCAATGGTGGGCTGAGAGGTCGTCGGTTGTTGGGGATCACTCTCAATGCGCTCGTAGAATTCCTGTGGGCTCATCGTAACGCGATCTAAATATTGTTCTTTTCCCCAAATGATATAGCAAGGGACCACGGCAATATCATATTGCTCGAGCAGCTCAGCATCAATATCGCAGGTGCTATCGGTGATTATTTTTATCATAGTTACTCCAGGTATTTAGTTACCCTAATCTTACCCCAAATCCTAATCGCACGCAGGTGAAATAGGAGGGTCGATTTATAAACCCTTCCAAAATACCTTAAGCCGATGCTTAATTAAATAATATGCTCTGTGTGCCCAGCTAAATTGCGCAGAAATTCCAGTTGACCCGTGTGATAAGAGTGGTGAAAAAAGAAGAAGAGCGCCCAATAACCACGGCGCTGCATTTGCTCACGGATCACGGGGATTTCTTCGTCAAAATCTTCCTCGCGCATGCTTTTTAGCTGGGTTGTAATCGCTGCGTGGAGCTGGTCGATGCTATTTAAAAAGGTTTCAAGCGAAGGCAGCCCTTCTTCTTTGCCCAAAACTGGCTCAGAACCATAGCCAAAGCGGCTGAAATCGGGCAGACCAGCTGGCAGCTGCCCACCGAGCACCTTTTGCTGGATGGTGACTAAGTTATTCGCTAAATGCCCCAGCACCCACGCCATACAGTTCCCACCATGAGGGGGCTGAATGAGCAACTCATCGTCGTTTAAGCCGGCGGTTTGTTCGTGTACAATTTCCTGAAGCTGCCCAAGAACGGCAGCATACTCTGAGATGGTAATCATATTTCTCCTTTCCACGTTTAATATTATCCTTATCTCAATGCAATTTCAATTCCACTTATATTATCTGGTCTAAAAATATACCGACTTAATCTATCAGCCAAGCAATAGTAGCAGACTTGCCAATAATACTGGCAGCCGCTTAAACGAGCTCCTTTTCGGAGGAGATATGGCGGGCAGCCAGCGCGCAGCCCAAAGCGATCACGCACAGGGTAGCACTCACCAAGTAAATTTGCCGCGCGCCGAAAGCGTCATAGATCACACCACTAATCGCATTGCTCAAAATATACATGATGCCATTCATGGTGTTGAATACGAATGTGAACGCCGTGGTGGTATATTGCTTTGGGATACGCAAGTTTATCAAGTGCACCGTTGTAATGAGGCGTAAGGTAAAGCTGATGGCGGTCATGATATTGAGCGCGAAAACCACCCAGCCTGATGGAAAGATCCACACCAAAAGCCGGCGGGTTAAGTCAAAGGACAAAATTGCGATGACCAGGTTTTTTACCTCTAGACGCTCGATGAGGCGATCTGCGCCTAACATCATGGGCACCTCGAGCAGGGCACTGAGTGTGGCTGCCAGCCCGATCACACTCACCGGCAGCCCTAATTCTTCCATAAAAATCGGCTCAAATGAACGCACGCCATCAAAAAGCGGATCGGTCAAGGCTAAAGCCACCACAGTCAGCAGCAAGTACTGGTCCTTGGCGATCAATTTAATAACCCCACGCGTGCTTAGTGAGGTTTCTATGGTTTCAGCGGTGCGGCGTTCACGGAAAATACTTTCAGGCATTAGTAATAAAACCACAAATGCGGCTGCCATAAACCCTAAGAAAATTTGGTCGTTGAGTAATAAGCCATAATCTTGGAATATCTTGCCGCCGAGTAAAGCTGTCAGCGCAAAGCCCAGCGAACCCCACATGCGCAGGCTGCCAAAGGCGGCTTTCTCCTCACCGTTTTTATCGGCTGAGACCTGATAAGAGAGGTTTTCGCTGGCGGTGATGCTGGAGCTAATGATGACGCGGTTAATGGTGTAGATTACCAGCATTGCCCCAAAGGCTCGTAAATAGGGGATGAGGAAAAGCGTTACCGTCGCGATGGCGAGGGAGATGAGCAAGATGAGGCGTTTATCTTTGCTGCGGTCGAAGATCAGCCCATATTGGGGTGCTGTGAGGATGACTGCCAGCGCGCTGAGCATATTGAGCAGGCTGATCTGCACGCCGTTGTAGCCTACAGCCTTAAACTGCAAGCTGAGAAAAGGCATCATCAATCCTAATCCAGCAAAAAAGAGCAGGAAGAACAAGCTAAAGAGCAGGATGTTTTTTCTCAGAGCGCGTTCATCGGCTGGCATTATCTTCTCTATTTAATAAGGAAATCAACCCACTGACGGTGAGGTCATTATAACATCGTGGCGCTGGGCAAAGCTCTCTGAGCGCAAATATTTCCGCCCAATTTACCGTTCAGGCTCGAAAAAATCCTAGTTCTCGCCGGTCTCTGAGTGCGTAGCCTGCCCACATGGTACCATGCATGAACAAGTCACGCCATTTTGTCATTGCGAGCCCCGATGGGCGAGCCCCGCAGGGGCGAACCCCAAAGGGGCGAGGCAATCTTCTGCCACGGTAGAAAAGATTGCTTCGTCGGGCAAAGAGCGCCCTCTTCGCAATGACAGTGATCAGAGTGCGTAGCCTGCTCTCAGGGCAGCGTGCGAAAACATAGCTCTAAAACACGCGAACGTCCCCGTTTTTTCCTGTAAATATGGCAAAAATTGAGTCTTCACGGTATACTTTATGTATTCTTAAAACAGCTTCATTCACGGGAGGAACCCATGAAAGTGATTGTCAAACAAGATCAGCTTGCCCAAGGCGTTGGCATCGTTTCCCGCGCAGTCTCAACGCGCAGTCCGTTGCCTGTTTTAGCCAATATTTTGCTGCAAACCGATGACGGACGCCTGAAGCTCTCCGCGACCAACCTGGAAATGGGCATCAGCGCCTGGATTGGCGCCAAGGTGGAGCAGCCCGGCAGCCTGACGGTTCCCTCCCGCACCTTTGTGGACCTGGTCAGCAACCTGCCCAGTGACGACGTCACGCTGACTGTTGATGAGCGCACGCATACCCTCAATGTTCGCTGTGGAACGCTCAATACCGATATCAAAGGCATCAGCGCAGACGAGTTCCCACCCATGCCGGAACCAGACCTGAGCGCTAGCATCCCACTGAATGTTGCTAACTTCAAGGAGATGATCCAAGAAGTTGTCTTTGCTGCCTCTCGCGAAGAATCCCGCCCCAACCTGACCGGCGTGCACCTCTCCTTTGAGGGGGATTACCTCGTTTTGGCAGCCACGGATGGCTACCGCATCTCTATTGCCAAAGCTATCATGGCGCAAAAGCCGGCGCAGAAGATCGAAGCGCTCATCCCTGCTCGAGCACTAGCGGAGTTAGCCCGGATTGCTGTCAATGGGGATGAAACTTTGCAAATGGCTTTCCCTGCTGGGCGCGGGCAGGTCATCTTCCACCTGCACGATGTGGAGCTCGTCTCCCAGCTGATCGAAGGCAACTTCCCCAATTACGCTGCCATTATTCCGCCCTCGTTCAAGACACGAACCGTGCTTTCCACGGCGGAGCTGCTCAAAGCCTGCCGCCAGACCGAGATTATCGCGCGCGAAGGCAGTTACATCGCCCGGCTGGATATTCAGCCTGAAAGCGGCGCCGAGAAGCCTTCACAGTTGGAGATCTCCGCCAGCTCTGAGCAAACCGGCTCCTCCGAGGTGATGGTCGATGCCTCCATTGACGGCACCCCGCTGCTGATTGCCTTCAACGTGCGTTTCCTGCGGGAAGTGCTCGAAGTGATTAAGACCCCCAACGTGGTTTTGGAGACCAACGCCGCCAATTCGCCGGCGATGCTGCGCCCCGTGGGCGATGAAAGCTTCCAGCACATCATCATGCCGATGAATTTACAACGTTAGGTGCACCAATCAGCATTCTCAGACGCCGGAAGCTTGCCCTTCCGGTGTTTTGTTTTTTACGGTAAGAGTTATTTGCTGTAAATATGCGGCAGAAGCAGAACTTATGGAGAAGCATTAGGTCTTTTATCGTCAGTATAGGCAATGATTCGCACCACTAACAGCTTAGAGCACACAAATCAAGAGATTCGCAGGGGTACCAGAGGGGTAGGTGTGTTGCCGAATGAGCATCATATCTCAGTTTGCTCGCTGGTTTATTGATAGAGACAGATGAGCAATGACAAATCGGAGAACATTATAGTGCGTGTAGAACTCTGGAGAAAATAGCAACTTCTGAGTCGAATATACCGAAAAGGCGTTGCATAATAAAATTTGCTTGCAGTCTTTCACTTAACCACATTCGGAACTGAGATCATATACACAACCCTGAACCGATACAAAGTAACTAAGGGCATTGATTTCTCGTCCCATCCGCCCACAAAATACAGATAACCATCAGGACTAATAACAGATGAAAAACCATGCTGACCAGTGGGAATAGTGTTGAAGGGGATCTGGATCCACTCCAGGTAGGGGTAGTTAAGCTGCCAGATACCATTTGTCCCAACCACAAACAGCATCCCCGAAATGCTCTCGGCACTACAATCTGAGCATGCCTCAGGCAGGTTAGTCTGCTTCTGCCAAG
>ERZ1026800.1941-NODE-1941-length-12236-cov-2.251548_pt1 | contig 12236 bp, 8 predicted proteins | sample MGYA00520873_ERZ1026800 | MGnify/ENA primary metagenome ERZ1026800 (study PRJEB33270, sample SAMEA104284475) | anaerobic digester metagenome | biome: Anaerobic digester microbiome; feature: mesophilic sludge digester; material: Anaerobic digester biomass | place...
CGCCGGGGTCGAGGCGGCCGCCGGGGAAGCTGACCTCACCGCGATGGCTGCGCATCGCCATCGACCGGCGGGTGAGCAGCACCTCGGCACCGTCGGGCCCGTCGGCAACCACCGCCAGCACGGCCGACGGACGAGCATCGGCAAAGTCGGCCTGCAGCTGCGCGGGCGCCGAGCGCGACGCGACGGCGGCGGCGACGGCGGCGGCTCGCAGCGGCGGCGACGGCACTGGCCACGGAGGCGGATCGCCTTCGCGCCAGCCGACAGGCCGCGGGATGTGCTGGTTGCCACCCGGCCGGCGCGGAGGGCTAGTCAGTGGGGCTCCAGCCGGTGTCGACGAGCCGGCGCAACACCTGCGGCAGCCCGGCGGTCTTCATGTTGGCCAGCACCTTGCCGGGTGATTGCTCGCCGGCCTCCCACTCCTCCCACGCGGAGATGAGCTTGCTGAGGTCGGGGGCCGGTGCTTCGAACGCCATGCGCCCAGGCTAGCGAGCCAGGCCCGCCACCAGGCCCGGCACACCTCACCGCGCGCTCGGGTCAGACCATCCAGGCGGCGCGATCGATGGGCCGGTGCAGCGACTCGCGGGTGAACGCGAACGGCGCCAACTCGCGCCCAGCAGGCTCACCGCAGGCCAGACCGGCGAGGCTGCGACCGAACCACGAGGCGAACTTGAAGCCGTGAGCCGCGCCCAGCGCCACCGACACCTGCGGGTAGCCGGGCAACCGGTCGAGCACGAAGTCGCGATCAGACGTGAGCGTGTACAAGCAGGTGGTCGTGCGCGGTGTGGCCCACTGCCCGCCGGCCAGGCGTTGCATGAACGCGCCGAGCCGCTGCTCCATGGCTGCATCAGGGTCGAACGTGCGCGTGTCGGGATCGACCTCGCGACCGCCGCAATCCTCGGCGCCCTTCACGGCCGTCATGTCGCCGAACACGGGGAAGCCGTAGAAGCTGGGGTCGTCCATCCAGATCCACACCGGGAAACGACCGACCGCGAACCTCGCCAGGTCGGGTTGCTGGAAGTAGCTGACCTGCTCCTGCAGCACAGCCAGCGGGATCTGCAGATCGAGATCGCGCAGCAGGCGGTTGGTCCACGCGTCGGCAGTGACGACCACGCTGCCCACCCGCACCACTCCGTCGTCGGTGACGATGTCGACCTCGCCGTCGATCGGGCGGATGGCACGCACGGGCGAGTTGCCGCGCAGGTTCGCGCCGCGGGCGACAGCCAGCTGCTGCATCACGCGCGTACCGGGGCCGGCGGGCACGATGCCGGTCTGCGGCGAGTACACACCCATCACGTCGTCGGTGACGATCTCGCCGGCGGCGAACGCCGGCCAGCGACGACGGATCTCGGCACCGTCGATCCACTCGTACGGCACGTGCTCGGCATCGAGGCTGGCCGTGTAGGTGCGATGATCGATGGCCGCGTTCGGCGGAAACAGGTCGACGCCGCCCGTGATGGTGATCATCCGCTGACGGCTCTCGGCCTCCACCGCCCGCCAGGCGTCGTAGGCGGCAGCAGCCAACCGCACGTACTCCGGCGTGTGGTACGAACGGCGGATGATGCGCGAGTGGTCGTGCGAGGCACCTCGCAGATGCCCCAGCTCGAACTGCTCGTAACCGACCACGCTGACACCTCGCCGGGCCAGCCAGTACGCCGTCGCCGACCCCAGCCCACCGAGCCCGATGACCGCTACATCCGCTGCTGCTGCCACCGCTGCCATGAGCCCAACGCTACCCTGAACGGCTATGCAGGTTTCAGAGCAGCTCGTCTCCATCGCCGTCGAGGGCGGCGCCGTGCTGGCCGGCACGCTGTACTTGCCCGACGCAGAGGGCCCGTTCGCGACTCTGCTCGAGGCCCTGCCGTACCGCATGAGCGACGTCGGTGCATCGTACGCCGACGGCTACTTGCGCTTCGCCGGCGAAGGCGGCTTCGCAGTGCTGCGCATCGACGTTCGGGGCACCGGCAACTCCACAGGAGTCGCCGAGGACGAGTACCCCGACATCGAGCGGCGCGATCTGCGCACCGTCATCGAGTGGGTCGCCGCACAGCCATGGAGCACCGGCAAGGTGGGCATGCTCGGCACCTCGTACTCGGGGTTCAACTCGTTGCACATGGCGATGGAAGGCATCCCTCAGCTGGGTGCGATCGCAGCGATGTACGCCACCGACGACCGCTACACCGACGACGTGCACTACATGGGCGGTGTGCTGCGCGCGATCGACCTCATCGACTACCCGCTCTACATGATCGCGATGAACGCGTTGCCGCCCACGCCGGCGTTGTTCACCAGCAGCATCGCCGCAATCGTCGCGCCCCGGAACACATCCAGAGACACCAGCCGGCCGAAGGGTCTGGCTTCCACCGCGCTGCCCGATTTCATTCGCCGGCCTCCAGGTCGTTTAGCAGCGCTCGTGCCTTCGTGTTGCCTGGGTGGGCCTTGAGCGCAAGCCGCGCCTGCCGGATGGCCTCGTCCCGCCTGCCCGCCTCCAGCTGTGCCTGCGCCAGCCTGTAGTGCCCGATTGTGGCGTTCGGCTTGGTGTTGTAGCGGATGGCGTCGGTCCACAACGCCACGGAATCCTTCCAGACAGAACACCGGACCCAGGTCATCACGGCAAACGTCACGAGCACAGCCACCGAGATGACCTTCAGTGTTATGCGGCTCACTCTATCCGGCAGCACTCTCAGACTATCGCGGACGATGAGTCCCGCGCAGACGAACAACCCGACGTCGGCCAGATACATGAAGTGGTTGGCGTACGGAGCAAGCCTCACGACGTAGCCGAACGGGATGAAACCCAGAATCGGCGTCGCGAACAGCACGAACCAGGCGAGCCCGAAGCCATAGTCGCGCGAGAGCATCAGCATCCAGACCGTCATCGAGACGAACGTGACGCACAGCACCGTCGCGCTCACGCTCCACCAGTAAACATGCTCGGACCCGTAGAGCACCGACAGGCGCACGGGCGAGATGAGCTTGACGATGTAGAAGCCGAACGCCGACCAGGCGTTGCTGGAGGAGTAGAACGAGAGATCCGTGCCCGCCCGCGCGGCGGTGCCCATGGTCTGTCCGTGGTAGCTTATCCAGCCCAGGATGACGGCCAGCAGCAGGTAGGGAACCTTCTCGAGCACGTCGTGGCGGCGGTTGGCAAGCCGCTGCTGATAGTCCACGATCAGCAGCAGAAAGGCCAGCAGCGCGGCCATCGGCTTCGACAGCAGCGCCAGCGCATAAAGCGACAGCGACAGCCAGTACCACCCGTGCCTGCGCGTCCTCGTGAACTGCACGTACGCGAGAAGTGTCAGAAAGACGAATGTCCCCGACATCACGTCCTTCAGGTCGCTCGCCCACGCCACCGCGTCAACGTGAATCGGGTGCAGCCCGAGCAGCAGTCCCGTGATGAGCCCCACCGTTCGGCTCTTGAAGAGCCGGAACACCAGCAAGTACGCCAGAACGGCATTAACCGCGTGCAGCAGCAGGCTCACGGCATGGAACGCGGACGCTTCGAGGCCGCGGAAAGAATGGATGACCGAGTAGGCCGTGAACACCAGCGGGTAGTAAGGCCGGCCGGTCGAGTGCGTCCAGATCGCCCGCAGGTTGTCCCAGGTCAGGTTCTGGATCGTGGGGTTCGCGGTGATGTAAAAACGGTCGTCGAAATCCACGAAACCGTTCGACAGGCTCGGCAGGTAGGCCAGAACGGTGACGAGAAAGATCAGCAGCAGATCCAGAGGGAACATCTGCCGCGCCTGAGGCTGGTCAGTTGTGTGGTTTTCGGTGATCGTCAGAGGCTCCGGGGGCTCGTGCTGTCCGGCGGCGCGCTTACGGCCATCGGCATGGTGCAGGTTATCGCACCGGCGCGCAATCTCCTCTGTCGTCTCTCAACATTCCGCGATTCACTCGTGTGCTTGACCATAAGGCGCGCCAGAGTTCACAATATGATGTCAAATGCTGAAGAAAGACCACGCCGCGGGGCCTCACGCCGCGGCAGCGGGTCAAGCGAGGTCGTCTTTTTCAATGAGTGAGTCAGAAGCTGGAATCGGCGCTCCGGGCGCGATTCTGAATGCCGACACCCCCCTTGCGGGTCTGGATTTCCTGCGGGAAGCCGTCGTGACGGACCTGCGCTCGGGCAGGTTCGACCGGGTCGCCACCCGGTTCCCACCCGAGCCGAACGCGTATCTGCACATCGGGCACGCCAAGGCGCTGTGGATTGACTATGGCATCGCGCAGGATTTCGGCGGCACGTTCAATCTGCGCTTCGACGACACGAACCCCAGCAAAGAGGAGCAGGAGTTCGTGGATGCCATCATCGAGGACGTGCGGTGGGTGGGCGCGGACTGGGGCGACCGGCTGTTCTTCGGCTCCGACTACTTCGAGCAGATGTACGAATGGGCGCTCGACCTGATCCGCAAGGGCGTCGCGTACGTCTGCGACCTGACCCCCGAGCAGGTCATCGAGATGCGCGGCAAGCCGACCGAGCCCGGCGTGGAGTCTCCTTACCGCGGCCGGCCGGTGGAGGAGAACCTGGACCTGTTTCAGCGTATGCGCGCCGGGGAGTTCCCCGACGGCGCCCGGACGCTCAGGGCGAAGATCGACATGTCCTCGCCGAACATGAACATGCGGGACCCGATTATGTACCGCATCCGGCACGAGGATCATCACCGGCAGGGCAGCAAGTGGTGCATATATCCGATGTACGACTGGGCGCACGGGCTGGAGGACTCCATCGAGGGGATCACTCATTCGATGTGCTCGCTGGAGTACGAAAATCATCGCCCGCTGTACGACTGGTTCCTGGATCAGCTTGGCATCTATCACCCCCGGCAGATCGAGTTCGCGCGGCTGAACCTGACTTACAGCGTCATGAGCAAGCGGCGTTTCATCGAACTCGTTAATGGCGGATATGTGGACGGCTACGACGACCCGCGGCTGGTGACGCTTGCCGGGCTGCGCAGGCGGGGATACACGCCGGAGGCGATCAAGGATTTCTGCGGGCGCATCGGCATCGCGAAGACCGACAGCGTCGTGGAGATGGCGGTGCTCGAGGACTGCATCCGCGAAGACCTGAACAAGCGCGCCCCGCGCGTGATGGCGGTGATGGACCCGATCAGGGTGGTGCTCACGAACTATCCCGAGGGGCAGACCGAGGAGATGGACGTCGTCAACAACCCGGAGGACCCGGACGCCGGCACGCGCAAGGTGCCATTCGCGCGGATGGTCTACATTGAGCGCGACGACTTCCGCGAGGATCCGCCGCCGAAGTTCTTCCGCCTGGCGCCGGGACGCGAGGTGCGCCTGCGCAACGCCTACTTCATCAAGTGCGAAGAGGTGGTGAAGGACGCCAGCGGCGAGATTGTGGAGCTTCGCTGCACCTATGACCCCGAAACGCGCGGAGGCGACGCCCCGGACGGCCGCAAGGTGAAGGGGACGCTGCACTGGGTCGCGGCGCACGAAGCCCTCGAGGCTGACGCGCGGCTGTACAACCATCTGTTTACGAAGCCCGACCCGGATGACGTGGATGAGGGCAAGGACTGGTTCGCGAACATCAACCCGGATTCCGTCGTGCGCACCACCTGCTTCGTGGAGCCGAGCGTGCGCGGCGCCGCGCCGGGGACGCGGTATCAGTTCGAGCGTCTGGGGTATTTCTGCGTGGACAGCGACTCGACGCCCGAGCGGCTGGTGTTCAACCGGACGGTGACTCTGCGGGACTCCTGGTCGAAGATCGCGAAGCGATAGAGATTCCTCACACGGAGTTCGGAATGACGCAAAGGGGACGTCATGCTGAGCTTGACTCAGCACCTGTCCGGTTCCGGGGCCGTGGGTTCCGGGTCAAGCCCGGAATGACGTGCGAGGGCATCGTACCGGCTCGCATACCGTCATTTCAAGAAGTCCGCGCCCCTCAGTCATTCCGAGGAGTTCGCGACGAGGAATCTCGCCTTTCGCCTGCACCCCGGTTTTCGCGGCCGCTGGCGGGTTGCGGATACCGGGCCTGCCAGGCTGTACCAGGCAGTCCCGCCAATTGAGAAAAAGACTTGCTCGGCCAGAGGCAGGACTTCCGGGTTCGCGCGGCGTATTGACTGCGGGGGCTCGCCCTCCGAATCTGCATCTCTGAAGGATTACCCATGCCCGACATTCAGTTTCTCAACAGTTTGACGTCTCTGCTGTGCATTGCCGGTTTTGCCATTGCGCTCGCCGCCGCCGCCGCGCCGGATGCAGCCGCCAGCTCCAAACCCGCTGTCACTCACCTGCGCACCGAGTACCTCGAGAACCCGCTGGGGATAGACACGCCCGAGCCGAGGTTCTCCTGGCTCTTCGTTCAGGACGGCCGCGACGCGAAGCAGACCGCCTACCAGATAGAGGTCGCAACCGGGCCGTCCGCGCTCAACGGCGGAAAGCCGAACGTCTGGGACAGCGGACGTGTCTCGTCGAGCAACTGCTCGAACATCCCGCTCGAAGGGCAGAAGCTGGCGAGCGGCATGCCGTACTGGTGGCGCGTGCGCGTGTGGGACGCGAAGGGGCACCAGAGCGATTGGTCCGAGCCCGCGACCTTCGAAATGGGTTTTCTGAAGCCGGCCGAGTGGAGGGCAGAGTGGATCGCCGCCCCCATCGGCGGCAATGGCTACCATTCCGGAATTGATGCGAACCCCGACGTGACCAAATGGGTTCAGGTGGACATCGGCGAGACCCGGCGGTTCAGCAAGGTCATTCTGTTTCCCGCCCGGCCCTACAACTGGAACGAGGACGTGCCGGGGTTCGGTTTCCCCGTGCGCTACCGTGTGGAGGCCTCGGACGACGCCGATTTCGGCTCCTCGTCGCTGCTGGCCGACCGCTCGGCCGAAGACCAGCCGAACCCGGGCGAGACTCCTGTCGAGTTCACCTTCGCGCCGGTCAGCGCCCGCTACGTGCGCGTGACGGTCACCCGTCTCTACCAGCGCATTGACGGGCAGAAGCTCTTCGCGCTCGCCGAGCTTCAGGTTCTGGACGACTCGGGCCAGAACGTGGCCGCCGGCGCCGCGGTGCGGGCGCTCGACAGCACCGAAGCGCACGGCTGGTGCGCCGCGCATCTCACCGAAGGGCTTACGAAGTCCATCGCGCCGTCGCGCGTTGCGCCCATGTTCCGGGCCGAGTTCGATGCAGCCAAACGCGTGCGCCGGGCGCGCGCGTACGTGGTCGGGCTGGGATACTACGAGCTTCGTCTCAACGGCAAGAAGGTGGGCGACCAGGTGCTCGATCCCTCGTACACCAACTTCGGCACGCGCTGCCTCTACAGCACCTACGACGTGACCGAGATGGTCCGCGAGGGCAAGAACGCCGTCGGGCTGATGATGGGCAGGGGCTGGTACGGCGGCTCCCCGTGCGCGCTCGCGCAGATCAACCTGGACCTCGAAGACGGGACGCACGTAACCTTCGCGACGGGCCCCGGCTGGAAGCGCGGCGAGAGCCCGATCCTCGACAACTCGCTGTACCACGGCGAGACCTACGACGCCCGCCTGGAGCAGCAGGGCTGGGACGAGCCCGGCTTCGACGATTCCGGATGGCAGGACGTGAGCATCATCGCGGCCCCCACCGGCACGCTGTCGGCCCAGATGATTCAGCCCATCCGCGTAACAGAGACGATGCCGGTGGCGACGATGAAGGAAGTGGGAGACGCCCTGGTGTTCGACTTCGGGCAGAACTTCTCGGGCTGGTGCCAGCTTCGGGCGGAAGGCCCCGCGGGGCACGAGATTGCCGTGAAGCACGCGGAGATTCTCTATCCCGACGGCACCATTAACATGGAGAACCTGCGCTCGGCCCAGGCGACCGACCGCTTCACGCTGAAGGGCAAGGGCAAGGAGCTGTACGAGCCCCGGTTCACCTACCACGGGTTCCGCTACGTGCAGGTGGAGAACTACCCCGGCCGGCCGGAAAGCAAGGATGTGCTGAGCGGGCGGGTGGTTCACACGGACTTCCCGCAGCACGGCACATTCGAGTGCTCGAACGAGCTGATCAACCAGATTCAGCGCAACTGCATATGGGGCTTCAAGACGAACTTCCACAGCATCCCCACCGACTGCCCGCAGCGCGACGAGCGCCAGGGCTGGATGGGCGACGCGGGAATGACGTCGGACATGGGCTTTTACAACTTCGACATGGCCGCCGCGTACACGAAGTTCCTGCAGGATATCCAGGACGCTCAGGGCGAGGATGGCCGGATTCCCGACACCGTGCCGCACATCTGGGGCAGCAACCCCGGCGACCCGATGTGGGCGGGCGCGTATCACTTTATCGTGCGCGATATGTACAGGCACACCGGCGACCGCCAGCTTCTCGTGAAGCACTACGATGGGCTCAAGAGATATGTAGACATGGTGCGCCGCGAGGCGCCGGAGTTCATTCACGGGCGCAACAACTACGGCGACTGGGTGGGGGTTGTCGAGACGCCGAGAGACCTGATCTCGACCGGGGCGTTCTATCTCGCCGCGGACATCGTGGCCGAGATCGCCGAAGTGCTCGGCAAGGACGCCGACGCCCGCGAATACAGGGACCTGTGCGCAAAGATCGCCGCAGCGTTCAACAACAAGTTCTTCAACGCGGAAATGGGCGTTTACGGCAACGGCAGCCAGTACTCGTACATCTGGCCGCTGTTCCTGGGAATCGTGCCGCAGGAGCACCACGCCGGGGTGATCGAAAAGCTGAAGCACGACATTATGGTCACGCATAAGGGGCACCTCAGCACGGGGTTCCTGGGCGCGCGCTACATGTTCGAGCTGCTCTGCGACGAGGGGCTCGAGGATGTCGCCTATACCGTGATGAACCAGCGCGACTATCCCAGCTATGGATTCATGCTCGCGAAGGGCGCGACAACCATCTGGGAACTCTGGAAGCACGAGACCGGGCCCGGAATGAACTCGCACAACCATCCGGCGTTCGGGTTCATCAGCGGGTGGTTCTACAGCGACATCGCGGGCATCACGCCCGAGTGGAAGAGAGCCTGCTTCGATGACTTCGAGATCAAGCAGCATATGATGGGCGACGTCAAAGTGGCGAAAGTATCGGTGGATACGGTGCGCGGGAAGGTGTCGTCGCACTGGATGCGCGACGGCAGCGGGGTGACCCTTAAGGTCACCATCCCGGCCAACTCGAGCGCGGCGGTGTGGGTGCCGAAGGACGGACGCGCGGATGTCACCATCACTGAGAGCGGCCGTACGGTCTGGCAGGGCGGAGCGTTTGCGAACGCGCCGGGGCTTGCCTCGGCTGAGGACGCCGGGCGCTGGGTGAAGTTCGAGGCCGGATCGGGCAGCTACGCGTTCGAGCTGACGGCAAAGTGAGCGTTCTGCCCGTTCTTCTCGTGACGGGCGCCCTTGCTCTGGGGGCGGCGGCGCTGGCGCAGGAGCGCGAGGCCGGCGCCGTCGTTCCCCTCCGGGGCATCTACTACACCGCGGGCGATATCACCGCCGCCCGCGAGGCAATTGCGCGCGAGCCGTGGCGCGCGGAGATGCTGCAAGCGATCACGGAGGCTGCGGGCAAGTGGGCGGCGATGAGCGACGACGATCTGCGCGCTCTGCTTCCGCCGCCGGGCAGCTTCTTCGCGTATGGCACGAGCGGGTGTCCGGCGTGCGGCGCATCTTGGAAGCACTTCGGCGCGGAAACCTGCTCGCTCGAGGACCCGGGCAAGGTCGTCTGCCAGGCCTGCAAACGGGTCTTTCCCGACCCCGATCCCGCGTCGCCCTTCCACGACGCGGGCAAGGGCTTCACGGCTGACGGCAAGAGCTACTACCCAACGGGCATCTGGAACGGCTTCGTCATTCAGAAGATCTGGTCGGCGTTCGACGAGGAATCGTGCGCGCTGAACGCGCTCGTCCACGCGTACGCCCTGACCGGCCGCGATGAGTACGCGCGCAAGGCGCTCATGCTGATGGACGCTCTGGCCACGCTTTCGCCCACGACTATCGGCCCGCGCGACTTCGCCCCGAACAGCAGCCAGACATCGGTGCAGGGGCGGCTGCATTTTCTGACGAGCATCGTCTACCGCGCGATGGTCACGATGGCGCGCAACACGGACATTCTGGGCCGGCATCCGATGATGCAGGAGCCGTCTCCCACCGCGCCCGGCAAGACGGTGTTTCAGAACATACGCGAGGGGCTTTTCGAAGACTATCTGTTCAAGCACGGAGACGTGCGCGAGGGCAGGCTGTCGACCCTTCACAACCACGAAGCCGACTCGGTGCGGGCGATGCTCGTGACCGGCATTCTGTTCGGGGAGCCGGACTACATCCGCTGGGGCATGGACGGGCTCGAGTCGCTGGTCACGAACACGATTGACCGCGACGGCATGTACTACGAGACATCCATGGGGTATTCCGACTTCTCCCGCGGGGTCTTCGGCGATATGGCCGAACTGTGCGCCAACTACTCGCCCTCCAACTATGGCGGCGAATCGGGCAGCTTCCCCGAGCCGCGCAACTTCTTCGACAACCCCGGCATCAACGTGCGCGGCCTGCTGCGCGCCTTTGCCTCGAACCTGCAGGGCGGCGCGGTGCAGGGAGTCGGGTACATGTTGAGCGAGCAAATCGTGATCGAGGATGGTCGCATGCTCAACCCGAACTTCAGGGACTACAAGATCCTCACGTGCCTGGATGTGGTTCCCATGGAGTCACTGGTGGTCGAAACCAACGATCCCGAAGGCCCCTTCGGGGCCAAGGGTGTGGGTGAACCCGGCTTGGTACCGGTGGCTCCCGCGATTTCCAACGCCATCTACGACGCCGTGGGCGTGCGTCTGCGTAGGCTGCCCATGACCCCGGATCGGGTGTTGCAGGCCATTCTTGAGAAGGCCGGCAGGGTCGTCGGTTAAGGGGGTTATGATGAGAGAGGGCGGTGGCCCTGGAGCAACCGCCCTCTCGCCCACGCAGGTGTAGCTGGGTCGTGTGAGATGGGCGGGAACACAAAGAAGGGGAGGAGGTGGGGCGCCAGGGGGAGTGTAGACGCCGTGTAGGCAACGTCGTGAAGCCGGTGCGCGAGTGTCTGGCCACCGGCGGAATCTACGAAGTGATGCCATGCAAAGTAAGGATGGGGATTTCATGAAACGAGTCAGCTGGGCAGTTGCGATAGTTGTCGTAATCTCGCTCTTTGGCATGGTGCTCGTCGGTTGTGGCGGCACCACTACCACCACCAAGGCACCGGAAACCACCACCACCGCCGCCGGCGGCGAAGCCACCACCACCACCGCTGAAGCCACCACCACCACCGCCGGCAAGCCTGTGGAACTGAAGGTGGCGTTCTTTGCGCCGGAAGCAACCTTCCCCGGCAAAGCCACCATGTGGTTCAACGAAGAACTCCAGAAGGCCACCAACGGTCAGGTCACGGTCAAGTGGTTCCCCGGTGGCACACTGCTGACGGCCCAAAACATGTATGACGGCGTTCTGGAAGGCGTAGCGGACATTGGCGTGTCGTGCCCCACGTACGAACCAGGCCGTTTCCCGCTCCTCTCCATCAATGACCTTCCCGGCCTCTACGAGACGGGTGCGCAGGGAAGCGCGGCCATCTATGACGTGGTTATGGCCAACAAGGACATCGCTGAACTGAAGGACTTCCACGTTGTTACCATTTTCACGATGGAACCCGGCCGAATCATGTCCATCAAGGAGTACACCACACTCGCCAGCTTGAAGGGCGAGGAGATCCGCAGCGCCGGTGGCCCGAAGGCTCTCGAGGCTTTGGGGGCAGTGGGTGTCGGTATGCCGCAGTCTGAGGTGGCGCAGGCTCTTCAGACCCACGTCATCTCCGGCATTCTGACTTCCCGCGAGACTCTGAAGGACTTCAAATACGCCGAACTGTGCAAGTACGTCCTTGATTACCCCCTGACCCAGGTCACCTTCCTGGCCGTCATGACCCATGACAAGTACAACTCCCTTCCCGACAATGTCAAGAAGGCCATCGATGACCTTGGGAAACCGTACTCGGTGAAGGGCGGCGAGATCATCGACACCACTGCTCTGGAAGGCTTGGAGTGGGGTATCGCCAACGAAGGTGTCAAGGTAGTCACTCTGTCGCCGGAAGAGAAGAAGAACTTCGACGACGCCCTGGCACCCCTGGTTCAGAATTGGCTGAAAGACGTAGCGGCGAAGGGTCTGCCGGCTGAGGACTTCCACAAGCAACTGACGGAAGCTGCAGCCAAGTACAAGTAAGCCGTCGGTGTTCGCGTGGCATGCAGAGCTTTGCTACGCGATGACTCGCAGGGTGGCCCGGCCGGCAGTGCCGGCCGGGCC
>ERZ1026800.1947-NODE-1947-length-12193-cov-2.758329_pt1 | contig 12193 bp, 10 predicted proteins | sample MGYA00520873_ERZ1026800 | MGnify/ENA primary metagenome ERZ1026800 (study PRJEB33270, sample SAMEA104284475) | anaerobic digester metagenome | biome: Anaerobic digester microbiome; feature: mesophilic sludge digester; material: Anaerobic digester biomass...
GCGTAGAGGACGACGGCGATGCGCCAATAGGGTCGTATGTAGCGCAGGATGCGGAGCAGAATCTTCATGGGGCGCTTCTCCGAGCCAGTGAGCGATCTCCGTGCGCCTCGTCAGGGCACACCGGGTGCGCGGCGCATTCTCAGCGGGCGACGCGCTCTATGAGCGAGAGAGTGGTTGCTGCAAAGGGCAAGGCGCTTAGTATACCCGAAAAACCGCGCGAGCGTCCAGTCAGTATTACGCAGTTGCGCAAATAGTCAACTAAGGGACGGCGTGCGGCGGTGTAGCACGCGCGCGCCCCCGCAGAGTACCGTTCGTCAGGCCAAGAAGTGGCGGAATACTATAGTCTGTCTGGGTTATGATCTCTATACTGAGATCAGCCGGGAACGCGAATAGATTGAAAGAATCGTTAAGTCCTGCAAGTTAGTTTTGAGAGGAGCCTGCATGACAGCATTTGTTCCGTTGGGCAACGAAGCTCTGGCACAAGGGGCGCTGGACGCGGGGTTGTCCGGCGTCTATGCCTATCCGGGCACGCCGTCCACTGAGATCACGGAGTACATCCAGCGCTCGCCCGAAGCGCAAGCGCGCGGCGTGAAGAGTGCGTGGGCGGCCAACGAGAAGACGGCCATGGAAGCCGCGCTGGGCATGTCCTATGCCGGCAAGCGGGCGCTGGTCTGCATGAAGCACGTCGGGCTGAACGTGGCCGCCGACCCGTTCATGAACTCCGCCTTCACCGGCGTGCACGGCGGGCTGGTCTATGCCATCGCCGACGATCCCTCGATGCACTCGTCGCAGAACGAGCAGGACTCGCGCTTCTTCGCCAAGTTTGCGCTGATCCCTGCCATCGAGCCGGGGAACCAGCAAGAAGCGTATGATGCCGCGTTCCACGCCTTCGCGCTATCGGAAAAGCACGAGATTCCGGTGATGGTGCGCATGACCACCCGCCTGTCCCATTCGCGGGCCGACGTGCGGCGGCGCGAGCCGCTGGCGGAGAACGCGCTCACCCTGCCGCGCAACCTGCTACAGTTTGTGCTGCTGCCAGCCATCGCGCGGCGCAAGTACGCCGATCTGCTGGCCAAGCAAGACGAGTTCGTGGCCGCCTCGGAAGCGTCGCCCTTCAATCGCTACGAGGACGGGCCGGACGTGTCGCTGGGCATCCTCGCCTGCGGTATCAGCTACAATTACTTGATGGAGAATTTTCCGGACGGGTGCCCGCACCCTGTCCTGAAGATCGGGCAGTATCCCCTGCCGAGGGCGCTGGTCGCACGGCTGGTCGGGATGTGCGATCAGGTGTTGGTGCTGGAGGAGGGGATGCCGCTGGTTGAGGAAATGCTGCGCGGCTACCCGTTCGACGGTGGGAAGGTGCATGGCCGCCTGGACGGGCGCTTGCCCCGCGCGGGCGAGCTAAGCCCGACGCTGGTCGCCCGCGCGCTGGGGCGCGAGGACTCCCGCCCGCGCTTCGAGGTGCCCTCGGTGGTGGCCGACCGGCCTCCGCAACTGTGCCAGGGCTGCCCGCACGCCGACACCTACCGCGCGTTGAACGAGGCGCTGGAGACCTATTCGAAGGGGCGCGTCTTCTCGGACATCGGCTGCTATACGCTGGGGGCGCTCCCGCCGCTCGAATCGCTCGATATCTGCATCTCCATGGGCGCGTCTGTCGGCAGCGCCATCGGGATGCAGCGCGCGCGCCGGGAAGACGACACCCGCCCGCAGGTTGCCGTCATCGGCGACTCTACCTTCCTGCACTCCGGCATCAGCGGGCTCATTGATGCGGTCTACAACCAGACTCCCATCACGCTCGTGATCCTCGACAACAGGACGACAGCCATGACCGGGGGACAGGAGCATCCCGGCACGGGCAAGACGCTGATGGGGGCCAGCGCGCCCGAGATAGATCTCCTTCGCCTTTGCGAGGCGGCCGGGGTCGAGTATGCGGTCCGCGTTGATCCGCTGAACCTTCAGGAAACCCGCGCCGCCATCGAGCAGGGCGTGGCCTTCGACGGGCCGGCGGTGATCATCGCCACAAGCCCCTGCGTGCTGCAGGCTCACGTCACAGGCGATGCCATGGCTGTTGACGGCGAAGCCTGCACGGCCTGCCAGCTCTGCTTCAAACTGGGGTGCCCGGCGCTGTCGGCCGACCCTTCAGCCGAAAAGAAGGGCCGCCAGTGCGCGACCATTGACGAGAGCCTGTGCAACGGGTGCCGCATCTGCGAGCAGATGTGCCCGAAGCATGCCGTGGGGGTCAGCAAGTGAGCGTAACAAGCATACGAATCGTCGGGGTCGGGGGACAGGGCATCATTCTGGCCAGCAATCTTCTCAGCGAAGTCGCGCTGGCGGCAGGTTTGGAGGTGAAAAAGGCCGAAGCCCACGGCATGAGCCAGCGGGGCGGAAGCGTAACCTCCGATGTGCGCTTCGGAGATGTCGTCCATTCGCCGATAATCGGCTTGGGAGACGTGGACCTGCTGGTTGCGTTCGAGCGGCTGGAGGCCCTGAGGGCGCTTCCGGCGCTGAAGCCGGGCGCCGCCATCGTGCTAAACCGCCAGTCCATCGCGCCCATGCCCGTGCTCTCGGGAAAGGCGCAGTACCCGGCGGATATCGAGCAGGCGCTGGCCCGCGAGGCAGGCCGGCTCGTCCCCGTGGACGGCCCGCTCATCGCCGACGCGCTCGGCGATCCCCGGGTCATCAACTCGGCGGTACTCGGAGCGCTCTCCACGCTGCTGCCTTTCTCCGATGAGCAGTGGCGGGCCGCCTATGAACAGAGGCTGAAGAAGAAGGGTCTCGAGGTCAACCTCAGGGCCTTTGAGGATGGGAAGAAGCAGGCCGCCGCGGCCTGACGCTGCATCGCAGCCGGCACGGCGCCTCGATCAGGAGTGAGTGGTACATGAAGATCGCTGTCATCATCATCTACATCCTTGGCAATCTCGGCATCGGCTACTGGGCCATGCGCCGGAACAAGAATGTGTCCGACTTCTTCCTTGGCGGCAGAAACATCGGGCCGTGGATGTCCGCCCTTGCTTACGGCACGACGTACTTTTCAGCCGTGCTTTTCGTCGGGTACGCCGGACGCCTGGGGTGGGGCTTCGGCATGGGCGTCATGTGGATCGTCATCGGCAATGTCGTCCTGGGGAGCTTCCTTGCGTGGAGAGTCCTCGGCGCGCCCACCCGCCACATGACCGTCCGCCTTTCCGCGCTCACGATGCCCGAGTTCCTGGAAGCCCGCTATGGCTCCACCTTCCTCAAGGCGTTCTCAGCCATCATCATCTTCTGCCTGCTCGTCCCGTATTCGGCCTCGGTGTATATGGGTTTGTCATATCTTTTCAAGGCAAACTTTAACATGTCCTACACCGTGGCGCTTTCCAGCCTCGCCCTCATGACAGGCTTGTATCTCATCATGGGCGGCTACTTCGCCCTCACCCTCACCGACTTCATCCGTGGCATCATCGAAGTCGCGGGCGTCTTCGTGATGGTGATATTCCTGACGAACATGCACGGCGGACTGCCGGCCGCGGCAGACCGTCTCATGGCGCCGGAGTATATGCCCGCCTTCCAGAAGGCCGCCACGCTCGACAACGGACTGCTCATTCCGGGCTGGCTAACCCTCGCCTGCCTGGTCGTCGTGACGAGCCTGGGCCCCTGGGGCCTGCCGCAGATGGTGCAGAAGTTCTACTCGATCAAGAGCGCATCCGATATCACCCGCACCATGTGGGTGGCCAGCGTCTTCTCGCTGATCATCGCTTTCGGGGCTTACTTCACCGGCGCGCTCACGCATCTGTTCTACGCGACGCCTCCCGCCGAGATCATGGCCGGCGGCAAGCCGGACCTCGACCAGCTTATGCCGTTCTTTCTCGTGACGCAGACCCCGGCCTGGGTGTCGCTCGTGATTCTGCTGCTCATCTTCAGCGCATCCATGTCAAGCCTGTCGTCGCTGGTGCTCGTTGCGTCTTCGGCGATCGTCATTGACCTGCTCGGCGGAAGCAAGCCGGAGGCCAGGAAGAACTCCATGACGCTGATGCGCGTGTTCTGCGCCGTCTTCGTCGCCCTCTCCCTCTATGTCGCCTACTACCGCTTCGACTTCATCATGAACCTGATGGTGATGAGTTGGGGGGCGCTTGCAGGGTCGTTCCTCGCGCCGTTCGTGTACGGACTGTTCTGGCGGCGCGCAACGAAGGCCGCTGCCATCACGAGCTTCCTCGTCGGCCTCACGCTTTCGCTCGGGCTTTCGTTCTATCTCGGCAAGAACGGAGTCCCGATCGCGGGAGCCGTCGCAATGCTTGTGCCGCTCATCGTGATGCCCATCGTCTCGCTGTTGACTCCCGCTCCGGAGCCCGCCCGCGTGGCGAAGGCCTTCGGATCCGGTGAGGTAGAAGCCTGCGCCGCCGAGCCGGCGCGGGTCTAGACCCGCACCGTTTCGCTGGCTTCCAGAGAAAAAGGCCTCCCGCCGTTGCGGCGGGGGGCCTTTCAGGAATCTGAGTTCGCCGCTGTCCGCGCGGCTAGAATCCGGTAAACAGTTCCAGCAACGTGATGTCGTCCCGGACATCCTCGGCGCCGCAGCCCGGGTCTTCCATGTTGCGCTCATGCTCCAGCTGCAGCCACACGCTCGGACGCAGCGGCTTCACCACCGAGAGAGAAATCTGCCGCTTGTCCCAGGTGTACTGGTTGCTGGTCGGAGCCACGTCCATATCAACCCCGGCGTATCGCGCAAAGAACTTGGGCTTCATCCCCTTGGGCTGGTAGCCTGCCGTTATCTCCCAGCCGCTGTGGTCTATGTCGCTCGTCTCCGCGAGCATATACTGCCCCTGCAGCACGTAGTTGCCCGAAGGCCACACGGCATACACCCCGTAGCGGTCGTGCGTCTTGGACGTATGAGTGTTGCTCTTGAACTCGGCGTTCAGGAAGTCGAGGTCGGACTGGTCGAGGTGCCCGAAGGCTCCGGTAATGCCCAACTTCGCCCCGTTCTTCAGGATGAGCCCGTACTTGCCCTCGATCTGCAGCGTCTCATTGATATCGTGCGGCACATCGCGGTCGGCAAGGTTCTTGACCAGGTTGGTGCCGTCCAGCGTCACGTCGCCGATCGCCCGGTTGCCGATGCGCATCCCGGTCACCACGGCCACGCCCGCCTCGTAGTGCTTGCTGTCCACGAAATACTGGATTCCCTGCGCCCTGTCCTGAGTGAAGGCCTCGGAGAAGATGCCGTAGTTCGTGGTCTTCCGGTTGGGGTAGGACGGTGTGATGGCAAAAGCCATCCTTCGCCCTTTGCCCACGCGCAGAGTCCCCGGGTTCATCTTGATGTCCGTGTAAGCACTCTCAAGGTATATCCGGTAGGGTTCCGCTGGCCCCGCGGCCGGTACAAAGGGGTGATAGTACACCTCAACATACGCCGACAGTTTCGGGTCAATCTGCGCCGCCGCGGAAAGCGATATTCTGTCCGTTCGGAACCGCGTCGGTCCTCCCTGCGGCTGGTAGATCCGGTTCAGTGTGTACCCGTGCCACACAATGTCGGCGGCTTCTACACCGCTGCTGGTGAGGGGCGTGAACCCGCCCGCCAGCGCAGCCAGCACCAGGCCGGCGGCAAGCCCCCATACTGCTCGTTTCAGCACAATCAACTCCTTCCACTTCTCCCGCGGCCCAGGTGGCCGCAGGCCGACTCATCCTCCGTCTGACGCCGCGCCGAAGCGCGCGGTCAGAGCGCCCTCTTGTCGATAACCCTCTTCGCCTTCCCCTGACTCCTCTGTATGGACTTCGGCTCAACGAGTGAGACGATCGGGGTAATCCCGCACCTTGACTGCACCCGCTCGCGCACCTTCTTCTCCAGTGCAACGAGGTGGGCCATGCTGCCCTCGAATATGTCCGGTGTAACTTCCACGCGGACCTCAAGCTGGTCGAGTGCGCCCACCCGCTCGAGCACGAGCTCGTACTGCGGCTCCACGCCCTCGATCTCCAGCAAAACCGCCTCGATCTGAGACGGAAAGACGTTCACGCCGCGGATGATCATCATGTCATCGGTCCGTCCGGTGACTTTCTCCATCCGCCACTGTGTGCGCCCGCACACGCACGGCTCGGTGATCAACCGCGTCAGGTCGTGTGTTCTGTAGCGCAGCAGGGGAATTCCTTCTTTTGTGATGGTCGTCAGCACCAGTTCGCCCGTGTAACCGGGCGGAAGAACCTCCTCCGTCTCCGGATTGACGATCTCCGGATAGAAGTGGTCCTCGTTGATGTGCATGCCGCACTTCGCGAGGCATTCCCCCGAAACCCCCGGCCCCATCACCTCCGACAGCCCGTAGTTGTCGGTGGCCAGAATCTGCAGCTTCGCTTCCAGCTCCTTGCGCAGCATCTCGCTGGAAGCCTCCGCCCCGAACAGCCCCACGCGCAGTTCCAGGTCGTCGGCGCTGAGTCCGCTGTCCTCGAGCACCTCGGCAATGTGCAGCGCGTAGCTGGGAGTCCCAACCAGCGCCGTCACGCCGAAGTCCCGCATAATCTGCACCTGCCGCTCGGTGTTCCCGCTCGAAAGGGGCACCACCGACGCGCCCACGCGCTCCATCCCCTGATGAAGCCCGAAAGCGCCCGTGAACAGACCGTACCCGAACGATATCTGCACGATGTCGTGCTTGGTAACGCCCGCTGCGGTAATAACCCGCGCCATGCACTCCGACCAGTTGAGCATGTCGCGCCTGGTGTAGCCGACCACGGTGGAGAGCCCCGTGGTCCCCGACGAAGCGTGGATTCGGATGATATCCTTCATCGGAGCAGCGAAGAGACGGTACGGGTACGCGTCCCTCAGGTCGTCCTTCACGGTCAGGGGCAGGGCGGCGATGTCTTCGAGCTTGCGCACATCGCCCGGCTTCATGCCGATGGAGTCCATGCGGTCCCGATAGAATGGAACGTGATCGTAGGCGCGCTGAACCGTCTGAACCATGCGCTCGAGCTGAAGCTGCCCGAGCTGCTCCCGGTCCATCTTCTCCACCCGCGGGTTCCAGATTCTGTGTTTCAGATACGGCAGTTTGGTTTTCGGCATGGCGCTACAGTGTGTGCACCTGTTCGCCGCTCAGCAGGGTCATTCCCGCATCAGCAAGCCTTGCGCGCGCAGAATCCGTGTCTTCCGAGCGAAGCACGACAATCGCGTTCTCGCCGCTCTTGCCCACAAAAGCGTAGAGGTATTCGATGTTCACGCCCTGGTCGGCAAGGCAGCGGATGATCTTCGCCAGCCCGCCCGGATGGTCTTCCACCTCCACCGCGAGCACTTCGGTCTCGCTGGCTGTGAAGCCCCGCTCCATCAGGGCCTGACGCGCCCGCACCGGGTCGCTGACAATCAGCCGCAGCAGGCCGTAGTCTATCGTGTCCGCTATGGACGCCGCGCGGATGTTCACGTCGTGTTCCGCCAGAGCCTCCGTCACGTCCGCCAGGCGGCCCTGCTTGTTCTCGAGAAATACTGTTATCTGGCTGACCTTCATAGCCCGAGGTCCCTTCTATCCACCACCCGCTTGGCCTTGCCTTCGCTGCGGGTTATTGACTTCGGCTCAACAAGCCGAATCTTCACGCTGAGGCCCAGCACGCTCTCCAGCTCTTTGCCGATCTTGCGCTCCAGAACCTCCAGATGCCGGACCTCGTCCGACACCACCGACTCCGAAACCTCCACCCACAACTCGACATTGTCCATGTGCCCGTGCTCGCGGTCCACAACAAGCTGGTAGTGCGGTTCGGTCTCCTCGACCTCGCCCAGCACCTGCTCGATCTGCGACGGGAACACGTTCACCCCCCGGATGATCAGCATGTCGTCCGTCCGGCCCGATATCTTCGCCATTCGCCGAAGCGTACGCCCGCAGGGGCAGTCCCCGGGGTGCAGCTTCGTTATGTCCCGGGTGCGGTAGCGGATGAGCGGCAGGCCGGTCTTCGTGAGTGTCGTGAAGACCAGTTCGCCGTGCGTGCCGTCCGGAACGTACTCCAGCGTCTGCGGGTTGATGATCTCCGGGAAGAAGTGGTCTTCAGCAATGTGGAGGCCCTGCTGCGCCAGGCATTCGTAGGCAACCCCCGGACCGATCACCTCAGAAAGCCCGTAAATGTCAAGCGCCTCGAGCACCAGCAGTCTTTCGATTTCGGCCCGCATGCTCTCGGACCAGGGTTCCGCCCCGAAGAACCCCACTCTCAGCGGGAGTTCTTCGAAGTTCATCCCGATCTCGCGCCCGGCTTCTCCCAGCAGTATCGCGTACGATGGCGTGCAGCAGATCGCTGTCGTCCCGAAATCCTGCAGAATCTGGAGCTGACGCCTGGTGTTGCCCGTGCTCATGGGAATCACGCTGGCGCCCACCTTCGACGCGCCGTAATGCCCGCCCAGACCGCCGGTAAAGAGTCCGTAGCCATACGCATTCTGCAGGATGTCGTTCGTGCCAACGCCGCCCGCGGCGAAGGTTCTTCCCATCACCTCGCCCCAGATCTCGATGTCGCCACGGGTGTAGCCGACGACTGTCGGCTTCCCCGTGGTGCCAGAAGACGCGTGAATCTCGACGATCTCTGTCAGCGGGGCGCTGAACAGCCCGAACGGATACGCCTCGCGGAAGTCGTCTTTCTCGAGGAATGGCAACATGGGCAGATCGCCGATGCCGCGTATCTCATCCACTTTGACACCGGCCTCATCCCATTTCCGGCGGTAGGTCTCAACCGTCTCGTAAGCGCGCTTGACCACCGCCCGCAGGCGCTCGTCCTGCAGGTTCCGCAACCGCTCCGGCGGCAGACCCTCCACCGCCAGCATCAGTTGCTTGCTCGATTCCAGATCTGGCAGAGTCTTCACATCAAAACCTCATATTACCGGCCAAATCCGGCCGACAGTGCCCGATTGTAGCACGTTTCACAAAGTGGGAAAAGCCCGCAAGCCGTCTTGCGGGCCAGTCCCGTCCAAAAACTTCGTCCATGGCCCCCTCTCCGGCAGTGACGCGTTTCGGCAACACGCGCCCGAAGCGCGGATGTCAGGTCTGCATCCAGCGCTCTTCCATCGCCAGCATCGCGTCCGGCTCGGAGAGGAAGTCGTAGGAATCCTGAATGATCTCGAAGTGCCGAACTTCTTCTCGCGCCAGAAACTCGAAGAACTTCTTCGCCTCCGGATTGGTGGAGACCTCGGCGGCTTTCGCGTAGAACTGATGCCCGTGTCGCTCCATGTCCATCGCGGTCCGGTAGGCTTCCATCCGGTCGTCTGTCGCAGCCGCCTGCTCGTACTGCCAGCCGAACTGCTCAAAGATTCCCTTGATCCCCTTCGCGACATCCGCTTTGGTGAGCGACTTGCTCACGTCCGGCGCCGATGCCACGCCCGTCTCGCCGAACTTCTGGATTACGTCAATGTGCTTCAGCTCTTCCTTTGCCAGGAAGTCGAACGTCGCCTTCGAGAGCTTGTCCTCACACGCGTCACGCGATGCGCAGAGCAGCTCATACGCCTCGCGCTCGTTGTTGACTGCCATCTCGAGGACTTCTTTAGGATCGTTTGGTATGTTCATGTATGGTCTCCTGTCGGCGTTGGGCCACCCCACTCCCGCGCTTCACCCGGAACCATCTTCTCCGGGCGCGTGCCCAAAACCTCTCAATTATCGAACATTGCGCGCATGTGTGCTATCCTGAAGAGCGACGAAAGGAACCCGCCGCCGCTGTGCCAGAACGCGAACTCTTTGTACCCAGAGCCCCCGTTGATCCCGTGGAGCTTGCGCCGGGAAGCCTCCCGCCAGCGTTTCACGTGATGGTGAAGCCGCGCGGCGCCGTCTGCAACCTGGGCTGCAGCTACTGCTTCTACCTGCGCAAGGAGTCTATTTACGAGGGCGCGTCGGGCTTCCGAATGACCGACGACGTTCTGGAATCCTTCACACGCCAGTATATCGAGGCGCAGACGATCCCGCAGGTGTCTTTCGCCTGGCAGGGTGGGGAGCCGACGCTGATGGGGCTCGACTTCTTCCGCCGCGCGGTCGAGCTTCAGGAGAAGTACCGCCCCGCGCATATGCGCATCACCAACTCCTTGCAGACCAACGGCATCCTGCTCGACGAGGAGTGGGCCAAGTTCCTGAAGGAGCACGGCTTCCTGATCGGCCTCAGCATGGACGGCCCGCGCGACCTGCACGACGCGAACCGCGTGGACAAAGGAGGCCACGGCACATTCGACCGCGTTCACGCGGCGCTGAAGCTCCTGCAGAAGCAGGGCGTCGAGCACAACATCCTGTGCGTTGTCAACCGCGCCAACTCGGATCACGGGTCGCGTGTGTACCGCTTCTTCCGCGACGAGGGCGTCGAGTTCATCCAGTTCATTGCGGCGGTCGAGCGGCTGCCGGACGGCAGCGTGACGGACTGGACACCCCGGCCGGAGAAATGGGGCCAGTTTCTGTGCGATGTGTTCGACGAGTGGGTGCGCCGCGACGTGGGGCGGGTGTTCGTGCAGCATTTTGATGTGGCGCTCGAAGCCTGGCTCGGGATGGAGCCCAGCCTCTGCGTGTATGCAAAGACCTGCGGCAACGCGATGGCGCTGGAGCACAACGGCGATCTCTACTCCTGCGATCATCTGGTTGATGCAGAGCATTTCCTGGGCAACCTGATGCAGACGCCGCTTGAAACCCTGGTCGCTTCGCCGTTCCAGCGCACGTTCGGAACGGACAAGCAGGACACGCTGCCCGAATACTGCCGGCAGTGCGATGTGCTGTTCGCCTGCAACGGCGCCTGCCCGAAGGACCGCTTCCTCAAGACGCCGGACGGGCAGCCGGGGCTGAACTATCTCTGCGCGGGATTCAAGAAGTTCTACCACCATGTGGACCCTTACATGCGCGTGATGGCCAGCCTGCTGCAGCAGCAGCGCGCGCCCGCCGAGATTATGGCCATGGTCGCCGAACAGGACAAAGCGAACATGGCCACCGCCCGCCGCAACGATCCATGCCCCTGCGGAAGCGGGCGCAAGTACAAGAACTGCTGTCTGGGAAAGGAAAAACGTTGAACAGGACTCCATTCGTCCGTGTCCGTCTGTGTCTGGGGGTGTTCGTCTGTGTCCTCGTGCTGTCGTCCGTTCCGCTGCACGCCGCCTCGTCTCTCAGCGTCCTCGACTTCGGCGCGAAAGGCGACGGCAAGGCCGACGACACGGCCGCCATAAGGAAGGCCATCGAAGCGGGCCGCACGCAGTCTCGTCCGGTGACCTTCCCGCGCGGGCAGTACATCGTCACGCAGCCGCTCGAAATCGAGGGTCAGAGCCTGGAGGGAGCGGTCGCCGGCGCGTGGAATGCCGACAGCTGCCCGATGCCCACCCTTCGCGTGAGTCACGCGAAAGGCCCGGCCATCACGATGAAGGAAGGGGCGTCACTCCACGCGCTTGCCCTGGTCTACGACCGCAAGGACGGTGCGAAGTACCCCGCGGCGATTCAGGTCAGCGGGTGCGGCGTTTCCATCACCAACACGCGCCTGCAGTACTGCGACGACGGGATTATGGCCGACGGCAAGAGCAACACCGGTCGGCTCAACATCGAGAACGTGTTCATCGTCGCGCCGCGAGGGGTGGGGGTATATGTGACGCGCACTTACGACGTCCCGACGCTGCGCAACATCGAAGTCTGGAACAACGCATCGGAGATGTTCCCCGGGCCGGCGTTCCGGTTCGGTCACAACGACGGCATGCGCGCAAGCCAGCTTTTCGCGTTCAAGCTGCAGGTCGGCTTCGAGTTTGTGGACGACGAGACCGGCGCGTTCTGGGGCATCCTGCAGGACTGCGCGACAGACGCCTGCTCGGTCGGCGTGCGCGTCAACGGCGAGAAGGCCCACACCATCGGCATCACCGGCGGGTTCTTCTGGGACCACCACATGACGCTCGACCTTTTGAACCCGAAAGCGAACGTCCGCGTCGCCAACGCCGAGCTTCAGTCGAACGGGGCGCCTGCCATTGACTGCAAGGCCTGCGGATCGCTGCTCGTGAACAACTGCCGGCTGACTCGCGCGATGGAGAACAAGGAGATCTGGTCCGCGAACCTCGAGTCCGCCGGGAGCGCCTCCATCACGAACTGCCGCTTCGAGGCTTTCGGGCCGTGCATCTCGATCGGCAAGGGGGTCAAGCAGGGGGTCATCTCGGGCAACGTCTTCGCGCCTTCGTCTCACGAACGAATCCGCGACAACCGCGGCGCGGACGCCGCCATCGTAATCAGCGGGAATAGCGGCGGGTAGCCTCCCCGCTATTTCGGACACGTAACAACGTCAT
>ERZ1026800.1950-NODE-1950-length-12174-cov-5.617664_pt1 | contig 12174 bp, 15 predicted proteins | sample MGYA00520873_ERZ1026800 | MGnify/ENA primary metagenome ERZ1026800 (study PRJEB33270, sample SAMEA104284475) | anaerobic digester metagenome | biome: Anaerobic digester microbiome; feature: mesophilic sludge digester; material: Anaerobic digester biomass...
CATTTGACAATATCGCCAAATCACGCCGAACACGCCAGCGCACATAAATCCAAGCTCATCAACGATTGTGTCGATCGCTGGTGTAAAGCCACCTACATCTGCTAATACAGTCTTGTTTTCAGCATTATTCATTGCCATACTCCTTTTGACGTGCCCCCTCTAAAAACTCGTCTAACGTTCTGCCACCGCTTATTCTGTAATAGGGGTCGCCGAAAGTTGAATTTGGACTTGGCGGAAATGGACCTTCCCAATTAATTTCTGTTATCCAACCCGCCATAATTATCCCCTTATCTTGGTAAACAATGAACACGGGAATATTGTTTTCTTCTTGTACTCTAAAATACTCATCATGACTATTTTTCTCAACAAATATGTTGGTTTTCGCATCCCAAGCATAAAGCTTATTTGAAAAAGATACAAATCTATCTGGTAGATGTTTCCGTGTTGTAAATGGTCTCATTACATCCATTATCTCATTTTCGAATTTATCGTGTGCTTTTATGCGTTCGGCAAATTTTTCATTCATTTCAGCCTCCAAACCACTAAATCACGAATTGTGTTTAAACATATCTTTTTCTCCTTTGCAATTTCAACTTGTGTGCCATTATATTGCTGGGTTGAATATGGGAGAATATAACGCATCTCAATTTCATATTTACCATCCAGCATTTTGTCAAATTTAAATATATGGTCTTCAAAATTTAAGTCGTTTGGATATTGCGTTGGTGCTATAACTAATGCAATCCTTTCTACTCCCCGCACAGTAAGTTCATTGAATAACTTGCCCAACGCGCTATAAAAATCGTCCAAGCTCATATTAGCAAGATCGCTTGCACTATCTGAATATTTGCCCTCAGCTTGCTTCCAGTATGGCGGGTCTAAAAAAGCAAGGGCTGGTGTTGGCATCCCATCTGGTAAGCCTGTTGTTATATCGTGCTCAATTATCTCTGGTCTACTTTTGTCAGGCTTTCGGTCGGATACGATACACTGTCGATACATCTCACGGCAAGCGTCTATTGTTGTGCCTGAGCCAGCGAACGGGTCATAAACTAAATCGAATGGTTCAGTGTGGTAATAGAGCAAGTTTTTCATAAATAGAACTGGAAAGTGCCCGAAATGGCTGTTGTTATCGCCTTTGGCAGAATTCCAAATATTGTATAAGAGCAAATCATTTTCTACAAACTCTTTATACTCGATCAGGAAGTCCAGGTCGGCTTCCTGGAGTTTTTCTCGTTCTATTTCTGCCACGTTGGCAATTTTAGAACACAGGTCGTTTTTGAATTCAGATATTTTGCTTTTCGATTTATATCCGTTCTGTTCTGCTATTTCCTGCTGTGTTATGTATGGATTGAGCAGGTCAATCGCAATCGCTTGATTAACTTGCTTTTGCATTAATGAGCGCTTCTCGGCAGTCCACCTAAAGAATGTGCGTTCTGGTACTTCGAGTTCATCCATAAGCATCTTGTTTTGTTCAGTGTTCTGTGGGTCGTATAAATCAATAACGATTGACTGTTTATCTTGGAGTGGATGCCTTACGCCTGACTGAATATCAATTAGCAAGTTTGCCAGCTTTATGTCTTCATCTGGCAATTCTATCTGCTTGACATTCATAGATTGCTGGTCTGCTTTCAGGCAGGCGTGGTATCTATGCACACCATCTACTATTTTGTTATTTTGATTAATAACAATCGGCGGCATCGTGATGATATTTTTACTGTAATCTTCTACAGCGTTTCTATCAATGCCGCCCGTTCTGCTATATAGGTTTTTGTCAAATATTATTTCGCTTATTTTTACTGGCTTTACTTCAGCGCTGGAGATTATATCCATTAGTTTATTTCGTGTTATCACTGCCAAACTCCTTAAAATAAATATCCGCCGGCCACAAAATCAATCAGTATGCTCAATACTAAAGCTGTGACCAGCGGATATTTATGATTGATTATAACTTCAGTATTGAGCATGCCAAAATTTTATAACATTGTTATCCTTTTGTCAAGCGCATTAGCTCCTTTCTGCTCGCCTACAAAGCCGACGAGCGGGCTATCAAATTAGAGTGTATCAATGAGATTTTCTATCTCGTCAATTACTGTTTCAGAAACCGCATATTCTTTATTGTCAGCATCGTATTGTGGATCTAACCAGCGCATTGCAGCTGCAATTAGCTTTGGGCTAACTGTTTTTATCGATTCTGAATCGAATAGATATTTTTGGATTTCGTGTCTTAAAGCATCATCCCCCGCAAACTGGGATAAAACCGCAGCCACGATTGACCTTTCCTTTTCGGTTGCCGGCGTAAGCTTGGGATTTTCTGAAGCCGATTTGAGCGCCATTTTTAGCTCTTCCGGGCTGTAAGGACGGGACGGCTGTTTTTTATCATCAACAACCTTTTCATCGGATTTCTTTTCACTGACGCTTTTTTTGGCTTCTACTTTCCTTACTGCTGGCTGGACCTGCTGAACAGGCTCATTGCCATCGATATCCTCTTCGGCGGATAACATTAGAATTGACACAATGCCATAGCGCCTCAAGTAAGTGATAATCTTGCCAGCCTCTTGCAGGATGTTCGGGCTTGCATAATACGCATCGCCGTCCTTGTTGAACCGCCTTGTGAATACCTCGATAAGCTCGGTTGCCACGACCGGAACGGCTACGCTTCCCTTAATCCATTGACCGGAATCGTGAATGAGCATCGTTTCAACGCCGGCGTAGAATACGCCAAACTCCATATGAGAAGTTGGCGTTTGGACGATCGATAAGCCGTGATTTGGTAAAATTCTTTTTACCTCTGCAATCACCGCTGATAAGCTTGCGTATTTTGAGTTATAAAACTTATTGTTACTATCGAACGGCACCGGTGATAATTCGGCTTGTGCTTTGGCTAATGCCTCAGCTAACATTTCTACATTTTGGGATGTCTCCATTTCGTGCTCCTTTCGCTAATTTGGTTTAGTGTATTTTATCCGACATTTCACTTGACGTCAAGCGTCAAATCTGTTATTATCTATGTAACATACATTCTCCTTTCTTTACGAACCTTGTTTTAGAAGCCCGCTGGTACTCCTTTCCCGGCGGGCTTCGCCTTATTTAGAAAGGATGCTAATAAGCCGCATGCCTTCTTGAATAAGCCCCTGAGCTTTTGGCTCTTGTGGTAGCTTCTTAATTGCTTCTGCAATTATTATGGCAGTGTCAGCTAACTTGCCAGACATAATGATGTTATATATATCTGGGGTGCCAATATCGTATTGAAAGTAAAGTTTAGCAAAATAGTTATTAATTGCTAAATACAATTGTGTATCTACGAACCGATCAAAGTATTCGTCCAGCGCCTCTCTATAAATTGCCGACAAGGTTTTCCCGGTGAACTCGGCAATGATCCTGGACTTTCGGTCGGCTTCTTTGTCCAGAACGATTGTGGTTATGCGTTTTTCTTTATCCATTACTTTATCTCCTCAAACTCGATTGCCATAAGTGATCTGCCGAGCGATTTCACAAAACTATCGTATGTCAAAGTGCGTAATTTCAGCCCGGTGCTCATTTTGTAGCTCTTAGCTACTAACTTCGCATACTTGCGAGGACTAATTGCCATCAACCTTGATTCATTCCGAAGTTGAGTTACTATCTCTTTAGCAGTTCCGGTGAGCTCCTTTCCTGTTGTGAGTTTTACATAGTATCTTTTACTCATTTCTTTGCTCCTTTTCCTATCGGTTTGTTACTATAATTATATATGCTTATGTTTAAAAGTCAAGCGTTTCAGCCTGCAAATTCTTAAAATATCCGATGTTTTAAGATTCGGTTAAATGCAAACAGCCACCCCGATCAGGATGGCTGTTCAGTGAAAGAGTGCTGATCCGCTATTTATTGAGTTTTTTCTCGCTGTAACTATAACCTATCAATGGCGTGCCTTTGATTGTATCGTGAGTAAACTTTCCGCTGAATACCGATACAACATAGCCGAGTAGCGCTGTAAGCAGAACAAGCCACTCGTCAACCAATGCCCAGTCAACCGGCGCTTTGGTCAAATAGATGACGGTCACAATAACAAATATGACAAGGTCAGCAATTTTGAACGCCTCTTCTGATTGCCCGTCTTTTACTAACCCTACCGCTTTGAGTAGGTTAATGAGCATGGACGTAAAAGCGCCCAGCCCAGCCATTCCTGCAATTAGTTTTAAGATTTCCTCTAACATCATAAGCCTCCAAATTGTTGATAGTACTTAAGTATTATAATTACCCTATTAGCGATAAGATTTGCGCAATCAGCCAAGATAATACACCAGCGCCTGCTAAACCAGCAACCCAAGTTAGAACCTTATTCGTGTTCGCGAGTGATTGCGTTATTTTTATCAATTCGTCAATTTCGTTCCCGTGCTTATCAGTGCGCTTTTCGAGGTTATCGAGTCTGCGATCAATTAATGGGTATCGTCCCGCTTCTGATTTTTCTAATGAGATGACTTTGTCTCCACTTTCAGATAGATTGTTTTTGATTTCCTGAATATCTTTCTCCATACGAGCAAGTCTAACGGATAGCTCAATAAGTTGCGATTGTATAGCCGTGTTCGTTACTCTCGATTGTTTTGGCTCAGATGCATCCATAATCAACCCCACCTCTATTATATCCTAAATTACTTGTTTTCAATGTAAATGTGAAGCGTGCGTTCATCAACACGCCCCATATTAGTGGTAATTTTACAAGCCACCTTATACCATTTGCCTACTTCACCACCAGAGAGCCAAGCTACCACAACCCCATTGCTCTCTGAACTGGATAATAGCGTAAGCCCGGCATCTACAGTTATAACGTAGGATTCTATCGTCTCATCAGGTGCAAGCCAATCGCTATCGCCATGTCCATTCGTCTTAGCGCGCCAATCAAACGGGTAATCCAATTTGGCATCTGGGTCTTTTCGCTTAACATTGCTCATGCTATTTTCCTCCGCCTTCACATCCTGGTATCGCGAAAACTCTATCTTCTTTTGGTATTGCAAAAGTCCTATCCTCTGCTGGAATTATATAGCCTCTACAAGCATTCCAAAGCCACCAATACAACCCAATATCTGTGCCGCTTAAAATATATGAGCCAGATTCTAATGGTAAGGTGTAGCGTCGACTGAGTATAACATTTGTTCCAGTTAGTTTGAATATCCCCGTTTCTGCCATAAGCTTATAATTGCGCTCAAGACCAACAGGCTCTCCAGTTAGATAGAATATCCCGGCATCAACGTTTAGCTTATGGTCTGCTCGAAGCTCTACACCAGTTCCTATAAAAGTGAAGATGCCAGAATCAACGCTTAATTTGCGCGCTAAGTTGACCGTTATATCTGTTCCAAGTAGACTGTATGCACCTGAACCAAGATCTAACTTGCGGGCTACTTTTAATGTTATATCTGTGCCATTCAAAATATATATGCCTGGTTCTAAGGACAAGACATAATTACGCCCAAGTGTTACTGGTGTGCCAGTTAGAGAGTATATCCCTTCTTTTGCTATAAGCTTATAAGAGCGCAAAAAATCAATCGGCTCACCAGTTAGGCTGAATATTCCAATATCAGCGCTAAGTTTACGGTCTGCTATGAGTGCCAAATCTGTTCCGGTTAAAGCGAAAATACCAGAATCAAGACTTAGCTTGCGTGCTGACTTCAGCGTTATATCCGTTCCGGTCAGATTGTATATACCGGAATTAAGGATTATCTTGCGAGTTATCTCGAATGTGACATCCGTTCCAATGAGCGTAAAATTGCCTGCTCCAGCTAATAACTCGTATCCTTTTGCCAGACCTACATTCGCACCTGTAAGCGTAAAGCTGCCAGAGCTTGCGGGTAAAATATAAGTGCGCTTAAAATTAACTGGCGTTCCAGTTAGACTGAATGAGCCACTTTCTAATTTAAAGACATGCGTGGAACGAATAAGTTTTACATTATAACCAGTTAGGTTGAATGAACCGCTCCCTGCTAAAAGCACATAAGCACGCTCAAAATTAACTGGCATTCCAGTAAGACTGAATGAGCCACTATCTGCTACAAGAGCGTAGGTGCGCTTGAGATTTACATCTGTGCCAGTAAGGTTATATGAGCCAGAGCCTACACTCAATTTGCGAGTTATCTTTAGCTCAATATCAGTTCCGGTAAGCTCATATATGCCAGATGCAGCATTTAATTTATATCCAACATTAAGTGCTGCATCCGCTCCAGTTAGAATGAATGAGCCGCTATCTACTACAAGTACATAAGTGCGCTTGAATGTTATATCAGTTCCGGTAAGATTATATGTACCGGAATCTGGAATTAATTTGCGAGCTGCTTTGAGCGCAATATCTGTTCCGGTAAGCCCAAATGTTCCAGAATTAAGAATTAATTTACGGGCTACCTTGAGAGTTACATCCGTGCCATTTAGAGCGAATGCACCACTATCAGCAGTCAAAACAAATGTGCGTTTGAAAGTAACCGCTGTTCCGGTAAGGCTGAATGTTCCAGTGTCAACTGTAAGTTTACGCCCCGCTGATAATGTTATTGTTTGACCAGTAAGTACAAAAGAGCCGGTATCTGTTGTCAGTTTATAACCCACTAATGGGAAATAACCGACTGGAATACCGGCTTTGCCTAAATACTGGTCTAACAGAACGTAATCAGCGCTCAACAGAACTCCTCATTCTCCTCAAGCATAAAATGCTTAGACGGGGTCATTCGGATTTAGCGTTACAGCCGTCCGATTGCCAGAGCTATCTACTGTGGCTTGGATTCTATCTACATCATCACCAGTAGAACGGAACTTGATTGACGATGTCCCGCCACCACTTACCTTGCCAGCCGCAAAAGCTAAAATAATGCGAATCGCATCTTTTAGCGTGTAAGTCCCCTCAATATTCTCTGCAGTCGCCATTTTCGCTGCAATCTCGTTGCTCAAAGTTTCGAGTGTATCGCCACTTGCACCTCTTATCGCTTGAAGTGTGGCTTCGAGAGCCAGCCCTGCTTGGATTTCTGCAACCGCATCCGCTTTTAATCCTGAAGCTGTAATCCAATCAGCAGGCATGGTTGGCAAGTTAGTTAGATTTGTGGTCGTGCCAACCGCCGTAACATTTGCAACTGTGTCAGTAGCAGGGTCGAAGTAATCAGCAGCGGGTTTTGTACGTGCGTTAAATTCGGCTACAGTCGGCACATCCTTTATAAGCCCGTCAAGCGTTGTGCCAGTATCTACGAGAATGGCTGCTGTGTCAGTCTTCACCGCAGCAATTTCATCAGATAGCGTTTCCAGCGTATCACCATCAGCACCCACTCGCGCTACTTGCGTTAAGCCAGTGTCAGCCGATTTCAAGGGGAACGCGGTGGACTCATCAAACTTACCAGCCGTGATTACGTCATCGGCAAGCGCGGTTACGTTCACATCCAGCGAGTCGGTTGAGCATAAAGTATCGTATACATTTGCCGTAACAACCAGAAAGTCCTGCCAAACTGGAAGTGCCCCGCTTTTACTCACGGCTACCCGCAACCTGCCCAGCGTGCCAGTATCAGTAGCATTGAGCGGAATATCGTAGTAGCCGTTTTCATCGTGCGTTGCCCCAGCAGTGTTGTTCGTTTGTGCGAAGTCACCGCCGTTTTTACTCAGCCGTATATCCGCTTGTGCAATCGTCAAGGCAGTCTCGGAAGTTTTGCCGTCTGAATCGTCAATAAACGGCCCAAGCTTGATTGTTGCTGCCGTGCTTTGTTTGAGTATATTCATTAGTTACCTCGCATTCGCGCATAATATAGAAAGAACTTTGGCAATTTCGCCTCAATAACCTTAACATAACTTGAAGATTGAATATAGTTGGTATAAAGCGTTTTTCCACTTACCGTCAACGCTTGCCACGCTGTTTGAGAAGTAGCATCGGGAGTATATCCGTATAAATAATTGAGTCTTGAGGATGGGACGCGCCAATCAATGTTATAGTCTCCAAACCATCCTGTAGCAGATGGAAGCATCAATGAATTGAGAGAGCTGCAGCCATAGGCGTAGTAACTCATAAAATCATCGCCAACAGTTGTCAACCCAGATGTGTCAGGAACGGATAATGAAGTGAGAGAGGAGCAGCCGCTGGCGTAGGTATCCATAAAATAATCACCGACACTCGTTAGTCCAGATGTGTCAGGAACGGATAATGAAGTGAGAGAGCTGCAGCCATAGGCGTAGGAAGACATAAAATAATCGCCAACACTCGTTATTGGAGTAGCGGTAGTATCCCAAGCAACAGTAACCGACGCTTTTATATTTGGTAATATTGCCGTTGTATCCAAACTCATTCCAGATAAAGGCGTTCTAAATTGATAGACTTTACCAGCCTTCAGCGTGCAATCCGTACTAAGCCAAGTGCCAGAAGTACCCTCACGCCAAGTAGTACTTTTTACCATCGTCTTGGTAACCTGCGTGGCGTCACTTGCGGTTGTAATCGTGGCGATTATTGCGTCATAAGCTTGTGTCATGTTATATCCAATCGTAATATTAAATTCACATCAGCCACCTCTCTAAAGCAAATCTCAAATGTAGAGCCACGAAAGCTTCAGAGATTATGCTAATGTAAGTACGGTAGCGCCAAAGTCAAGCGTAAAGGTCTCACCAGCATTCAGCGTAATTTCAGCACCATAATCATACCAGCAGATAAGGTCGTCATCCGTTGCGATGTCGTTGTAAAGCACAACATAGCGGAAAGGACCAACTGCAGCAGAAGCGGTCATGGTCAAATCCTGCAAGACTAAACTATAAGTGCCATTAGTTTGGCTTGAGCTTACGAGCGTTGGTGTCAACGGGCTTAAATTAGTCGTATCGACTGTTACTAAATCAGATAGCTTCGTATTTGTAGCCACTGGTGCGTTAGCTGCATTGCATAATGCAACCTTAATAGTGTCGGCGCCTAAATTGTGCTTCTTCTCGGCGAGCGCCTCTACAAAACCATAAAACTTATTGTAATCTGCCATTTGTTACCTCCATATGTAACTATTATACTCAATGCAACTCTGGGTGTGCATCCCAAAGCAGTTCTACTTTTCGTTCAAGCGGTGGCTCGGGGGCGGGGGCGTCCGTAAGCCCAAAGTAAGCCAGAATATCGTCAGAGCTTCCATTCCAGCGGTCTAAATCCACATAATAGCTGGCAACACCATATTCAGCTCCGTTACCCTTCTCACAAGTCTGATGAATAAGCCATTTCTTTACGCCTTTTGGCAATGCAGGCGGAGGGTTCTTTTCAGGCGTGAATTGCGGATATGGCAATGCTTTTAGATAATGCGCAAGCCACCAGTCCACTTCTGGTAATTTGGACACATCCACAAACTGGTCAATCCAGCTCGCTCGGCTGTAGACGATAGGATAGCGTCCAGTATGCTCTCGCACATACTCAAGACACCGCACCAAAGTATCAGTGATCTTCATTTTTGTCTGCCCGTGATCCAGCTCCATATCCAATACCAGGCGGTCGGTGGCGGTCGGTCGAACAATGTTCAGGAAGTGCTGCATCTGACTGACGGCGGATTCTTCGGGGTATACCACATGATAGGCCATGCGGGGAACCGTAAGATGTTCCCATGAAAAGCTGAACCACTTATCCGTGTACCCCCATGATATACCAGCACGCACCGCTACAAATTCGCACTTAGAATTGATGATGTCAAAGTTGGGCTTTTGCTTGCCGTCCGAACTATATTGATAAGCCGATATATCCACACCCAGCGGAAATTCACTCATAATTCACCTCTTTTTAATTTTATCACAACCAATACCCCCAAATATATACATACACATTTTCTATTCCCATTTTTTACCCCATTAATTAAAATCTTTATTTTATTTCCTCGTTCCATACACCACCAGAGGCTTTGTCTATCCCGTAAAATACAATCTGGGTGTCAAGCATAATTGCCTCGGCAACGTTCGAAAGCCCAGTAAAATAATCGCTATATTGCATACCAAATATCCCAAGCAATAATGTCCCCATTACCAAACGCAAATGGGTCATTATACGAAATGCGAGTTTTATTTGAGCCACTATCCATTGGTAAGAATAGAATTATATTGTCTGCGTCTAAATTTTTTTCTAAATTTATCGAGCGCATATAAGTAGCGACGCCTGAATCACGAATAAACGCTTGCCCAAGATAACGATAATCATCTACAAAACTTATTGGTAAACTGAATTTCCAGTTAGTAGTCGTTCCGACAGAAGTTGTACTGCCCAACTTTAATTCTCCTAAATAATGAATATTTGCTCCAATCATTGAGAACTTGCCAAATAAAGTGCCGTTACCCAAAACTGGCGTTCCGCCATCTGCGCTCCATACTGGTGTGTAATTAAGCCATTGCGGGAAGTTCTGCGACGCTGCAGCATAGCTATATGCCTGCCCGCTGATATCCTCATTGGCTAAAGTATAATCTGAACCACCAGTAATTGTAACAATGGTGTTGCCAGAAGTATACGCAGCCGCTATTACATAGAAGTATTTCGTGGCGCCACTTTGCACCAGCTTAATTTTCGTGCCCTTCGGGAAGCGATAACGCACGTCTTTGCTAACAATCTTAAACTGATAAGTTGGACTTATTTGTTGCACATACCAAGCATCGGTATCATAAACCCAGCCATCTAAACCGTCGCCAGAAAGTTTGCCATTATCATCGACTATAACAGAGCTGCCCTGAAGTGTTCTGCCACCAGTACCATCCCAACGAGCTATAGCATTATCGGTGGAGCTTGCGGGGTGTTTTGTATACTGTGTGTGGTCATCATCTTTCAAGCCAGAAAGAGAACCGTGGTCATCATGAGGAACTACTGTTCCGAGTGTATGCCTATCAGTGGTATCGTGCCTGGTTGTATTCAGGTATTGTGTGTGGTCATCATCATCTAATCCAGAAAGTGAGCCGTGGTCATCATGGGGCACGACTGTACCAAGCGTGTGTCTTGTGGTAGTATCGTGCCTGGTTGTATTCAGATATTGTGTATGGTCATCATCTTTCAATCCATCCAAATTGCCGTGGTCATCGTGGGGCACCACCGTGCCAAGCGTATGTCTTGAAGTAATATCGTGCCTGGTTGTATTCAGATATTGTGTATGGTCATCATCAGATAGCCCAGAAAGTAATCCGTGATCTGTTACGCCGCCACCACCTATAGGACGTTCCCACCTTTTTAACCTTTCAACTTCTCGCTCAAGTTGATTAATTCTCTGAATTACGGCTTCCTCGAATGAACTCACAGTTCACCTCTCAACCTAACATCTATCTGCTCCCCGTTATCCTGATCTACTTTCACTTTTACACTTGAGATGTGGCAATCGACATTATATCCAAACGCCTGAGCAGTAACTATATCACCGAACTGGTAATGTATTCCAAACTGCATTCCAGTTGTATCTAACAGTCTACCAGTTAGGATTTGCTTTGGCTTGAATTCGTTCAGCACCTCATCACCATCAGCCTCTAATGCAGCGGTCGTATCGTTATCACGGCTATCCTTAAAGTACTCACGGCGATTCCACTTGCTTGAGCCCATTCTGCTGGTGTTATAACGCTGCACTGTTATTCTGTCAGCCTCTTCACCTTTACCAGCAACGAGTACCCAATTTCGTTCATCAGAATGAAAGGTGCCAAAAGAAGCTTCGGCTAAATTGCCATATTGCTTGCCTACCAAGCGTGGATCTCCAGAAGTTCGGCTATGGTCTGTTCCGCGCTGCCCAGCATAAGTTCTGAACTGAAATGTGGCTGGAGCTGTTCTAACCACATCAAACACTAAATAAACGCCATTTTCATTAGCAACATCAGCTAATTCCTGAAGCACAGTCAGAACATTGCGATATGCAAACGCTTTTGTAATGGACGCCCCACCTGCGCCTACATTATTCTGTACAGTCAATTTTCTACGCTCAACAATTGCCAAATCGCCTAATTGCTCTCTAACGATAGCCTTCATCATATCGTCAGGCTTACCCGTCTTTTTAGCTTGCGCGCTGCCAGCATAAGCCCAAACGATAGCTGTATCCAGTAACCAATTCGCATCGGTAGCATAAAGTTGGATGTATTCTCTGCCCTCTCGGTCTGTGTAGAACTGCCAGTCCTGCAGAAAATAAGCGGTGTCATTCTGCAATTCCAGCGAGCCGTGCTTTTCCCGCCATATCTCGAATAGTTGCCCTACTGCAAAATCCTCATAGCGCATAAGCT